>FXBF010000863.1_pt1 | contig 10600 bp, 9 predicted proteins | sample 5335321 | NCBI WGS metagenome assembly FXBF01 (sample SAMEA103928391, study PRJEB20085) | sediment metagenome | isolation source: sediment | reverse complement strand
AATGACCAAAACAGGAGGGAACACCATGTCCATGCAAGCACTGAACCAGCTCGTAGCACGATCCATAGTCGATCCAACCGTAGTCCAGGCCTTTCGCTCCGGACGAATCGGGGACGTTCTCGACGAACTCGAGTTCACTCCCGACATGCGAGCACAGCTCGAGGGCATCGAGTCTGATTCCTGGGCGGAGTTCGCGGTGATTTCGTACCGCTTCGTGAAGGCTGCCGAAATGCCGGCGCCTCGCATCGAGCTCCCGTCGCCCGTGGAAGGCCTCTTCCCAGACGAGCGGTCGCAGGCTGACCAAGAGCAGGTGGCATGATCCCTGTCTCGCGCGAAGAGCGCCACTGGTTCCTAGAGAACGCGGCACGCGCCCTGCTGGACTTCAGCGGGGTCTCAGAGCCGCCCGTTCCGGTGGAGGAGGTGCTCAACCATCCTCCCGCGGTCTACCAGGAAGACTTCGGTGTGGTAGACATGTACTCGAACCTGTGGGACGCTACTTTCGCTCGTCCGCCTGGCCAGCGTGGCAGTATATTCGTACGAGTGGATCTCGACCCTGAAGAACGGCGCTTTGCCCTGGCGAGAGAGACCCTGTGCGCCATGATCACCAGCAAGCACGGGCGAGATCTAGGAATGCCCGATCTCCTTATGTCGGAGCTCAAGGATTCGGCTGAGTACTTCGCAACGCATTATGTTGCGCCGGAGTCGCTGGTACAGGCCTACCGCGCGCAGGGCGGAGACGAAGAGAACTTTGCCGACTCGTTTCAACTGCCTGCCGGCGTCGCCGCGACCCGCTGGTAGTTCCCTCCTTTACAAACGCGGGCATGACGATCGGCCCGCCCACAACCTGTCATAAAGGGCCGTCCCAATGGGGCGGCCCTTGCCGCATGGCCCCCAGTGGCATCGCTCTTGCATCGAAGTGTATAATCTCGCGGCCTCGACGGAGCCGCAGGGAAGTCGCATCTTGAAAGGCCAATTCGCGCGCAGCGTAGGGATTATGTTTGCGATGGGCATGGTGTTGCTCATCGTAATATTGGGTTGGGGCGGCCTCACTGCGGAAAGCGCGCCTTCTGTCCCGTCGGTTCCACCCCTCCGCGCCCAATCACAACCTCCGCTTGCCGACGTGGCAGCCTCAACCCCCGCAGCGAGATTAAGCGAAGTCTTCGACGAGCGCGAGACCTTTGTGGTTGCTGCTCGGGTCGCCGGCCGCAGCCATATTTGGGCTCAGGTATTGGGCGAGCCAAATGCCTACCAGCTGACTGCGGGCGATTGGGACGATCGGAATCCCGTCGTGAGCCCGGGCATGGACAAGATCGCATATGCATCACGACAGGCTGGCAGATGGGATCTATACATCTTGGACCTGAACACTGGCGAGGTGCGCCAGCTGACCGATACCCCAGGCTATGAGGGCAAGCCCACCTGGTCGCCAGACGGCTTGTGGGTAGCCTATGAGGCCTACTATGGCGATAACTTCGATATCTGGATACTTCCGCTGGGCGGGAGCCAGTCGCCGATCCAGCTCACAAACGATGCAGGTTCGGATACTGCCCCGGCCTGGGATCCGGGTGGTAGGCGCATTGCATTTGTGTCCGATCGCGGTGGATCCCCGGACATCTACCTTGCGGACCTGGACAAGCCAACCGATCGATTCTCGAATCTCACAAATACTCCACATATCGATGAATTGGATCCGGCCTTCAATTCGGATGGGTCGCAAATCGCCTTTTCGGTCCAGATCGACGGCATCTATGGTATTCAAAGGATGCAGACGGATACGGGTGCTGCTCGTTCCGCGCCGCAATGGGTCGGTCAGGGATCTGACCCAGTGTGGTCTGGAAACGGAAAGTCAATATCGGGAATTCTAAGAACTCCCTACGCATCCCATATCGTTACCTATCCCATTGAGCAATCTATCCACCCGGGCGGTGGAACCTTCTCAGGCAGAATTTCGGAAGTGGATTGGTCGCCTCAGGTATTGCTGCAGCTAGGAGCCTATCCAACGGTAAATTCGGAACCGCTCTTCGAGCCTGTCCAGGACGAGCCCCGATCCATCGGAGATCGCCTTGGGGTCATTCCGCTAGCGGAAGTTACTCCTTCAGGCCTCAGGTTGTCGGACGCGGCTGACGAGGCATTTGACGCCCTGCGCCTGCGCGTTCTGGATGAAAGCGGCTGGGACTTCATGTCGAATCTACAGCGCGCATTTGTAAGCCTCAACGAGCCCCTGCCGCCAGGCTATGCATACAATGACTGGCTCTATACGGGGCGGGCTTTCTCGATCAGCCAGGCGGCGGTCCAGGCAGGTTGGGTGGAGGTTGTCCTTGAGGAATTCGGTTTTGAGACCTACTGGCGTGTGTACGTTCGCGCGAGTGTCCAGGACGGAAGCCTCGGCGAGCCCTTAAGGAGTACGCCCTGGGACTTCACCACTCGGTATATCGGTGATCCGACCGCCTATGATGCCGGGGGCGGTCCGAAGCCAAACATCCCCGATGGTTACTACGTAGATTTCACGGCTCTTGCGGCAGACTATGGCTTCCAGCGGGTCCCGGCGCTTCCCAATTGGAGGAGTTTCTACCCTGGAGCGCGGTTCGATGAATTCGCGTTGCGGGATGGACGTGATTGGGTCAGCGCCATGCAGGAGCTCTATCCCGCTTCGGCAATTGCCACACCGACTCCTTATCAAACCCCGACGACAACACCGACGAACACTCCACGTCCCACTCCTACGCCATGGTGGTGGCGATGGAGAACGCCGACACCAGCTCTCGATCTGACGCCCACGCCTTAAGATGTTGCGTAAACTTGGCCTACCAATGCTTGGCCTCCTGCTGGTCGCCTGCGTTCCGCAGCCGGTCGTCGCACCCACCCAGATAGACCCTACAGCGGGTCCCGTCAGAGAAGCGGCGCCTTCGCCGCAGGCCCTGGAAGCCGCGCTGCCGGATTTGGAGGCTCCACCCGCGGGACCTGAATCTCCTAGAGCCGAGGTCGTTCTTCCGAACAATGTGCTTGATCCCGTATCGGCGTGGCGTCCACCGCCGTATCAGATCCCGCTTGCCATACGGCCGACGGACCATTATTACTTCACTCGTCCAATCCCTTCCGGAAATGTCAACTGGCCGAATCCCCGCTATCGGTACGGGAGCACCTTCTTCGGGGAAGAGAGCATACATACCGGGCTCGATCTTGTTGCGGATCGAAGCGCCCCGGTAATAGCGGCCGGCGATGGCGAAGTCATTTGGGTCGGATACGGATTGTACAGAGGGGTGCAAGACCTAGCCGATCCATATGGGCTGGCCGTGGCCATCCGCCATGACTTTGGCCATGAGGGCCAGGTTCTTTACAGCGCTTATACGCATCTCGAATCGGCCAACGTGTGGCTGGGCCAGCGCGTCTCGGCGGGCGACCAGATCGGTACGGTAGGCGATTCGGGACATGCGAGCGGCCCACATCTTCATTTCGAAGTCCGGACGGGAGAGAACCGATACTTCGCCACTCGCAATCCCGAGCTGTGGCTGGTGCCCGCGGAGGGTTGGGGAGTGCTGGCGGGCCGTATTCGGGACACCTGGGGACGAGATCTGAGCGAGTATCTGGTCAGAATCAAATCAGTTGAAACGGAGCAAATCTGGGAGGTTTGGACCTATGCGCTCGGAACGGTCCAGCCAGACGAGTACTATCAGGAAAACTTCGTCATCGGGGACCTGCCGCAAGGTCCTTATGAGCTGCAAATCAATTTTGCGGGCCGATCCTACGCTTCCTTCCTATATCTCAAGCCGGGTCAGACCAACTTCGTTTATTTCAACGGTCGACGGGGGTTCAGCATGGAGCAGGATCTCGCTTCGGCGGCGAGAACGGACAATCCCCCGTACCCCTAAGACTACTGGGATCCTGTCTGGATTCGACCTCATGCCGCAATAATAGGCATTATGTAAATTAGATTTGACCGCGGTCTCGCGGTTATGTTATTCTTTCGCCGCCTCGGAGGCCTATGATCCGCGAACGAGTTTCCGAAAACGTCTATGTATTTACCAGCGAAGTTTACGCACAGGTAAATGCCGGTGCGGTCGTTGGGCCTGAATACACAGTTCTAATCGATACGCTTGCCTATCCGGATGAGATCCAGGAAATCAAGCGATTTACGGATGACCGCCTGGGTCGGCCCGTTCGGTTCATCATCAACACGCACTACCACTCAGATCATACTCTCGGGAACAGTTTCTTTCCACGCGCCACCATTATTTCGCATGCGCTTTGCCGTCGCTACCTCGACAAGAGGGGCCGCAAGGCGCTGCAAATCTCCCAAGAATCAAGTCGTGAGTTACGCGATGTACGCATTCGCCTTCCAAGTGTGACTTTCGAGAGCGGGAGCGCCACTGTGCGGGTCGGCAAACGAACGCTGCAAATTATGCCGTTGCCAGGCCACAGCGCCGACGGGGTCGGTGTCCTGGTTCTAGAAGACCGGGTGCTGTTCTCTGGTGATGTGATGATGCCGGTTCCCTATCTCGCCGATGGGGACTACGAGCTTATGGTTGCAAGTCTAAAGTCTATTCCGGGAATGAAGCTCGAGAATCTCGTGCAAGGACATGGAGAATCCATACTAAGAGGCGAGGTCGGCACCGCGGTGAGGGCCAATCTTTCATACCTGGCTGCCGTCCGCCGACACGTACAGACTGCTTCCCGGAGGAAGGATTTTCTTGGCTACCTCGAAAAGATCGGCATCGAGGACTGCGGCAAAAGCCGCATTCTAATGAATGGCATCGCCGAAGACCTCCACGAGCGCAATCTGATCGCACTCTATCAGATGCGGTTTGGCGGGGAGTAGGGGCCCTTGGGGAATCTCTCCTGCGAGCTCATATTCGACGGCGGTAGTGTAGGAAACCCCGGCGATTCCTACGGATCATTCCGCTGGAGGTTTGCAGACGGACCCCTTTCTCCGCCAGGCCGGCGACGCTTCGGCTACGGTACCAACAATCAAGCCGAATACAAGGCATTGATCGAAGGTCTAATGTCGCTGCTCAACGAGCTATCGTCCAACGGAACGAGGCCCGCAGACGTTGAGCTGGTAATCCGAGGAGACAGTCGCCTGGTCCTTAAGCAACTCGCGGGGGAATGGAAAGTCAAGAACGCCGCACTACGAGAGCTGCATTCCTCAGCAACGTTGCTCATGGCAGAATTCAGCGGGGTTCGGATGGTTCATCAAGCCCGTTCAGAAACCGTGCGGGCGCTGGGTCATTGACCCGCTATTATCCGTATGGCATAATCGCGCAAATCGAAAGGCTGTGAACGGGAGCAGTAAGCCTGATCCGCGCCGTAAGCGAACTCGGGAGAGTGAGAGCCGAGACGGTGCTCCAGGTCGAATATCACCCGGGAGCCGCAACCCGAAAGCAGCACGTTGCTCTAGCTGCGACTAAGGAAGCCGAATTCGCCCACCGTTAGATGGGCGCGGGCATGAACTGGAACGCGAGAGTGCCCGATAGAGCGCCCGCACTGAGCGGGAATTAGGGTGGTACCGCGGGAGCGCATGGTTCTCTCGTCCCTATGTCTGGGGCGAGAGCTTTTTACTTAATCCATATTTCGTGAGGCGGAAAATGGCGGAAAAGCTCTATCACGAGGATGCGTATCTTCGAGAGTTCGATGCGGTTGTCACGGCCGTCTCCGAGGGTTGGGTGGCGCTGGATCGCACCGCCTTCTACCCGCGCGGCGGAGGCCAGCCCAGTGATCAGGGGCAGATTCTTCGAGATGGCGATTCTTTTCCAGTCACCCAGGCAAAGGCCCAGGAAGGTGAGATCTGGCACGCGGTCGACCCCGAGGGACTGCGGGAGGGGGATGGGATCGTCGGCAAGGTCGACTGGCAACACCGATATAAGCTCATGCGCACTCATACCGCCATGCATATCCTGTGCGGTGTCATTTGGCGCGATTACGGCGCCAGCGTGACCGGAGGCAACATGACTCCCGGACGAGGCCGAATGGATTTCGAATTTGAAAGAATGCAAAGGGAATTGGTGGAAGAGATTGAGGAAAAGATCAACTTCGAAGTTCAGGCTGCTCGACCCGTGACTGCGGAGGTGTTGCCCCGGGAAGAAGCTTTCCACATTCCGGACCTGATCCGGACCAAAGTCAATTTGCTTCCCGAGGGAATCCAAGAAGTACGGGTAGTCGAAATTAATGGGCTGGATCTTCAAGCGGACGGCGGTACGCATGTGGGCAATACGAGTGAAGTGGGACGGATACGGATCGTGGACTACAAGAGTAAGGGCCGTATCAACAAGCGGTTGGTCGTAGAGCTGGAGGATTAGGTGCCGATGTTTGAACCCGTTCCCGGCAAAGTCGAGTTCGTCAAGCAGGAGCATGAGATCCTCAGGTTTTGGTCTGAGAACCGCACATTCGACGCGCTCAGGAAGCTTCGCAAAGATGGGCCGCGCTGGTCCTTCATCGACGGTCCCATCACGGCCAACAACCCCATGGGGGTCCATCACGGATGGGGGCGAACCTATAAGGATCTGTTCCACAGGTTCAAATCCATGCAGGGGCATCACACGCGCTACCAGAACGGCTTTGACTGCCAGGGACTCTGGGTAGAGGTCGAAGTCGAGCGGGAACAGGGATTTGAGACCAAGCGCGATATCGAGAAGTTCGGCCTGGCAGAATTTGTGGTGCTATGCAAGCAGCGAGTACTGAAATTTGCGGCAATCCAGACAGAGCAAAGCATTCGGCTCGGCTACTGGATGGATTGGGATCATCCCGAGCAACTGAGAGAACTGAGTGTTCGCCTCGGCGAAGATCCGATGCAAACCGTGACGATGGAAGGCGCTCGAGGTCCCGTAAGCGGCTCTGCGGAAAACATGGTGGGGCGCCTCGGATCCCGCGAGCTGGGCGGATCGTACTTTACCTTATCCGATGCCAATAACTACACCATCTGGGCGGTGCTCAAGTCCTGCTACGACCGGGGATGGATCTACAAGGGCCGCGATGTCATGCCTTGGTGCGGGCGCTGCGGCACGGGTCTCAGCCAGCATGAGATCGTCACCGAGGGCTATCAGGAGCTCACGCATCCAAGTCTTACGCTCCGCCTTCCATTGGTGGACCGCCCCGGAGAGAGTTTGCTGGTCTGGACTACCACGCCCTGGACGCTCACGAGCAATGTGGCCGCCGCGGTGGGCCCGGATCTAGCCTATGTGCGCGTTCGACAAGGTGATGAGATCTTGTATTTGAGCAAAGGCACGCTGGAGGTTCTTAAAGGTGAGTACGAAATTGAAACCGAACTCACCGGGAAGGAACTGGAAGGCTGGCGTTATAAAGGGCCGTTCGACGAGCTTCCGGCCCAGATTGAAAGCAAGGCGCCAGAAATGCATCGCGTGATCCTATGGGCGGACGTCGGCGAAGAGGAAGGCACGGGGATCGTGCACATCGCTCCGGGCGCGGGCGCCGAGGACTATCAGCTCGGGAAGGAGCATGAGCTCCCCGCAATCGCCCCCCTGAACGAAGCAGGCGTCTTCGTGGAAGGATTCGATTGGCTCAGTGGACTGCCAGTAGCCGAGTCGGCCATCCCTATCCACGAGAACCTGTTGGAAAAGAAATTGGTATACCGCTTCGAGGATTACACACACCGCTATCCGGTCTGCTGGCGCTGCGGAGAAGAACTGGTCTTCCGACTTGTGGACGAGTGGTTCATCTCGATGGGTGAGCAGCTCGACAAACCCTACTCGGAAGTCACCGAGCAAGAAAAGGCAGGCAATCTGCGATATCAGATGATGGAGGTGGTCATCAACGAGACCAAGTGGTACCCCTCCTTCGGCCTCGATCGGGAACTGGACTGGCTGCGCAACATGCACGACTGGATGATCTCAAAGAAGCGCTACTGGGGACTGGCCCTGCCCATCTACGAGTGCTCACACTGCGGAAACTTTGAAGTGATCGGGAGCAAGGACGAACTGAAAGAGCGCGCGATCGAGGGGTGGGCGGAGTTTGAGGGCCGTGCACCGCACCGTCCATTTATCGACAAGGTTCAAATTGCGTGCCGCCACTGCGGCGAGGCCGTCAGCCGTATCCCGGAGGTTGGAAACCCATGGCTGGATGCGGGTGTGGTAGGAATGAGTACGCTAAGCTACCACCAGGATCGCGAATACTGGGCCGAGTGGTTTCCGGCGGATCTCATCAGCGAGAGCTTCCCCGGTCAATTCCGCAACTGGTTTTACAGCTTGCTGGCCATGAGCACGGTGCTCGTGCGTCGCGCGCCCTTCCGGAACGTTTTCTCCTACGCCACACTCCTGGCCGATGATGGCCGGGCGATGCATAAGTCGTGGGGAAACTCCATCGAGTTCAATGAGGCGGCGGACAAGATGGGCGTCGACGTTATGCGATGGCTGTATTGTGACCATCAGCCTGAGAAGGATTTGCTGTTCGGCTACGAGCATGCCGATGAAGTGCGACGCCAGTTCTTGCTGCCCTTATGGAATGTCTACAGTTTTCTGGTTACTTATGCGCGCATCGACAACTGGCGGCCAGGATCAAATGAAAAGGCGGCCTACAGTCAGCTCGATCGGTGGGTCCAGGCAAGATTCGGCGAAGTGACCCAACAAGTGACGGAAGCCCTGGAGAGATTCGAGCCGCACACGGCCACTGCAGCCATCCGAGTGTTCTTGGATGACCTGAGCAACTGGTACCTTCGCCGCAGCCGACGAAGATTCTGGGCGAAGGCGGGAGCCAGCGATTCGACGGATGCCGACAAAGAAGCCGCGTACCAAACGCTTTATGGGGTGCTGGTCGAGCTGATTAAACTGCTGGCGCCATTCGTGCCGTTTGTAACTGAAAGCATTTATCAAAATCTTGTGTCGACCGAGGAGGTGGCAAGCGTCCACCACTGCGATTGGCCCGCAGTGGATCGCTCGGTGCTCGATTTCGAACTTACGGATGAGATGGCGCTGGTTAAGCGGCTGGTGTCGCTCGGACATGCCGCGCGCAATCAGGCTCAGATTAGGCTTCGCCAGCCACTGCGTGAAGCGGCATTTGTGGTTGCCAGGGCCTCGGAACGGGATGTCGTTGTGCAATACGCAGACATTATTCGGGATGAGCTGAACGTAAAAGCGGTGCGCCTGCTGGACGCGGTGCGTGAGGCGGCAGAGTATCAACTTAAGCCGCTGCCCAAGCAGCTGGGGCAGAAGTATGGCGCCCGATTCCCTGCAGTTCGAAGCGCGTTGCTCGCGATGGATGCGGATCCGGCTGCACAGAGATTATTGAACGGAGATCCCATCGATCTTCAGATCGATGGGGAGCGGCTCGAGGTCTTGCCCTCTGAGGTGGAAATCAAGATCTCACCGCGAGAAGGTTTTACGGCCGCCGCCGAAGGGGCCTATCTGGCGGCCTTGGTGACCGATATCGACCAAGATCTGCATCATGAGGGTCTGGCTAACGAAGTCGTCAGGCGCGTGCAGGAGCTGCGAAAGAAGGCTGAATTCTCCGTTGACGATCGCATTAATCTTCAATATTCCGGGACGAGTGAATTGCTGGACGCAATGGAGGCGCACCGCACGTACATTGCGGCCGAGACCCTTAGCCTCTCGCTGGAACGGTCGGAAGAACCGACGGGTACCGCGGGAGCCGAATACAAGTTCCAGGAACAGGAGTTCAGGGTTGCGATCTCCAAATTCGAAAACGAATAGGTCCACAGACCTAATCAGGGCGGCATGAGATACAATCCCCAGCCGAGGATTGAGCATTGAGATTACTCAAGGATTATCTGGGACTGGCGCTTATCTCCGGATCGGTCGTAGCGCTGGATCAGTGGACCAAGTACTTCGTGCGTCTCAACCTGGAGCCGCGCGAGCAGTGGATTCCATGGGAGTGGCTGGCGCCTTACGCGCGGATTATCAATTCATCGAATACCGGCGCGGCTTTTGGATTTTTCAAGGATGGAGCCCTATTCTTTACGGTAGTTGCCATCCTGGTATCGATTGCCATTATCTTCTACTATCCTCGTGTTCCCAGGTCTCAAACCGCACTGCGCGTTGCCCTTGCGCTTCAACTCGGCGGCGCACTCGGCAATCTGGCTGACCGCCTGATACAAGGCGGCCAGGTTACCGATTACATTTCGGTCGGAAGATTTCCGGTCTTTAACGTTGCGGATGCGGCCATATTCTTCGGTGTCGTGATTCTGCTGGTGTCATCATTTATGGAGGGTCGCGGGAGTCAGAAAGAGGCTGAGGCAGAATCCCCCAGCAGCATCGAACGCTCGACCGGATAACCCCAGAGCAAAGGAAGAGATGAAAGCAGAGACGGCCGACTTTGTGGTTGAACCACCCGGCGGCCGGCTAGACGCATACCTGGCGGATCGCATCGCCGACAGGTCGCGCACTTCCGTGCAATCTATGATCCGAAATGGCCAGGTCCAGGTCAACGGGAGAAGCGTTGCGAAGCCAGCATTTGAGCTCCATTCGGGAGACACCATCCAGGTGTCCCGGCCTGGTGTAGAGCCAACAGTCGGTGATTATCAGCCGCTAGCGCTCGACATCGTGCACGAGACGACCGACTACATGGTGGTCAATAAGCCAGCCGGGATCGTCGTACATCCTTCCCCCGGGCATGAAAGCGGGACGCTGGCTCAAGC
>FXBF010000862.1_pt1 | contig 10605 bp, 7 predicted proteins | sample 5335321 | NCBI WGS metagenome assembly FXBF01 (sample SAMEA103928391, study PRJEB20085) | sediment metagenome | isolation source: sediment | reverse complement strand
ATATGGGGGTCGCCTACGAGGGCGAGTTCGTAGCCCCCGACTTCACCTATTTCCCCGACCTTTTCTTCCCGCCGTTCTTCACCAACGCACCAGGTTTGGTCGGCGCGAAGTACCTCAGGAGCCCGATCGATCCGGCGACGGGAGAGCAGGTTGGGCTCACGATGTTCACGGTTCACGAGAACCCTAGCAGCCCGGGCGTGCAGTTCCGTGATATGTTCGGCGTCCAGAATCTCTGGCGCGTCCTGTCGGGTAACGTGAACCCGGGGCTCGGCGACGATCCGTGCACCTTCCCCGATCCGAAGGCCAGGAATCTCTGCTTCCTTGCGCAGGAGCCGAAGGATACGCGCTTCCTGCAGGCCTCGGGCCCGTTCTCTCTCGACCCCGGCGAAAGCGCAACGGTGGTTGTGGCGCAGTTCGCAGCGGCGACGGTCGAGACCGGGTTGATCGTGCCGGGCAATGCGGCGGACAACCCGCCGGGCGTCCCCTCGAAGCGGCCCGGCTGCGGCGGCGTGGGCGAAGAGATCAGGCCGATCGAGGTGGGCGCCGGCTGGATCGCCAACCAGCCTGAGGCCTGCACAGAGACGAGCGGTAAGATCGACCAGTTCAGGGCCGTCGTCGTGCCGGGCAGCCTGCTCGGTAAGGCGCTGGTCGCCCAGACGATCTTCGACAACAAGTTCTTGCTCGGCTTCGCGCCCGAGCCGCCGGACTTCTTCCTGGTGCCGGGCGACAACAGCGTAACGGTCATCTGGGAGCCGAGCGCCACCGAGGTGATTGGTGACCCGTTCTTCTCTGCGGCCGGCGATTCGACCAACGCCCTCTTCAACCCCAACTACAGGGAATTCGACGTCGAAGGTTACCAGATCTACCGGGGCACCGATCCGTCGGATCTCCAGCTTATCGCGCAGTTCGATTACTCGGACACGAGGTTCGGCGACAGCACGTGCGAGACCGACCCGACCTTCGTCGCCGGCGACGTCTGCATGACCACGACGGAAGTCGACATCATCGCTCCCTTCGTTCAGTATCCCCTGGGTGGCGTCGTTCGCTTGCAGGACGGCTCGCCGTTCGTGACGGATGCTGACACGGCGCTGGCGGAAGAGGGCAGGGCCTTCACGGCGAAGCCGCTCGCGAACACGGGCGTGCCCTTCGCGTTCGTTGACGACGGCGCGGTTAGCGGGTTCCAGTACTTCTACAAGGTGACGGCTTTCGACATCAACAGCCTGGCGTCGGGTCCGACGTCACTGGCATCTTCCGCGGCGTTCAAGACTACGTTCCCGCGCGCGGCGTCGCCGAACCAGGTCCTGGCGTCCCTAAACACCTCGATCTCGGGTGACGACGGCGTGCCGCTCGACGCGATGGCGCCGCTGCCAACTATCGATCCGGACGCCGGAACATTCAGCGGGCCGATGCCGCCGTCGGACGCCTACGCACTCGGCTTCGCGCCATTGATCGAACGTCTGCTCCCGAAGTTCAGGTTAACGGCGAGGGTCGACAGCATCGTCGTGATCGCGAGCGGCGCTGTCGCCGGCGGCACGCAGGAGTTTCCGACCGCCAACTGTCCCGAGATCCCGGGCACGGGTGGCCGTGCGGCGAGCCCGTTCGGCGCCTGCTGGGCGATGTACCTCACGGTGGACAGCGACGGCGCTCTCTCGCAGGAAGTGATCAGAGGTTACAACCCGTGGTGGAGCGCCTTCGGTGAGCCTGCCGACGTGGATATCATCGGCCTCCGCTCGGACGTTCCCTTCGACTCGACGTCGCTGGAAGCGTTCGGCATCCCTCAGGGCTTCTCCAGCAGCGCCGCCTGGGATGCTGTGACCGGGGAGGCGCTCAACAACAGCACGGCCCAGGGCCCACAGTCCCGGCGTTTCGGTAGCTTCAACGGCGGCTCGCGCTGGTTCGACGGCCCGAACGAGTCCTTTCCCGATCCGACCCAGAACATCCGAGTGGGGCATCTGGATGCCGTAGATACAGTATGGGCGCCGATCAGCCATACGCCGCTGACTCCCGGTGGAGATCCGGTGCCGAACAGCATCGCGTTCGAGAAGCAGTGCTTCAACCGGGGGCTCGCCTTCCTCGGCCGTGCCGCGGATGTGGAGTTCACCTGGGGAGGCGGCACGCTCAGCTCGGTGCGGGACGTCACACACAACGTCGACGTACCGTTCTCGCCGAAGGCCGGGCCGACCTGGGGCTTCCTGGTCGATGACTCGAACGGTAACGGCATGCTCGACTGGCAGGACTTCAACTATATCGATCGGGCACACCAGATCCTGCGCCAGGTGGATGGGGGTAACTGCGATGCCGAGGGCGGTGGCCGTTGGGATCCGGCCGACGCCTTCACGCCGGTCGATCTCGCTAGCACGCCGCAGCTGATGGCCACCAGCACGGCGGGTCTGGACGTCGCCGGCGTCGGCAGTCTGCCGCAGACCGGGGTAGGCTTCGGCCTCTTCGCCTACGGTGAGCGCTACATCTTCGAGACCTCGAGTCTGCCTGGGGATGGCACCGTGTGGACGTTGCGGAGTTATACGGGCTCGATCGGCACGGCCGACGAAAGTGCCGTCGACCCGACGGGATATGTGTTCGAGAACAACGCGACCGGTGCGGGTTCGCGCTTGCGGGCCCTGTTGATTCCGGGTTTGGCGTTCAACTACGAGGCCGAAGACGCGACTCAGTTCGTCGGCAAGCCCGACCTCAAGATGGTGCATACAGTGCCCGATCCCTATTACGCGGTAAGTAATTTCGATCTGGGACCGGCAACGAAGAGACTGCAGTTCGTGAACCTGCCGCCGCGAGCGACGATCAGGATCTACAGCGTGAGCGGTGTGCTGGTGGATGTGATCAATCACAACGATGCGAGCGGCGGCGGCCAGACCACGTGGGATCTGCGCAACCGGAGTAATCAATTCGTCGCCAGCGGCGTCTACTTCTTCCACGTAGTGACGCCGGAAGGTGACGAGCATGTAGGCAAGTTCACGATCATTAACTTCGCCAACTGAGGAAGCGAGCGTGGTGTCTCCGCCCCGCTGCGGGGCGGAGCCATCGAAACGCCTGTCGAGGAGGAGATCCGATGCGGGAATTCATGAGATTGGCACTCGCGCTAGCCTTCCTGGCCGGGGTCGCGGGGGCGGCCAGCGCGCAGATCCAGATCGAAGAAGAGAACACGAACGTCGCCACGTCGTCGGCCGACTTCCTCTCGATGGGTGCCGGCGCGCGCGGGATGGCTTTGGGTGGCGCCTTCTCGGCCCTCGTCGACGATGTCGAGGGGCTGTACTACAACCCGGCGGGGCTGCCGCTGATGGGATCGGGGCTGGATGCGGCATTCACCGTCATGCCCTATTTCGCCGATACCGACTACTACTGGCTGGGCCTCGCCTTTCCGTTCGCCGCCGGAGACTTCGCCATCGGACTGAGCTTTGGCAATTTCGGTTTCTCCGACCAGCCGATCTATACGGAGGCGGACCAGACGGGCGCGAGCGGTGAGACGTACAGCGTCAGCGAATCGGTCATCGGCTTGTCCTTCGCCCACGCGTTCATCGACCGCTTCACGGGCGGGGTGACCGTGAAATACATTCAGGATAGGCTCGGGCAGGCCGATGCAAGTGCGTTCGCCATCGACGTGGGCACGAACTTCCACGCCGAGCTCGCTGGAAAGCCGATCGCCTTTGCGGTCGTGATCCAGAATTTGGGAGGGACTCTGGCGCACAGCGGCTCCGGCCTGGATTTCACGGCCTTTCCCGACGCGCAGGATGTGCCTGCGCAAAACGTGGACCCGGCGCCGTCACGGTTCCGGGCGCAGGCGTTCCCGCTGCCCACGACGTTCCGGGTGGGGCTCGCCTACGACGTGTTATCGACCGCCGATAGCCGGTTTTCGCTGCTCGGCGAATTCCTGGAGCCGAACAATAGCCAGCCGACTTGGGGGTTCGCCGGCGAGTTCGAGTGGAACCCGCCGGATGGCGCGGTCGGGGCTGCGCTGCGCGGGAGCTACTCGTACCAGGGCGACAACAACCTGTCGGCCGGGGAGAAGTCGGCTATTGGTCAGAGCCTCGATGCCGGTAGCAACGGCCTCGATGGACTCGCGCTCGGCGGTGGGCTGAAATACCGGTTCGCGGACTACGAGGCCCGGCTGGACTACGCGTACCGGTATTTCGGGATATTGGGCTCTGTGAACGTCTTCACCTTCGCGTTCGCTATCCGGTAGAGCTGTGGGCGCCTGCAGCTTGAGATTCGGGATCTGGTGGATATGTGCCGTCACGTCGGGGTCATGACTCGAGCCAGCGCAATGGCCGTTCTGGTGCTGGCGCTCGCCTGGGGCGAGGCGGCGAAGGCGCAGGTGTCGGACTTCGACGTTGCCCTCTTCCGCACCCGGCGCGGGGCCGACCTCACGATGGCCGACGGCGTGGTGGAGTTCGACCCGCGGATCGTGCAGGGCGGAGACGGATGCGCCTACGTCGTGGGCCTCGAGGTTCGCGACTCGGCCCAGCTCACGATCCTGAACGACAGCTGGCGTGGTGTGCTGGCTTGTGAGGTGGGGGAGGAGGCGAAGTTCACGGGGCGAGCTTTGAGGGTCGTGGAGACGTTCCAGTTTGCGGTCGTGCCCGGGCGCTACTCGCTGGATGTCTCGTTGCAGCCGGCCGGCCGGCCTGAGGCCGCGAGGCGCGTGAGCATCGAGCTCGAGAGCTTGGGGACGGAAGCGGTGTTGTCTGACCTCATCCTGGGGCGCCGGGTCGGCTTGATCGACACGACTGAGGCCACAGCGTGGACCGTGCGCAAGGGACAGGTCGGCATCGCTGCGGACCCATACTTCGTGGCGGATGCCAGCCGGTCGACGCTCGCGTATTACCTGGAGGTATACCAGCCTTCGGATGCGGTGGAGGGCGAGGTCGAAGGCGTGATCCGCCGCACGAACGGGGATGAGGTGACTCGCAGCGAGCTCGCGCGGCTCGCGGGAAGCGGTGCGAGTCGACCGGTCGCCGGAGCGTTGTCGCTGGCCGGATTGCCGCCAGGTGACTACGCCTTTGAGGTTCGCTTGAAAACGACCGACACGGTGTTGACCCGGTCTCGCGGCTTCCGGATGGCCCGGCCGGCGGAGCCGACGGCGGAGCTTAGCGCGGTCACGGAGCTCAGACGCTATTTCTGGGGTCTGAGCGACGAGGAGCTGGAGGAGCTGTTCGGTGCCATCGAGGTGTGGCTCGGCCCGGGTCAGGAGCGGAAGACATATCGTAGCTTACTGCCGGACGGAAAGCGGCAGTTCCTCGTCGACTACTTCCAGTTCACAGCACCGGGAATCGTTGGCGGTGAGCAACCGCCTCTGGATGTCTACTTGGAGCGAGTGAGATATGTGAACGAGCGGCTGGGTGAGAGAGCCGGTCGTGGAGAGCAGGCGGGCTGGCACACCGACCGCGGTCGCGTCTACCTGCTGCGCGGGCGGCCGACCCAGCGGCTCGATCGTCCCTTCCCGCCCGACAACAGTGCTCCGTACGAGATCTGGTCCTACGGCGTGGGGCGCGGTTACGTGTATCTGTTCGTGGATCAGACGGGATTCAGGAACTACAGAGTGATCTTCTCGACCGACCCGGCATTCGCTTCGCTGCCGCGGTGGCAGAGCATTGCCGGGCGGGCCGCGGTGGAGGAGCTAAACCGATACTATGGGATCCGTCCCCAGTCGTGAGAGCAGGGGCGAGTACGACTGCCGTGTGGCCAGCCGGGGGCGGTGAGACTACCTGCGCGCAGGCCTTAGCGCAACAAATGAAGAGAGGTCGATCGTGAGCACCAAATCGGTTCGGACTGCGATTATCGGCGCCATCGCATCCTTGGCCATCGTCGCTTGTGACGACAACCCTGTGAGCTCAGACCGGGAAGTCACGGTAGGCCTTGCGGTTAACCCGACCTTTGCCGTCGTGGACGCGGCAGATACCACCCGGGTAGACGCCTTCGCCAGAAACAAATACGGAGACAAGACGCGCCCGGCCGTAACAGCCTCGCCCTGTGATAGCAAGATCGCCGTGGTCATGGATCCGGAGCGCGTCAACATAGAACCGCCGGATCGGTGGATCGTGGTCGGCCAGACGCTGGGCGAAACCTGTCTGAACTTCAGTGGGGGTGGGTTCGGCGACTCGACGGTGGTCCAGGTGGTGCCGTCGGCAATCGAGACTACGCTGGCCAGCCCGCTCGGGAGCGGATCTTCCACTCAGGCGTCTCTAACGTTCCTGGACAAGGCGGCGGCTCCGGTGATGGGTATGGGTCCCTCAGACGTCGTGTTCAGCGTTGCGAATCCCTCGGTTGCCGACGTCGATGAAACGGGTGCGGTGATCGGCAAGTCGCCCGGCACTACAGATCTGGTGGTAACACTTGCGCCGAACTGGAACACCGTTCGAGTCAGTTCGGTGGAGTTCACGGTGGAACCCGGCCCGTTCGGCGGGACCATCACCCCGGCCTCCGCGAATTGGGGTGATACGATCACGGTCAGCGCGGCGGCGGGGACCTTCGACGACGATACCGATCTGACGTTCGACGGGCTGTTGCCTTACGTGGTATCCTTCGATGAGTCTTCCGAGTTCGTCGTGGTTGGACCGGCGGGTATGGGCGGCCCGCCTTCAGAGGTGCTGATCCTGAACGCCGGCGCATCACAGCTGGCATTCGTCGACACGATTGACGTGCCGGATCCCAACCCGGCGGACGCCAACGAGCCGAACAACGCCGGTGGCGGTGGCGGCGGGACACTGCCTGATTTGAACGAGGTCACGCCGGCGACGCTGCCGTTCGCGCAATGGATCAGCGTCGGCTCCACCGATCTCGATGACGTGTTCCAGATCACCCTGGCGGCGCAGACGACGATCAACTTCGGCCTGGACTGGAACTATACCGACGCAGACCTCGACATCTTGTTCTACGATGGAACCGGCAGCCTGATCTCCGAGTTCGGTTGCGCCTCGGGCGATGCCCCCGAGGCCTGTTCCGTGACCTTCGACGCCGGCACTTACTACATAGATGTCAACGTCTGGGACGATGGAGGATTCGCGTGGTCCACGGTGCTGTTCACGATGAACTGAGTTCCGACAGAGACAAGAGCGAAATGAGCCCCGGACCGGGGGCTCGTTTCTTTAGGGCGCGGTGACCGCGCGGCCCTCAGCATGAGCAGCGATCCGGCGCGTGAACGCCGTGGCTATGTCGAAGCCGGGATGGCCGGGCGGAACCGGCCTGAGTCGAGTGTAATCCGATTCGAACGTGAAGACCTCGTAGGGGTTGTACAGAGGCTCAGACACGAGAAGGGTTGTGGAGTCCATGGGCGAAGCATAGAAGCGCAACTTTATGAAGCGCTCGGTATTGTCCCAGATCTCAGGATCGAAGCCCGGGTAGCGGGCCAGATCGATGAAGGCGCTCTCCGCCAGACCGCTTTCCGGCTCGTAGCGGCGAAGCGCGATGCCCTCTTGCATCAGCACGCGGCTGATCGACGCCAGTACGGTGTCGCTCGATGCGCTGACGACGACCATGATCTTGCCATCACGGACCGTGAGCTGTTGCTGCGGCTCGCCGGCTTTCGGGCCGCAAGCTCCCAGCAGGAGCAGTGAGGCGGCAGCGAGCGCGGGTCCGCATATGCGCCACGGCGATGCCAGGAAGCCAGAGGTTCGTGATCGCTCCGCTGCTGCCGCCCCCGGCGCCTCGCGCTGCGAGTTCAGATACCGTCTCGTGGCGTCAGCCACACTGTCTGACATAGAATAGATCATAGTCAAACGCATAGCCCACCCGGGTCCGCTCTCGCGGGCGCCCCGGCGGGCGCTCCGCAAGCCTATTAGTAATTTGGACTGTGGGTTCCGTTCAAGCAAGTGCGTGGGTCCCCTCTAAGATGGTATCTAGCGACACCGCTGCCCGCTACTGTTTGCCGTTGCTGTTGGCGCTGGCGGCCGTGGGGGCGCGACTGGGTTCGGCGCGCGCCGTTCAGGGGGCTCAAGAAATACGCCGCGAGATCCTGGCGCTGAGCGATTCGGCCGACGTGGCGCTAGAGGAGGGTAATCTAGGGCTTGCCCGCGAGCTGGCTGGCCGGGCGCTAAAGCGGGCGCCGAATGATCCGAAGGTATTGATCAGCCGCGGCCGGGTCTATCTTGCCTGGCCGCGTATCGGTCGTTTTCGGGCGCTCGAGCTGTTTCGTCGCGCGGCGCGGCTCGCGCCTGACGATGCGGAGCCACACTATTGGATGGGGCGGGCCGGGATGGCGCTTCTGGGGGACGATGGTGAGGCGATCGCCCGCCGCGGGCTGGAACGCGCCCTGGCGCTCGACCCCCTCTATCGGGATGCGTGGGAGTTGTGGAGGAGACTCTACCGCAGCCCCGAGGCTCGGGCCCGAATGGTGGAGCTGCTGCGGGCCCACAGTGGCGAGCTCGCAGTTCGTGCCCGTATCGCTCAGCTCTCGGTCGAGAACGGCGATTGCCAGCTCGCTGACTCGGCTCTGGCTGAGCTCGAGCAGGAGCTGACCGATCCGCGCTGGCCGGCCTGGAGGGCGGAGTGCGCGTTCATCCGAGGACGGGACGAAGAGGGCGCGGAGCACTACGAGCGGGCCATCGCTCTCGCGGATCGTGATGCCACCGACGCGCTGTGGGCGCAGGTGGCCTCCCTGGCCAGGCCCCATGAGCGGGCGGCCTATGCCGCTCTCCCTGCGGCGGCACGCCCTCGATTCTACCGAGCGTTCTGGGCGCCGCGGGATCCGAACGTCCGCACCCCAGGGAACGAGCGAGTCGCCGAGCACTTTCGGCGGCGCACCGAGGCGCGGGATCGCTTTCGGCTGCTGCACCCTCTCTCGCTCTACCATTACTCGCTGGAGTACCGGGATTTCGTCTCGCGGGTCTCGAGCGCTGAGCGGGAGCGCTTCGTCGCGGCGCAGCTCGAGCGGGGCACCCAGATCGTCGAGGCGCTCAGCTCATCGGCGGCGCTCACTCCCGGCGAGCGAGCCCTCACCGCCTTGCGGCCGGATCGTCCGGGGCCTGAACTGCGACGACTGCTGGCCCTGGACGCCGGTTTCAAGAAGCCGGATCTGACCGGGATCAGCCCGGAGATCTTGCCGTTGGGCCGAAACCTGCCTGATATGGTCGATGACCGAGGACTCGTGTTCATTCGACATGGGCCACCGGACCGGATCGACTTCCGATCGCTTGACGCGGAGGAATGGGCATACGTCGCTGACCCGCCGCTCAAGCTGCGGTTCGACACCGGCTGGTATCCGCCCCGAACCCACCCCTGCCCGATATGGTTCACCGGCCGATGACGGCCTCTCAGGCCCGGTCGGTGGGCATCGCCGTGACCTCGGATCGCTCCTCCCTGCCAGCACCGCTTGACTTCGGGTTCTGGTTCGCCCGCTTCCGGGCCGGCGATGAGGCGCCGCGAAGCGAGCTGCTGGTCTTCCCCGAAGAGACGCTGGCGGCGACGGCCGTGCTCTGGGATGGTGCGGGGCGCGAGCTGGCTCGCGACAGCACCGAAGCTGGCCGCCCGATCAAGCTGACGAGCTCGCCCGGGCGGTTGCTCTTGGCGTTGGACGCGGAGCGCGGCGACTCGCTGGGGCGATATCGCGGTCCGGTGGAGCTACCCGATTTCGGTCGGGACACGCTCGCCCTCAGCGACCTGTTGATCTCGCGGGGTGCAGATGCCCGGCGCCCGACCCGAGAGGAAGCCGCAGCGACCGATATCGCGTCGCTCGCTCTGCCGTTCGACGAGCCGTTTCTGGTTTACCTGGAAGTCTACGGCCTGGCTTCCGAGGACGGTCTACACCGCTACGAGGTGACCTACCGGTTCGAGCAGGAGCGCGGCTGGCTGGCCCGGCTGTTCGGAGGAGAAAGGAGGATCGCCCTCGGTTTCGACCGCGTCGCACCTCTCAGGACCGACGGCCTCACGATCGAAGCCGTTCGGATGGACGCCGCCGAGCTCGAACCGGGACGCTATACGCTGAGCGTTGGGGTGCGCGATCTCGTCAGTGGGGGGCAGGGTAACAGCCGGGCCGTTTCGATCCGTCTTCTCGAGTAGCCTAGTCGCGGCGGAACTCGATATAGAAGATCTCGGACCACGGGACGTGGACGTCAGTGCCAAGGGGCGGATAGTAGCCGCCAGGCTCCACGCAGCCGTTCTCGCAGTGCGTGGTGACCTTGAGGGCCGGGCCCTGCGGGAATACGAGATACAGTCTCAGAACCCGGCCTGAGAGCTCCGGGCACATCGGCTCCGAGTGGCCCATGGGTGAGATCCTCGCCAGCTCGTAGATGGTGGTCAGGTGCCTCTTACCGTCCTCGCGGCAGTGCTCGATCTCGCTGGGCTGAAATCCGCCGGTGGCGAACAACAAGTGGCGGCCGTCGAGCGTGTGAATGATAGGACGGAAATTCCCGACTGGCCCGGGCGGCTCCGATGGGATGCGGGGGACGCCGTTCGAGACGTCGCTGCAACTTGTTGCCGCCGCCGCCAGCCATAGTGCCACAGCCAGTCGCAACGGCGAAGGAGGCCCTTTGGGCATCTCGGGCCACTCCGTTGGCCTGCTTATATAGCGGCTTTCGAACCGCTGCGGGAGATCTCGCGGCCGCGCAGGTTGCGGCAAGCGCCGCGGAGCGGAGGCTCAGGCGGCGGACGCTGGGGCAG
>FXBF010000861.1_pt1 | contig 10632 bp, 8 predicted proteins | sample 5335321 | NCBI WGS metagenome assembly FXBF01 (sample SAMEA103928391, study PRJEB20085) | sediment metagenome | isolation source: sediment | reverse complement strand
CGCATCCTGGGAACACTCCTCGAAGAAGGCGTCGTCTGGCACAATCCAGAGACAGGGCGCTACTCGCTCGGGATGGCCATTGTCGAGATGTCCGGTGTGGCACTCGGACAGATCGACGTGCGCGCCGCCGCCATTCCGCACATGGGGCGGCTCGCGGCCGAAACCAACGAAACGATCACAGTCGCCGTCCGTCGCAGACGAGAGATCGTGACCGTTGTCCACCTCCCAAGCACTCATTCGATTCGTCACGTCATGTGGATTGGGCGGCGACTCCCGCTCCGCACGACAGCCGCCGGAAAGGCGTTGCTGGCATCGATGCACGCTCGCGGCGAGGACTGGCGTGCTCTCGTGGGAGTACCCGAAGATGACCGACCGACCGACTGGGAAACCACATTTGAGGCCGAACTGGCCTCCATCGCCAACCGTGGCTATGCCGAGGATTCGGATGAAGTCGATATCGGGACCGCAGCTATCGCCGCTCCGGTCGTGGATCACACCGGGGAGGCTGTCGCAGCGCTTTCGATAAGCGGACCGAGCACGCGGTTCGGCCCCAAAGCTCGGGACACCACCGCTCCGCTGCTGATCGAAGCTGCCAACGCGGTCGCCGCCGACCTCGGCATGCAACGGCCGGCCGAACTCGCCGGGAGGCGTCGATGACCCTGCGATCCGGCCACCCTGACTCTCTGAGCTCCAAAAACCCTGTCATACGCCGGGCATTCACCCGTTCGGATCACAGCTCGGCCGAGACCGACACGTCAGGGCATGCAAATCGACCAATCAACCAGTTCGCAGCTGCAAAAGGAGCTCACACTCATGATCAAGACACTTGAAATCGACACATTCACCGAGATCTACCGGAGTCCCGGCGTCAAGGTCGTCGACGCCCGTCCCACCGCCGCTTTCAACGGTTGGAAGCTGGGCCCTGAAGCAAGAGGAGGGCATATCCCTGGAGCGGTTGCCTTTCCACAGTCCTGGGCTGCAAACACCTACGACGCAATCTTGGCGGAGAGGTTGGCGTCCAAGGGTCTCACCCCGGACCATTCGATCGTCGTCTATGGATACGACGATGGGGAAAGCACTTCCCTCGCCGACCGTTTGATGCTTCTCGGATACGATGACGTGGCCGTGCTAAAGGGTGGTCTGCCCGAATGGGCGGCTCACCCCGATCTCGAAGTGATCCGGCTTCCGAAATACCGCCAACTGGTGCACCCGGAGTGGTTGCATCGACTGCTCGAGGGGAACCAAACAGACGAGGTCCCCGATGGAGCCTTCTCCGTATTCCAGGTCAACTACGGCGTGGCAGAGGAATACGAGCGTGGCCACATCCCTGGTGCTTTCTATCTCGACACCAATTCGCTGGAGTCGTCGACGGACTGGAACCGCCGCTCCCCTGAAGAACTGGAAACGGCTCTCCTCAAATGCGGTATCAGCAAGGACACAACGGTGATCCTCTACGGGCGGGACACTGCTGCTGACCCTGAGGAGCAAAAACCGGGTCGAAAAGCAGGACAAATCGCTGCCACCCGAGCAGCAGCCATTCTCCTCTATTCCGGAGTTGAGGACGTTCGGCTGCTCGATGGTGGGCTCAACGCCTGGCTGGCTGCTGGACACTCGATTGAGACCGAGATGCGCTTACCAACCCCGGTGGCAGAGTTCGGGACCACCATTCCGGCCCGTCCGGACTACTTCATCGACTACGAGGAGGCGGTGGACCTGATCGCCGATCCTGACGGCGTGCTGGTGAGCGTCAGGAGCCAGGCGGAGAACCTCGGGGAGACCAGTGGATACAACTACATCGAACACCTCGGTGACATCCCCGGCGCCGTCTGGGGAAACTGCGGCAGCGATGCCTACCACATGCAGAACTACCGCAACATGGACAACACCATGAGGGATTTCAACGAGGTCGCATCGAACTGGAAGACGGTCGGCATTACCCCGGACAAGAAGATCGCGTTCTATTGCGGAACGGGGTGGAGAGCGAGTGAGACGTTCTTCTACGCCTATCTCATGGGATGGCCCAAGCCCTCGGTCTACGACGGTGGCTGGTTCGAGTGGAGCCGTCGGGCCGGTGAGGCCGCATAACCGCCAGCGTCGCGAACCTGGAGCATGCGGTCCTAGTGCCTGCTGGTAAGTTCACGATCGGCCGCGGCCACATGCCTCATGTCCCCAAGCGAACCCACCAAAGACACCAGCCGAGAACAGCGCACAAGACGCCATAGTCGCCAGCGCCCGTCCCACGAGGCAATCCCTTTGCAGATGCCATGGCATCAGCCACGGCGGTTATTCGCTCCAGTAGACATCGCCACCGAAGAACAGGTCGAAATCATCCACGAGACATCCTTGCGGATCCTCTCCGAGATCGGCATCGACTTCCTCGATCCGCAAGCGCGTCGTCTTCTTGCTCGAGCTGGAGCCAAAGTCGAGTCTGACTCCGAACGGGTTCGATTCGATCGGGACTTCGTGGAAGAGACAATCACCACCGCTCCATCGGAGTTCACTCTGCACGCACTGAACCCGGACCGGAATCTGGTTATCGGTGGAGACGCGATCGCTTTCTCAGCAGTCTCCAGTGCTCCCAACGTCAGTGATGAAGCCGGCGGGCGTCGACCCGGAAACCATGAGGATTTCCAGAACCTGATCCGTCTCGGGCATACCATCAACACGGTCCACTTCTGGGGTGGTTATCCGGTCGAGCCTGTCGACATCCACGCCTCGGTGCGGCACCTCGACACTCTCTTCGACATGCTGACGCTTTCTGACAGGGCCATTCATGCCTACAGCCTGGGGGCATTGCGAAACCAGGATGCCCTCGAGATGATCCGCATAGCCCGTCAGGTCGACGACGCCACTTTGGATCGTGAGCCATCGATCATGAGTGTCATCAACGCCAACTCACCGTTGCGCTATGACACTCCCATGCTTCAGGGCATTTTCGAGTTCTCGGCGCGAAATCAGGTCATCATCATCACTCCCTTTACCCTGGCCGGGGCGATGGCACCCGTCACCCTCAGCGGCGCGCTTGCCCAGCACAACGCAGAGGCGTTGGCCGGGATCGTGATGACTCAGGTGGTCAGACCGGGCTCCCCGGTCGTCTATGGCGGATTCACTTCGAACGTCGACATGCAGAGCGGTGCTCCGGCATTTGGCACCCCGGAGTTCATGCAGTCGGCCATGATCACCGGGCAACTCGCAAGAAGGTACAACCTCCCCTATCGATCCTCGGGGGTCAACGCTGCCAACGCACTCGATGCCCAGGCGGCCTACGAGTCGGTCTTCTCATTGTGGGGCGCAATCATGGGCGGCGCCCACATGATCATCCATGCCGTGGGCTGGATGGAGGGAGGATTGCGTGCCTCCTACGAGAAGATGGTGCTGGACGCCGACCTGCTCGGGATGGTGTCCACGTTCCTGGCGCCACTAGATTTCAGCAGCGAGGCCCTGGCATTCGAGGAAGTGCGCGACGTTGGACCGGGTGGCCACTTCTTCGGCACGCCACACACTCTCGAACGGTTTCGCAATGCGTTCTACCGGCCGATGATCTCCGACTGGCGCAACTACGAGACATGGGTGGAAGCCGGAAGCCCCGAAGCCAAGGGACGAATGGTCGAGCTGGTAGCAGAGCTGATGGATTCCTACGAGCCTCCGAAAATGGACCCCTCGGCGCGAGCCCAGTTGGAGGAGTTCCGTGATCGGCGCAAGCAGGAGGGCGGCGTGCCCACTGACTACTGAATGAGAGTCACTCTCCCACGCGATCCAGCTCGTCACGCCACCACCGGACAGTGGGCTCGATCTCATTGAAGGTGAAGATGTGGAAGCCGCGAATGCCCAGATTCTCCGCTGCACACGCCTCTGCGATTCCGTGGGCGAGCTTGCTCGGCTCGTAGGGGCCGGGACGGAGCAGCTTCCAGAGGAACGAGCGATTCTTCAGGACGTACCTGACCGAGGCACCTACCCCGATGCGGACGCCGATCGAGGCCAGACGAACCGGGTCGACCAAGCCCGGTATCCCGACGTATACGGGAAGCTGGATGCCGGCGGCGCGGATCTCTCGGATCCACGTGACGATCGAGGACACATCGAAGCACATCTGCGTGGTGATGTACGAGGCGTGGGGTGCCTTGACGGCCATCGCCGTTCGCAGCGCCTGATCGCTGATCAGCGGATGACCCTCGGGATAGCCGGCGATCCCGATCTGGCTGATCCCGTGGCTGATCTCAGCCATCGCGGCCAACAGCTGTGGCGCGTCCTTGAAATCACCCGGATCTGTCGTGTCGCCACCGATGACCAACGCTTGATCAATCCCGGCCTCGCCCATCCGAGCCAGCAGCTTCTGGAGCTGGACCTGATCCTGGATCATCCGAGCCGCTAGGTGTGGGATGACGTTGAGCCCGAGCTCCTGGAGCTCTTCAGCCATGGTGAGCGTGGCATCGATGTCCTTGGCCGGAGAGGCAATCACCGACACCGTGGAGGCGTGCGGCAGGCGTCGGGCTCGAGAAGCGGCATTCTTGAGCGGGATAATCTCGAACTTGCTGGCTGCCAGCAGTCGGGCGAGCTCTTGAAGGGATGTGGTCATCGGGTCGCAGCTCTCAAACTTCAGAATCCGGGGAGTCGGCCGTCGCTCATAGCTTCTCCGCGTTGCGGCGCCCGCGCCGCCGCCCCGCCGTCGCGACCGGCAGGTCAACGACTGCGGCAAGCCGGGCGAACCGATCGACGCTGTGCGGGATGCCCATGGCTTGCACGAAATGCTCCTGAAAGCGCGGCTCGACAGCCGTCTCGATCTTGTGAACCTCGCGAGCAACTTGCTCGACTTCCCGGCGGGCAGCACTGCTGAGCAGGGCCATCATCGCCCCGGTCCCTGCCGCGTTGCCGGCGGCCGACACCCGGTCCAGGTCGCAGTCGGGAACCATGCCCAAGATCATGGCGTACGTCGGGTCGATGTGGCTGCCGAAGGCGCCCGCAAGGCGGATCTCGTCTACGTGGTCGACACCCAGCTCATCCATGAGAAGACGGCACCCCGCGTAGAGGGCGGCCTTGGCAAGCTGGATTGCCCGCACGTCGTTTTGGGTGACGCGGATCGGCCGGTCATGGAGGACGTACGATGTGGTACGACCCTCGGCCACCAGGCGGGGATGATCGCCCGCCCGGATAGTGCCGTCGGCAGCGATCACCCCGACCAGGAACAGCTCGGCGATGGCCTCGATGATCCCCGACCCGCAGATGCCGGTGACCTCCGGAGCCTCGTCGGCGAAGCCAGACTCGTCGGACCACAGGTCACATCCGATCACCTTGAACCTGGGCTCCAGGGTGTCCCGGTCGATGCGAACGCGCTCGATCGCCCCCGGTGCCGCGCGCTGGCCACCGGAGATCTGGGCGCCCTCGAACGCCGGACCGGTGGGGCTGGAGGCTGCCAGCAGCTCGTCCTTGCTGCCGAGCACGATCTCGGCGTTGGTGCCGACATCTACCAGCAACTGCACCGCGTCACCCCGCTGCGGACCCTCCGACAGGATCGCCCCCGCAGCATCGGCTCCCACGTGCCCGGCGATGCAGGGCAGCGCATACAGGCGGGCACCGGGGTTGGCGTGGAGACCCACAACCGAAGCTTCGACACGGATGGCCCTGTCGGTCGCCAGCGCGAACGGCGCCGTTCCCAGTGGTGTCGGGTCGAACCCGAGCACCAGGTGGTGCATGATCGGGTTGCCGACCAACGTCACCTCCAGCACGTCTGACCGCTCACCACCGCCGGCCTCGACCAGCACGCCCATCAGGTCATCAAGGGTCTCCCGGACGACCGCAGTAAGCCGCTCGGCGCCATCTTCGTTGAGCATCACGTAGCTCACGCGGCTCATCAGATCCTCACCGAAGCGGATCTGTGGGTTCATGACCCCCTCCGATGCCAGGACCTCGCCGGTGGCCAGATCGCACAAGTGCCCGGCGATTGTCGTGGAGCCGACGTCGAACGCCACTCCCCACGCCAAGTCCCGGAACCCCGGCCAAACGGCGGTGACTTGCGAACCGTCGTGTACCGCCACCGTGACCGCCCGGTGTCCGGCTTGCAGGGCGGCATGCAGCGAGCCTGTGACATGAAGATCGAACTCGAGGCCGCTGAGAGCCCACTCCTTTCGCAGGGCCTCGGCGAGGCGCTCCTGCTCCCCAGCTGGATCGTCCATGCGCGGCTCGTCGACCTCCACGTAATAGAGCCGCACCACCGGGTCGACCTGAATGTCGGGAGCTTCGGGCCGCTTGCGCACAACCTGGCGATGCAGCTGACTGTCGGGCGGCACGTTGATCACGACGTCGGAGAGGACTTGGGCGGCGCATCCCAGCCGACGTCCTGTCAACAGCGGGCGCTTGCCGCGGTACTCCTGCTCGGTGGCGCCTGGCTCGCTCAGCCCCACGCCTATGACTCCGGGGGCGCTGCCGAGCTCGATCTGGCATCGCCCGCAGATACCCCGTCCACCGCACACGCTGTCGAGATCGACACCCGCGTCCCGAGCGGCATCGAGCACTGTGGATCCGATTGCGACTCTGTGCCGCCGGCCCGAGGGAGTGAAAACGACCTGGACCGTCTCGCTCATGTGACGGCGGTGCGTCGTCGGCCGCTGCGGCGGCGGCCCTTGCCGTCAGACGCGGGATCTCGGTTGGCGGCAATCCACCGGGCACAGTTCTCGTCGTGGCCCGCGAGCACGTCGGCCGCCATCACAATCGAGCGGATCTGGCTCTCGAGCGGGTTGGTGATAGCCGAGGTCATGCCGCTGGCGATAGCCATAGTCAGGAATGCCGAGTTGATGCCGTGCCGATTGGGCAGGCCGAAGCTGATGTTGGAGGCACCGCAAGTGGTGTTGACCATCAGTTCCTCACGTAGCCGACGGACAAGATGGAACACCTGACGGCCGGCAGTCCCCATCGCTCCGACGGGCATGACCAACGGGTCGACCACGATGTCCTCCCGGCCGATGCCATGATCGGCGGCCCGACCCACGATCTTCTTGGCGACCTCGAAGCGGACGTCGGGGTCCTCAGAGATGCCGGTTTCGTCGTTGGTGATGGCCACCACGGCGGCGCCGTGTTTGGAAACCAGTGGCAGCACCCGCTCCATCTGCTCGTCCTCGCCGGTTACCGAGTTGACGAGTGCCTTGCCCTGATAAGCCGCCAGCCCGCTTTCCAGCGCCTCGATCACTGAGGAGTCGATGGATAACGGGACCTCGACCTGCGATTGCACCAACCGGACGGTCTTGGCGAGGATGGCAGGCTCGTCGGCGAGTGGGATACCGGCGTTGACGTCGAGTATGTGAGCGCCCGCTGCGACCTGGGCGACCGCGTCGGCCTCGACCCTGCTGAAATCGCCGCCCTTCATCTCCTCGGCCAGCTTCTTGCGCCCGGTGGGATTGATGCGCTCGCCGATGATGACAAACGGTTCATCGAAGCCGATGACGACTTCCTTGGTGAGTGAGCTGACGACGGTGCGTGTCATTGTTCCTCGAACCCTCCATTGGCAACGAGATCGTTGAGCGCCTCGATCGAGTAGCGGTCCTCTAACTCTGCGGCGGCCGCCACAGCGGCTTCCTCTGGGTCCCCTGCCAGGGGCTTGGAATCGCGCCGCCAGTCCTCCAAGTACTCCTCGGTCCCGATACGACCGGTGTGCATCGCCGCCCGATCGATGGCCTGCTGGAAGCGAGCGTCTAGCTCGACCCTATGAACGTTTTGACCGGTGCTCGCGATGACCTGGGCCGGCATGTCGCGCCAATAGATCACGGTGAGAGCAGGACTGGTGGAACGGGTCATGCGCCCACCCCTGTCCGTAGAGCAAGAGAGAACCCGATCAGTTTGGTCTCCAACTCCCCCAGCCCGACATGGCGGTGCTCGAACCGAAGCCCCAACTTGTCGGCGCACAGCCGTGCCCGTTCGACCATGTCCCGGCTGTCGAACTGCGACAGGTACACGACCCGCCGATAGTTCCCGAAGTAGGCCTCGAGCAACTCGGGATGCCGGTCGAGCTTCAGACCTGCCCACACCAGGCGGTCGAAGTGCCGTGCCAGAAAGTCAGTGAGGTAGAAGGTCCGGGGGTCGTCGTCATGGATGGCGGCGAACACGTCGCTGCTCGCGAAGAACTCATAACAGTGGGCTCCGGCCAGGCGCTCGGCACCGAACTCTTCCAGCACCGCATCGAGGGCCCCGGCGGTCCCGCAGTCCCCGTACCCGATGAGGGCCCGGTCGTACCCTCCCCTCGCCAAACGGTTGGCCACTGCTCGCGGGATCTCTGCCGGTGTGTTGTGCAGCTTCGCCGGCAAGCACTCCACCGTCACGTGATCGAGCCGGTTCCGGAGCACGACGTCTGCCATCTCCTTGGCCAGGGCTCCACAGCCCAGCACCAGCACGCGGTCAGGCTGCACTCCGGCGCTCCATCACGAGCCTCTTGGCAGTCTCAGCGGCCACGGAGGCATCCCGGCAGTAGGCGTCGGCCCCCACGGCCTTGCCGAACTCCTCGTTGAGTGGGGCACCACCCACCAGAATGATGTAATCGTCGCGGATACCCTTCTCCACCATCGTGTCGACGACCACCTTCATGTAAGGCATGGTGGTTGTGAGCAGCGCCGACATACCGAGAATCTCCGGCTTGTGCTCATCGAGAGCTGCGAGGTACTCCTCTACTCCGGTGTTGATGCCAAGGTCGATGACCTCGAAACCGGTCCCTTCGAGCATCATGCCCACCAGGTTCTTACCGATGTCGTGAATGTCGCCTTTGACCGTGCCGATCACGATCTTGCCGATCTGTTGGGCGCCGGTCTCGGCCAAAAGTGGGCGAATGATGGCCATTCCCGCCTTCATGGCGTTGGCAGCGAGCAACACCTCGGGAACGAACAGGATGCCATCGCGGAAGTCGATACCGACGATGCGCATCCCTTCCACAAGCGCCTCCTCGAGGACCTTCGAGGCTGACCAGCCGCGGGACAGAAAGATCTGGGTCCCCTCGTGAATCTCGTCGGCCATTCCGTCGTACAGATCGTCATGCATCTGCTCGACGAGTTCCTCGTCGGACAACGCAGAAAGATCGAACTCTTGCTCCAAGGGATATCCTCCAGATGGGTCCACTATGTGGGATTGTTCCGTCAACCAGCACAGTAGTGCCGAACTGTATGACCGTTCAGCATGGTGTACAGCCAGAAGAGACGTTCCGCGGGCTCAGGACACGAGGAAAGCTCTTCTATCCGCATCGTCGAATTTTGCGTAGGATCTGCGATTCATGAGTGACTTTCACTACGAACCGCTCAGTTATCTGGATTCATCGTTCCTCGCTCTCGAATCCCGAACCAGCCACATGCATGTGGCCGGAGTTGCCCTGTTCGACGCATCCCCACTAAAAGGGGACGACGGTGGGATCGACATCGAAAGAATCCGGGCCCACGTCAGGTCGAAACTCCAATACATCCCACGCTATCGCCAGCGTCTCGAGTGGGTTCCCTACGACCGACGCCCGGTCTGGGTCGACGACTCCGAGTTCACATTCGACTATCACGTCCGCCACACGTCACTCCCCCGCCCGGGCTCCGACCGGCAACTCAAGGAGCTCGCCGGCCGGATCGTTTCGACAAAACTCGACCGGAGCAAGCCCCTTTGGGAGATGTGGGTCATCGAAGGGATGAGCGATGACCGCTTCGCCCTCATCGTCAAGATTCACCACTGCATGATCGATGGCCTCTCCGGCGTCGACCTGACCACCATCCTCCTCAACGTCATCCCCGATGGTGCGATTGAGGAGACACCTGATTGGACGCCCCGCCCGGCCCCAACATCGACTCAGCTTACGGTGGCGGAGGCGGCTCGTTTCACGCGGCGAATCGTTGACCGTCTCGCAAGTCTCAGCGGGAAGATGAAGAATGGCCTGAGGATCTCGGACCGCACTCTGGACAAGTCCATCGCGGCCATTACGTCACTTCGCTCGGGCTGGTTGACACCTTCGGGACGCACACCGCTCAACCCCGATATCGGACCGAACCGACGATTCGATTGGACCGACATGGACCTGGGTGAGGTCAAGGACGTCAAGAACGTCCTCGGAGGCTCGGTGAACGATGTGGTGCTCGCCACTGCCACTGGCGCCATACGCAAGTTTCTGATCCAGGACCGGGACTTCGAGCCAACCGACATCGAGTTCCGTGCGATGAACCCGGTGTCGACACGTAGCGCCGATCAGATGGGCAAGCTGGGCAACCAGATAGCCATGTGGCTGGTCGAGTTGCCAATCGGTGAAGAAGATCCAAAGACCCGGTACAACCTCATCAAAGAGCGCACACGCAACCTCAAGGACACCAATCAGGCCCTGGGTGCGGCAACAATCGTGGAACTCAGTTCAGGAACCCCGATCACGCTTCTCTCGCTGGCCAACCGGGTTGTGGGCTCGAAGATCCGCCCGTTCAACATGACGGTGACCAACATCCCCGGCCCTCAGTTCCCGATGTACCTTCTCGAATCCGAGATGTTGGGTAACTACCCGATGGTGCCCTTGTGGGCTCAGCATGGCATCGGCCTCGCACTCTTCTCATACAACGGCAGGCTGCTGTGGGGGGTCCAGGCGGACTACAACGCGCTGCCCGACTCGGACGCGTTCATCGATGCCATCCAGGCCTCCTT
>FXBF010000860.1_pt1 | contig 10641 bp, 12 predicted proteins | sample 5335321 | NCBI WGS metagenome assembly FXBF01 (sample SAMEA103928391, study PRJEB20085) | sediment metagenome | isolation source: sediment | reverse complement strand
ACAAACTCAAGGAGTAGTGTCGAGTGTGGAAAATCGACAGGCGCCGCAAGTGACTGATTAGGCTCGTGCGCGGGTCTGACCATATCGCGTGCGTTAATCGCTGTTCGTTTGCGGCGCGCTGCTGACGACCAGCGAATAACTCGTGCTGCGTCCGCCGCCGGGATCTCTTTGCAACGCGCCACGCTGGATCAGATCAAGAATATCGCGATAGGCCGTGTCCTGTGAGCATTTGGCGATCTTGGCCCATTTCGACGTCGTTAGCTTGCCTTCAAGGCCGTCCAGCAGCCTGTTGAGCACATTGATCTGCCGCTCGTTCAGGGGCTCCTTGGAGAAGCGCTCCCATAAGCGTGCCTTCTCGAGAACGGCGCCGAGCGTGTTCTGCGCCCCTTCGATCACACGCAGCAGGCAGTTGAGAAACCAGTCCTGCCATGGCGTGATGTCGAGCTCGCCTTTCTGCGTGTGTTCAAGCATTGTGTAATAGTCGTTGCGCTCGTGGCGGATCTGCGCCGACATGCTGTAAAAGCGCTGGCTGCTCTCTTCGGAACGCGCGAGCGCCATATCGGCGATCGCGCGGGCGATACGCCCGTTGCCGTCATCGAACGGGTGGATGGTGATAAACCACAGATGCGCGAGCCCGGCCATCAGCAGCGGGTCGGTGTCTCTCGGTTTTTGGGACCAACGCAGGAAATCTTCCATTTCATGCGGCACGCGCGCGGCGGGCGGCGCTTCAAAACGCACCTTCTGCTTGCCAGTGGGGCCGGAGGCAATCTGCATGGGCCCGGTGCTGTCATCGCGCCAGGTTCCAACCTTAATCTCGTGCATTCCGCTGCGCCCGGTCGGAAACAGCGACGCGTGCCAGGCGAACAATCGCTCTACGGTCAGTGGTTTCGTGCAGTTGCCGGTGGCGTCGAGCATCATTTCGACAATGCCTTCGACATCGCGGTCGGCCGGGACGAGCCCACCGGCATCCATGCCGAGGCGCCTTGCGATGGAAGACCTGACCTGCTCTGTATCGAGCTTCTGGCCCTCGATTTCGCTCGAGTTGACCACGTCCTCGGTGAGGGTGCGAAAATGGGCCTCGCTGCGAAGCTTAAAGCCGAGGGCCTCCATTTTGCCGAGCAACCGGCCCTCTCGCCGTGAGGCCCGCGCGAGCAGGTTTGACAGCGCCTCGTTATCCCAGGTTAAGGCCGGCCACTCAGGTCTTTCCCAAATATACATCATAATCTCCGCACATTATGCGGAAATTATGACTTATGTTCTCCGCTTGGGCAAGAACAATCTCCGCCGTTCACGCGGAGATTAGACCCGTTATTCTCCGCATCGCCTGTATTTTCGCTTTTCTTGGGCGGCCGCCTTGGTACGCCGGCTTACGAGCCGAACGGGCTTTTTCGGCCGCTTCTCGGATATGAGTTCCGCGCCGGCATGCGTCTTTGATTGCTTTTGTGCGCTCATTGCGGATCATAGTCCGGGGCATCCCCGAGGGATTGGGCAATCTCATTCCAGGGCTACCACTCGGCGGGGAGTTTGTCGAACTCCTTCACGACCCACGCCTTGTTCCCAGAAGCAATGGCCGAAGTGGTCACAGGTTCGGGTTGCGTCCAGCGGCTCCGCAAGCGGTACGCACTTCGTCCCTGTACCACTCCTCCTGCGCGGCCCACCAAAAATCTCCTGGTTAATTCTAAAAAGGCGTCTGAAGTGTCGCCTACCGGCGATTATTCTTGAACGGGGTTTCGCCCCCGTACGACGAGTTCCTTTACTTTGCGTGCCCAAAGAAAGGAACCGAAAGAAAGGGCACCCCAGACTCTGCGCCCCAAAAACCGGGGTGCCCTCGCTCGAAGCTTGCCTCAGTGGGTCCGGGCAAGGGACTTTCTCACTCTCACTTTCCCTGCTTCGCTCGAAAGACCGGGGTTCGCCTTCCGTGGCGAACCCGCTCGGCGGGACGACGGTTCACTGGACCGTCGTCTTTTTCCGCCTCGCCCCTGGCCCTGGCCCGGACGCGCGAGGTCCCTCTCGCGCCCCTTCGGGCCTGGGCTTCGGCTGCGCCCCTCGCTCGGCTTGAGTAAGGGGGTTCCAAAGCAAAACAAATCCCCCGACCCGGCCTCTTTGCCATCTCCCGGCGTCGGCTCCGGCGACAGACGCCAACATATACTGAGTCCTAAGTCCTCAGCCCACAGTCCTCATCTTGCTTCACCACTCACGGTTCACGGATTACGGCCTTTAGCCCTCAGCCCTTACTGACTTATTGACCAAAACACTGCTGATACAACTGCTCAATCTTCTTAGCTTCCGTGTCCGTAAGTCCAGAGAATTCCCTTTCACGGGCTCTTTTCGAGAGTCTGCCCCCATTCTGGTGCAGGAAGCGAAACAACAGATCCATGGTGCGATTCGGCATGTCCACGATGGCTCCCAAGCCAGCGCGGAATCGATCGTAACGACTGAGGAAATTAGTTTCTTCCGGCAGGTCTTGCTCTATCGTTCGTTGCACACAGGAATATAGAAACTCCGCATGTGGGGTCGCATCGAAGAATCGATAATAATCTGCGGTATCGTTGAGAACGCGAACGTTGCCATTTCTCGTTGGCTCCCACATGATCAGGGGAAGCAGTCGTTTCGAGTAATTCTCAAGGAGTGCCCTATATGCATCAATTCTGTCAAGAATGACGGCGGATACTGGGAAGATCACTCCGGGTGGGTTGAATCCGCGTTCAGCCAGAATGTGGTGGATTAAATACCGGTGAAGCCGGCCATTACCATCGTCGAATGGATGCGTATAAACGAATCCGAAAGCTAAAATCCCAGCGGCTATGACGGGGTCTAGCTGTTCCGCCGGTCCGTGCTCGAAGTCAATCATTCCTTGGACGAGGCTCGGTAAGTCTTCCGGGCGCGCACTGATGTGGTCAGGTATGGGCATCCGGGTAGGATGGTCGTGTTCGCCAACGAAGCCTCCCTCGGTGCGAAGACCCAGGCGAACAAACCGCGCATCGCCGATCACTATCTCTTGAAGGCGTATGAGCTCTTCAAAGCTGAGCGGATTCCGTCCCGCTTCACCGACGACGTGTCCCCAACGCTGGATTCGATCTTGCGGGGGATTTTCCCCCTCGATCGCGTAGCTCGACTTGGAGTCTTTCAGAAGCAGGAACGCTGCCGCCCGGGCAAGCAGATCTTTGGGCACAGCAGCTATAGCAGCCCGTGCCTGTTCTGACAGGTCCAGCGCGACGAAGGCGTCGAGCGTTTCGGTCCGAAAGACCATTGGGCAGAAGTCGGGTGTGCCGGGAAGGTTGTTCTTGACTCGGAAGCGGCTGACATTCGTCCCATCGACGGCATACTGCTGATTCGGATCGACAACCGGCACATAAGTGCCGCGCTCGGTGTCTGGTAGCTCAAGGGTCTGACGGGTGAGCCACTCATACAGAAACGCGATACGACGCGCATAGCTCCCGGTCGGTTTCGAGCGGATGATGTCTTCGATATGCCTTGGGCCCACAGCGTCGAAGAGCCGTTTCAGGACAGCAAGATCCAATCCCTCGTATTTGAGTGCGAACGTCAAATGTGCCTCGAGAGCGGGTAGGGGCGCGTGTCGGGGCGTGAGAATACGCCAGCCGCCGCTCTCAATGAGTCGATGGCGCGTCCCGGTCGCTGAAAAGGTGTTAGGCAATGGTGCCCGGACTTTGAAGGCATCGATCAACGCCGCGTAGCCTGCGGGTGTTGCTGTTTCGGGCAGGCGCCGGCCATGAAAAACCGTGATTGGCCCTGAAAAACGATTTTTTTGGTCCTGAGTCATTAATTTTGTGCCTTAGCTGTGAAATCTAAAGACAAACTAACTCATTTTGTGAAAAACAATTTTATATTATGAAAAACGATTATTCAAGATATATTTCATGAAATTTGATGATTTCCCTCCGCTGACGCGGCCACCTGATGTTTTCCCACGCAGTCGACTCCTACAGGCGGTTCAGCGGTTTGCTCGTCTGTACATGCCATGAGGCTCTCGCGATCTCGATAGCGACGACACCGTTAGCGCCCAGTCTTCGCGCTCGACCCTGGAAGAGTTCTCCATTAATCAGGTGGTCGCAGGTTCGGGTTGCGTCCATCGGCTCCGTAGGCGGTACACGCTGCTTTCTGCGCTGCCCAATCCCGGTTCGCTTAGCAATTTCGCCGGGAGCGAAATTGGACCGCCGCAGGCGACCCGAAAGGGTGCACGCCAGGGATGGCGGGCATCAAAACCCGGGACTTACCTTCCTGCGCTGCGCTTTCCTGCTGCGCTTGGAAGACCGGGGCAGAGCGTCCCTGCTCCGCCCGTTCACCGGGCGAATCCCTGCGCTTCGCACTCCCTGCTTCGCTTGGGCACCGGCCCAAGCCCTCCGTGGCTTGGGCGTTCGCCGGGACGAGCGTCCACCGGACACTCGTCTTTATCCGGTTCACCCACTGGACCCTTCGCAAGTCTCCGGCTCACCCATGGCAAGCCCGTTCAGCGGGATGAATGTTCACCGGACCCTCATCTTATTCTGCCTCACCCCGGTACCGCTCCTCCTGCGCGGTCCACCATCTGGGTCAAACGGTGAGAGGCGCGCTGCGCGCCGAGTTTTGTTGCGTCGTTTTGAAAACCGGGTAAGGTAGGCAAAGATTACGCCGCATTGGAGGAAGACAAGAGCATGACAAGGTCCGTGCTGGTCATTGGCAACAAGAACTACTCGTCCTGGTCACTGCGTCCATGGCTCGTGCTTATGCACATCGGTATCGATTTCGAGGAGATCCGCATTCCGCTGTTTGCGCCTGGGTACAAAGAGAAGATCCTGCAGCACTCTCCCGCTGGCAAGGTCCCCATTTACAAGGAGGGTGACGTCGTCGTGTGGGACTCGCTAGCGATCTGCGAGTACCTGGCAGAGAAGGAGCCTTCCTTGCGGCCGCGTGCGCCCGCTGCCCGCGCCAGCGCCCGTGCCGTCAGTGCCGAGATGCACTCAGGGTTCGCTTCCCTGCGCCACGCGCTGCCCATGAACTGCCGGGCGCAGGGCCGCAAAGTGCAAATCAGCGATGAGGTGGCAGGGGATATCCGGCGCATCACCAAAATCTGGAGCGGTTGTAGGACCCAGTACGGCGCCGGCGGCCCCTGGCTCTTCGGACAGTTCTCGGTCGCCGATGCCATGTACGCGCCGGTGGTATCGCGGTTCCTGACCTACGAAGTCGCGTGCCAGGATATAGCCAAACGCTACATTGACACGGTTCTGTCAGACCGGCCGATGCAGCAATGGTTTGCCGATGCCGCCAAGGAGTCCGAGGTCATTACCGAAGAGGAGGTCGGCCAGACTTAGCAGGCTGCTGAAAAGCTATTTTCGGCAGCCTGCTAGAGCGGTGCACGGAGGCACCGCACATCTCTCAAGCACGTAAGTGCTTGAGAGATGGAGCAGAGCAAAAACCGCGCTTTTTGCTCTGCGAGCTGAAAAAGCCAGGGACGGCCTTTTTCAGCATCGTGCTAGGTTACCCCAGGGACCGGCCCTTGGGACGCACACCGCGGGCGAGACCCACGGCTTATAGGAACGCAAACGGCGCGCCGCGGGTGAGCGACTATAATACTTGTACGGCAAGAGCGGCGGCTCGACTGCTCACCGCTTCAATCTCATTTAGCGCACCAGAACTCGCAGGGACCGACCGATGATCAGATACCTCAACTGCATGAAGCGGCGGCAGGACGTTTCACTCGATCAGTTTCGTAAGTACTGGAACGACCCACGATTCACTGACTTGCTTGCCCGCATGCAAGCCATGTTTGGAGCCAAGCGGGCAACGAGGAATCTGACGTTGAGCGTCGAGGCCAACGTCGTGGTCCGGGAAATGCGGGGCACGCGCGAACCCTACGACGGAGTGCTGGAGTACTGGTGGGACGAAGCACGCGCACTGCTCGATATTGTCGACACTCCCGAGGCCCAGAAACTCATTGACGAGATGAGGGCCTACCAAAGCCAGTTCGTCGATTTCAGCGCCTCAACTGCATTCTTTACCGAGGGCTAGGCCAGCGCGCCCGCTGGTGAATCAGCGGGCGCCCGCGTTCATGCTGCTTTGGCCGGTCGGTTGTTTGACGCCGTTGCCAGCGCAGGGAAACTGGGACGGCCTGCGCTATCAAGAATTCCTGGGCGATGAGCGCTTTATCGAGCGTGTGCAGAAGCACAAAGGCCCCGATGCCCTGCATGAGATCGCCAAGGGCCGGGGCCGGTCCATGGGCAAGTCACTCGCCCACTATCGACCGACGCGCGTATCCCAAGCGCGATCAGGCGATGGCACAGGCCTATGCCTCAGGCCTGTACGCCCCGCGAGCAATCGCAGCGTTCTTTGGGGTACATTACATGACGGTCAGTCGGGTCGTGCGCAAGTTCGAGGAACTGCGAAGGAATTAGAATATTGGATTGTGAGACCCGGCGCTTTTGCTTCTTTCGGGTTCACTGAGCCTAACGCCCCTCGATCTTGCCTGGGAGCAGGTAACCCGTCGGGTTGATGCCGTACGCGCCTGCTGGAAGGACACGCTTTATCTCCAATGCTTTCGGCGCCATATCGTCAGATCCCGCACCCAGTTCCACAATCTTCGTGTTGCTTAAGTACGGTTTCTTGTCGCTGTTGAGGACAACCGCCACTTTCGGGCGCAGACGCTGGGCGCGGTCGCCTGTTAGCACAACGCCGACCTCTTCACTGCGGAACTCCACCACGCTCCCGATAGGGTAGATTCCCATGCACTCGATAAATTTTTCTACCAGCGTAGGATGAAAAATCCGGTTGCGTTGCTCGTACATCCTCGTGAGCGCCTGAGTGGGCGCGATGGCTCGGCGATAAGGGCGCTCGCTGGTCACAGCGTCGTACCAGTCGATGATACTGCCCATGAGTCCGTAGAGGCCGATGGCATGGCCTTTGAGGCCTTTCATATAGCCCGAACCGTTGTACCACTCATGGTGGAATTGGACGACTTGGATAGCCTCTTCGGGAATTCCCTTCGTGCTTCTCACCATGTCCAAGCCATAGGGTACATGGCTCTTTACAATTTCGTACTCCTGCGGGGTCAGGCTCGTGGGTTTGTTCAATATCTGGCTGGGGATCTTCGACATGCCGACGTCCCCCATCAAGCCGCCAATGCCTATGATATTTAATTGCTCTTTCTCAAATCCCAGGTGACGGCCAAACGCCAGCGCCAGGATGCTGGCTCTGAGGCAGTGAAGGGCGGTGTAGTTATCCTTATCTCTTAAATGCGTCCAGCAGACGAGCGCGTCGGGGTTACGCAGTATGCTTTCTGTTAGACCCGTGACTACCTCCTTCGCCCCGGACGCGTCCAGAGTCTTTCCGAGACGGGCATCCTCCATCATGTCAGAGACCATGTCTCTTGCTTGTACGTCGATCTGCCGTGCTGTGTCGATTTCCTCTTCAAACGCCACCTGATCCTGATGCTGAACGAGGGATATGTTACCGAGGATACTCAGTCTATTACCCTCCTGTTCCTTTACGTTGAGTGGCTCCACCCCTTTATTGGCAGCGCCGGTCGAGCGGTACAGTTGGACGTCATCACCGAGGACTACATCGATGTAGACATACTTGCAGTTGTGCTTGATCCACTCTATTTCATCATGCGTACGGATTTCGAAACCCTGAAACGGGAACGGGGTTTCGCGCCAAGGCCGATCTAACTCGGAGAGGTACATCCCCGGCACGAGGGCGTGAATGTCGATCTTCTTTTTCATTGACCGAGGGCTCAGTGAGATATTACTGATAGATCAACTTAGATCATGCCCATTTAGATTCTGCATCGGGCTTTCACTAGTCCGGATATACAATCTCAAGCAGGATCGCGTAAGCGTCCTCATCGATAGTGCCGAACATAAGCGCCGCTCCGTGCCCTTCGACTCGTACGACTTTGGCCGGCAGACGGTAGTGTGTGAACTGTCCCGCGCGGCGAATCCTGAGCACTACGTCCACATGGGCGCCTTTGGCCAAGGTGAAATTCGTGGTTTCGATAAACGCACCGTCAGGGGTGATATCCCGGAGTGCGCACTTCGTCAGCTCGAGACCCTCATGTGCAAGCATCACTTCTACGTTTACACCGGCCGGCCGACGCGGATGTGCACGACGGTCGACTGGCTGTGCGTCATTGGTCAAAACTGCCCCTTTTACACGTATTTATTCTCTCCAAAATCAGTATAGTCCAACCCTCACAGGCGGAACTCGCGTGCTGCTAGCGATATTCTGCAAGACTTGCCGGGGCATGGCCGGGATCGCGTCGTTCGCCCTGGACGATAAGGCCGCTGAGGTTCTGACCCTCGGGGACTATTCCAGTATCCGAACCGGTACGCGCCAGGATATCGGTACTGACAGACGTTTCCTTGTACCACTCCTCCAGCACGGCCCACCGTTCGACTTGCGAGGAAGCGCTCGCTCATGGCAGGCCGGTCTTGTTGGTGTCACGGTCCTGGGAGTCGAAGGGTGTTCTGAGCTTCTGTCCCGAGCCCGTTGACGGGCGATGAGTCGAAGGGTACCAGCCACCGACACGATAACTATGTTTACGTGCTTCGCTGTGCCGGCGAAACTTTTTTCGTCGGCCATGCCAAGAATCTGCAAGCCTGCGAGAAGGAGCACAATGATGACCATGGTGCGCAATAGACGACCTCCCTTCGGCCGGTCCGTTGGGTGCATTCCGAAGCTTTCGATTCCCTTGCGTCCGATCCCCGCTCCCCGTAGATTGGCTTGTCGGAAGACTTTACACGGTCCTCGGCGTGGCCGTTTCGCCTGTTTCAGCCCTTTTTGTGGATCAGGATCGATCTCCGCGATCTGAAAGGCAGCCGGGCGGTGTCGGAAAACCTTACAAATTCTGTGTTCGTCTCTCACACGCGAGAACATTTCAGCTTATAAATCAGCAACGTATGGAACTGGAATAAATGATGCAGGCTTTTTACCAGTCAGTTCGAACTCACAACACTAGGAGAGCAGTGCAGATGGGGAGAAACGCGGCACTATCGGGCGCGCAGTTTGGTGCGCTCGTTGTCCCTGGAGCTCATGCCAATGCGGTCAGCTTTAGCTTCACTGGGGTCATGCTTAACTTTGCCGGGAGCGTGGCAAGGGTAGTCGATTCCGACCCGAGTACCTTCAGCATCGCCGGGCCGTTTTCCGCGGGGGATCCTGTCGCCGGCACGCTTAGCTGCGATGACGGCATCAAAGACACAGTCCGCGATCCAGCCTCTGCGGTCTACGCCGATGCGCCTAAGGTGATGTTGACGGTCGGGCCGTGTTTCGCCGTGTCGTTGCCAGGCTTTCAAATTTCGGTGGAGAACGATAGTGGAAGCGATTCTATCGACTTTGAATTCGATTTCTCGTCAGTGACGAGCCCCATCCTTACCACGAACGTCGACGTCGCTATGGTCCTTACGCTTGCGGATTCCGCAGGCACCGTGTTTGTGAATGGCGGCCTGCCGTTGACGCTTGCGCTAGATAATTTCAATGACACGCAGCTTCTCGTCGTGTTTTTCGACCCCATGTTGGCCAGTTTTAGCTTTTTAGAGGTCAGGCTTGAAAAATTCCTAGCCAAGGGGATCTCGAAGTCGAACGTCAGTGAATCTCCGACGGACACTCTACGGCAAGAACGTACCCTGATTCCTCAAGAAGAACTGGCTTTTCGCAGGCATGCTGCGCAGCTGCAGCTACGCGAGAGGATTAAGGTGTGAAAAATCGTCCCACACCTTTTCTCTTCGATACCGGACACGATCGGCGACTTGAAAGCATGACGCGCCCTCCATTGCTGGGGTAGCGTATCCAACGCGACGTCGAACCGAGGACTGCAAAGATGATCGGCAAATTAGCAGCGGGTATTCTCGGTGGCGTCGTCATTGCAGTTTTGGGTCTGTCCACGGTCCTTATAGCGGGAGCGAGGTTTGCAAGTCACCCTGGGTCGGGCGCGCAAGCAAGCATGATCGCGTTCTTTGTGCTCTGGGTGTTTGCTCTCGCCCTTGCTGTTACTGCGAAGCGGGCCGCCAAGGCTTGGCGCCGGTTGCTGGTGGCTTCGGCCGTCCTATCTTTTTTCTTGCTGCTTTCGTCTCTCGAAGTCGCCGGGGCGCCAACTGTGCAAGCATCGATGGGGCTGGGTGACGGTGGTGCGGCGGACGCGGCGATAGTCGGTTTGTTTCTGGGAATATTCTTCTTGGTGCTCGGCCTGTTCGTGGGGCGAGATAGGCCGGCACCGGCGCCCAGAAGACGGGAACGTCGGCTGATGTACAGACGGCGCCAGGCAGATCGGCGCACGACATTGCGTTGGGATGCAGGCGGGGGAGATAGACGCCATCGGTCCGGCCGTCGCCAGGAAGACGAATGGGACGCAATGAAAGCCGAGCTGTCGAGATCGTTCTAGCGGGGTGTTGAAAACGCCCTGGTGGGGGCCGCAGGGATGCGCCGCATCATTTTTCAACTATTTAAGCGTTTGCGGAGTGGCACAGGGGCGAGCCGGAGATAAGGCGGCGATTCCGGTGAATCGCCGCCCCGGCGAACGGGCGTGCCACGGACGGCACGCCCCGGTCTTCCAAGCGCAGCAGGAGTGCGTAGCGCAGGAAGGCGAGCCCTGGGCTTTGGAGCGAAGCAGGAAAGCGGGAGCGAAGAAAGTACCGTTCACGGAGCCGAGGACGC
>FXBF010000859.1_pt1 | contig 10654 bp, 12 predicted proteins | sample 5335321 | NCBI WGS metagenome assembly FXBF01 (sample SAMEA103928391, study PRJEB20085) | sediment metagenome | isolation source: sediment | reverse complement strand
TCCACCGGAATCTTTTCACCGGGGCGCACCCGCAGCGTATCGCCGACCTGCACATGCTCCATGGGTATATCTTCTTCAGTACCATCGTCGCGGACGATACGCGCGGTCTTGGGCGCCAGCCCCAGCAATAGCTTGATGGCGGCGTTGGTCTGACTGCGCGCCCGTAGTTCCAGCACCTGTCCGAGCAATATCAGCGCGGTGATCACCGCTGCCGCCTCGAAATAGACCGGCACCACACCAACCTCGTTGAACACCTCGGGCGGAAAAATGCCGGGGAAGACGGTGGCAATAACACTATAGGTAAAGGCAACCGATACACCGAGTCCGATAAGGGTAAACATATTGAGATTGCGCGTGATGACCGACTGTATGGCACGCACATAGAATATCCAGCCTCCCCAGACTATCACCGGGGTTGCTACTATCATTTCAAGCCACTGGCGCAGACTGGGATCAATCAGCTCCGCCATCGCTTCCGGCCAGAACTCGGCTGCCATGGCGCTGAATAACACCGGGATGGCCAGCGCGGCACTGATCCAGAAACGGTGGCTCATATAATCCAGTTCGCTGGTATCTTCTTCCGCCTCTACCGTAACGGCTTCCAAGGCCATGCCGCATTTGGGGCAACTGCCCGGTTCGTTTTGCACAACTTCCGGGTGCATGGGACAGGTATATTCAGTTTTGGTTGCCGCGACAGGCACTATTTTCGGATCTAGCGCCATGCCGCAACTCGGACATGCCCCGGGACCGATCTGACTCACCTCCGGACACATAGGGCAGATGTACTCTGCATTCTGGGCTTGTTCATTCGATTCAGCGGCGCCCTTGTGATGGTGATGGCCACAGCAGGAGGAGCTGCTGCTGTTCTTGTCATTTCCTGCATAGTCGCCGGGCGCAGACTTGAACTTTGAAAGGCAGCGTTCGCTGCAAAAACGATAGGTGGTCCCATCATGCTCATGGTGCAGTTCTGCATCCTGGCTGACTTCCATGCCGCAAACCGGATCAACCTGCTTCTCTGGTTGATCCTGAGTGTGTTTCAGATACTGCTCTGGATCTTTTTCGAATTTGTTTAAACAACCTTCACAGCAAAAATAATAGTGCAGTCCCTCGTGCTCGGTGTGGTGGGTGGAATCGGCAGAGACATTCATGCCGCACACCGGATCCGTGAGTGACTCGGTCTTGATATATTTATTCGGTTCAGCCTCGAACGCATGAAGACAATGTTTACTACAGAAATAATGGGTTTCTTGTTCATGCTCCGCATGGAAGGCGGAATCCTCAGTGACATCCATGCCACAGACCGGGTCTTTGAGGCTGGTGCTTTTTACATACTGTGAAGGATCCTCAATAAACTTGTGTTGGCAGTGTTCGCTGCAAAAACGATAGGTGGTCCCATCATGCTCATGGTGCAGTTCTGCATCCTGGCTGACTTCCATGCCGCAAACCGGATCAACCTGCTTCTCTGGGTGTTCGGAATCCTTTTCACGTGACGTGATGTACTGGCCCGGATTAGTTTTGAATTTATTGGCGCAGGACTCGCTGCAGAACAGATATTCAGATCCACTATGGGTATGACGATACTCACTGTCACTAGAGACCTGCATGCCGCATACGGGATCCAGTAAGGCCTGTTGCTCAGCTGCTTTAGAAGTTTCTTCCTGCATGTCTTCTCCTATTTAGATTTTGGTTCTTCATGTAATAACATACAGCCGGCCCGGTTCTGGTCGACATTTGAAGTAATTGCATTCACGTATTTCTTGTTCGGTGGGTTGTCTACGGAAGATAACGGCCCCAACCACAATCAGCGAATGCCGGATTTCCAGTTTCTGCACCGCTCCCGGTTCGTTTACAGACAACGCGGTGAGTGATGCCAATGCCTTTAAGTTCACTTGTCAGCCTAAGGTTATGAGCGCACTGTTTTGTCGCAACGATCAGGACGTCCATTATTCACTCCTTAATGTGTTGCATAAATTCCATACCGACTTGTATATTGAATCAATGACATGGCTTCGACTTGGATCCATCGTTATTTGTAAACGATTCAATCAGGTGACAAACGGAGTGACCATCCGGAACACCATCGGGCATTGCTGCCCACTGCTCCAGTGCATGCTCCATACGCGTCTGCAAGGCCATCAGCGCATCCACTTGTTCGCGGTTTTCCTCGATTCGCTTCAGCAATATCTCGCGTACCCTTGGGCACGGGGACTGGCTCTGTTCCGCATCATACATGATCTCCCGGATCTCGTTTAATGTGAAACCAAGCTGCTTGGCCCTTTTAATAAAACGTAACCAGCTTACCTCATTGAGTTGGTACAGCCGGTAGCCATTTTCCGGATGGCGTTCCGGCCTCAAGAGTCCCTTACGTGTGTAATATCGCACCGCATGCGGCGTAGTGCCGCTGCGATTGGCTAGTTCTGTTACTGTCATCATAACCGCTTCATCCGTATGGTTAACGCCAGCCGTATCCAGGCCTATTCATTATGCCTGGACCACCCATCTGTTTTCATGCATGTTGCTCCTGTAACATATTAATGTTTACGTTCATCGTCATCTGACCCCGTTGTAACGGATTACTGGTTGAAGTTTCATGTAACAATCCTGGTCTATTTCACGATCGCCATCTGATGTGCTTCACCTGCGGGCAGTTTGATCTCACCCAGCACCTTCAACGTCTTTTGATCCACAACCCATATCTTGGGCGCTTTGCGGCTTGATACATAAACCTTGCCGGTCCCGTGAATGGTATTGAGGTGATAGGGTGCTGGCGACAGTTTAATCTCACGTTTATTGCCGGTAGTGGTATCCACCGCAACGAGCTTGTCGCCTTTTTTACTGCTGGCGAACAGTGTCTTGCCATCATCGCCCATATCCAGCCCATGCGCGCTCTTGCCGATCTCGTAGGTTGTGATATTTTTGCCGGTCTTGACAGATATCGCAGACACCTTGCCTGCACGGGGATTGGTCACATAGATTGTCGATTCATCACCGGAGAAGGCCATGTGTTCCGGCGCTGGACCGGATTTAAGGGTACGGGTCACCTTCCAGGTACCCAGGTCGATTTCAGTGATGGTGTTATTACCCGAATTACTGACATAGGCGTACTTGCCGTCGCGTGTAATTAATGTGTAGTTAGGTGCGGGGCCGGTGGCAATCGTTCTTGATACAATGTTGTTTTCAAGATCAACGACACTGATCACGCCACGCGCTCCGTGTGTCGATAGCACATAACGGCCATCAGGCGTGATGGCCTGATGATGGCTCCAGCCAGCCACAGGGATCGTGGACATGACATGCCCATGCGCCGGATGAATCAGGAACAGTTTGCTGTTGGGTGTATCTTTGGGCTGTCCTGGTTTGATCGGTTTTTCCGACAAGCTGCCGGCAATCAGGTACTCGCCGTCGGGTGTTGCCACCAGTCCATGAGCATTCTCCGCATTGCTATATGTGGCTATGATGGAATCATTTGCTGCATCCACCGCGATAACCTGGTTAGCGGAACCCAGCGGGATATAGACAGTTGGACCGGCATAAGCTGCACCAATGGAAACAGCAAATCCGATGGCATAAAACCATGCGCGATTCATTCCGTTCATTCTTTTTTCTCCTATCCAGTACAAGGGGATCTGTTCATGACTTTAAAGACCTGTACTGTTTGTCATAACAACCAGCGTACAACCTATGCGTTAGACTAAGGTCAAGGTTTAAGCCGGCAAACCGTAACTGCTGCGATAACCTATGCAGCGGCAGGCAAGGCGAGGCTCTCGCGAACCTGTAGTAGCCGTCCTCGAACCTCGTCTGCCAAGACTGCGATTTCGGGCTTGTCTGCCAAAGCGAGCACTGCTGCGGGATCCATAAAGGCGACCGTTATGCTTTCGTCTTGATTCTTGCGCACCACCACATTGCATGGCAACAGCAGGCCAATGTCCGGGTCCACTTCCAATGCCTGATGAGCCAGCTGTGGGTTGCAGGCACCGAGAATGGTATAGGGCTGTCCATCGATATCGAGTTTCGCCTTTAAGGTTGCCTGGACGTCAATTTCCGTTAGTACGCCGAAACCCTGGGTCTTCAGCGCATCGGTAACGCGCGCGATTACCTTCTCGAAGCCGCCATTTACTTTGACTGAAAAGCTGTACATGGTGTTATCTCCTGGCCATCGTTTTCAAGTTTTACCGATCGCCTGACTGACATAGCGATCACTCTAAATTAATGTATAGCAGCTTAGAACCTATACGTTAGGCATAGGTCAAGGTTTTGGGGGAGATAATTCAGTATTATTCGAAATATCAACAGGTTACAGCTTGTGGATTGTGACACAAAGGTGCGGTGTCTGAGCCTGTTTAAGGGTGCTTAAGCACCGTTCGCCGTTTATCTGGAAACGAAGACATTATAGATCGGCGTCCACACGAGGGCGAAATACCAGCCATAGCTGTAACTTTCGATCAAACCGAGAAAAAAGCTTTTCCAACTCAGCCATTCGAAACCCGGTAACAGATTCTGCCAGACCTGGTACATGGCATATTCCGGAAACATCAAGTCGAAACCTACGCATAGAGCGTAGGTAATCGCCAGGGTCAGGCTGGTGGCATGACCTAACGCTGTCAGTGATACGCCGGATTTCATTGCGCGTCCTGTTTTGGTTGTAATGCTTTCACCACATACTGCTCGGAATCGGCTTCAAATTTGTCAAGGCAATTACGTGTGCAGAAGCGGTAAAGCATGCCATCATGCATCTTGCCGTAGCCCTTATCGACCTCTACTTTAATGCCGCAGACAGGATCAATGTGCCTGTCGCCCTGGGGATGTCCGGTATTTTTTCCATGACTCCCATGACCGTGGGCCATATGCGCACCACAGCCAAAACGCATCATCAGGTAGAAGAAACCGGCAAATAGCAAAAATGTCAGCAGACCTTCCATTTGTCTTTAGCCCCATCAATATCATTATGATACTTCTGCCCACCTAAACATCTTACGCAGATGCCATGGTGAGAGAAGATTCATGTCATGCACATCTATTCATACGTATAAGCGTACAACCTATGCCTTAGGCATGAGTCAAGGTTGGTCATAAAACAAGACGGCTTCTAAATTGGCCCCGGTCTTAAATGGGAGTTAATAAATACAACATTAAAATCTGCGCGGCGAATAGCATTACCTGTATCGTAATCACGCCACGTAAAAAATTGTTATGTCATTGCTGACACTAAACGGCCGTTACCCTATGGTGCCGAACCAGGGAATCATTTCCAGTAGCCAGTAGGAAAAGCTCTGCAAATATCCGGTGATTATGGCTATACCCATCAGGATCATTACCACGCCCGAGAAAACGTGTATAGTGCGGGTATAGCGTCGGATACGCTTTGAATACTCCATGAAATGCTCAATGAACAAGGTCGTCAATATGAAAGGTACGCCCAGACCAATTGAATAGATTGTTAGTAACGCAATGCCGCTACCGACAGTGGATTGTGCGGCACCGAGCGTCAGGATTGCACCGAGGATTGGACCGATACAGGGTGTCCAACCAAATGCGAACGCAATTCCCAACACGAATGAAGATACGGGATGACCACCCCGGCCAATATCGAAATGAAGACGAAACTCGCGTTGCAGCCGGTGGATAGGAATGACGCCTGTGAGAAACAGCCCGAACAGGATAATAATGATACCGGCAACGGTGTTCGCTTCACGTTGGTAGGCGACCAGGTATCGACCTATTACTGTGGCACCCGCACCGAAGGATATGAACACCAGCGAAAAGCCAAAGACAAAGCACAGGCTCATGATCAGCGCATATAGCTTTTGTCTGGAAATGCCTTGTGCCTGGATGTCGTCAATAGACTGGCCGGTAATATAGGAGATATACCCCGGCACGAGTGGCAGCACGCAGGGTGACAGAAACGAAACCAGTCCCGCCATAAAGGCAGTGACCACACCAATTCCGGATATTTCAAACATTCCCAATTACCCGATGTTTACGGCAAAGAATTTGTATTTCACAACAAACATGTTAGTAGGGCACATGTTGATACCAGCAAAGCAAAAGCGGATAGTTTACGTTGAAATTTGAACAGATGACTGCATTCATGGCAAGATTCTGTGCCTTTTCAAGGTAACATATGTGGCCAATAAATATCGGTGCAAGCATGCGTTATTTGATTCCAGTAGCAATCTTTCTTTTTATTGTGGCTATTCTCGGAATTGGGCTCACGCTCGATCCTCGCAGGGTGCCTTCGCCTTTAATTGGTAGAACGATTCCGGAATTCACACTACCCACCCTGCGTGAACCCGATAAGCAGTTTAGTGATCAGGAAATGAAGAATCATGTTTCGTTGTTCAATGTGTGGGCCAGCTGGTGTACTGAGTGCCGGGTAGAGCATCCTCAGTTAGTGGCATTAGCGAAGATGGGCATTGTTCCTATTTACGGACTTAACTATAAGGACAAGCGTGAAGATGCTCTTAAGTTGCTGGGCGCATTGGATGATCCATATGATGTGAACGCCTACGACTTCAAGGGGCTAGTTGCCATTGACTGGGGAGTATACGGAGTACCTGAGACATTTCTCATCGATAAAAAAAGTGTTGTTCGTCACAAACACATTGGCGCTATCACGCAGGAAGTGCTCAATAACAAAATCATACCACTTATAAACAAGCTTAAAAGTGAGCCCGCTACCGGCCCAGAATAGTGCTGCCTGGTATGACAACAATCGCCCGTGTTTTGTGTTCGGATCTTTATCTAATGGGCCAAACAGAGAACACACTACCTAAAAGAACATTAATTCGCGGTCCGTCACAAACATTGACCTGTTATTAACACACAGATTTTATACTTGTTCTCCAGTTATGCATAGTTATTTTGCGGCATATTGTTTTGAATATTGTTCAGAATATCAATGAGGACTAGGCAATGAAAATTAGAATACTTAAGTGCTTCCTGCTGTTTTCTATATTCAGTTGGTCAACTATTCAGGCTGCGCCGGTTGCCGTCAGTACAGATTGGTTGGCCAAGCATTTAAACGATGACAAGATTGCAGTTATTGATATGAGTAGTAACGAAACACAATATAAGCGCTTTCATCTGCCCAATGCTATTTACCTCCCGTACCATGCCCTGATCCAGCAGCGCAAGAAGGACCGCATTCCTGTACGTTTGGACTCTGACAAGTTCATTGCTTTGCTGGGAATGTTGGGTATTACACAAGATCGCCATGTGGTGATATATGATGATCTTGGTGGCCTTAATGCCGGTCGCCTTTTCTGGGAGTTGGAGCGCCTTGGTCATCCTGATGTTTCAGTATTGGATGGTGGCTTGGTCAAGTGGATCCTGGAAGGACGTAAGGTTACAAATACACCAGTCACACAAAAACCTGCAAAATATATTGCTAAAGGCACAGGACGTGATAACGAGGCCAACCTTGAAGATATTGATCAGGCCTTGGAGAAGAAAACAGCACTGGTACTGGATGTACGCAGTATTGAGGAGTACGTGGGTGATAAAAAACGGCGCAGTGGTGGACATGTACCTGGTGCGCGCTGGTGGGAATGGACCAACAGTGTGGATTTCGAGAATGAATTTAAATGGAAGAAGTCCGCTGTACTTAATAAAAGCCTGGCTGACTTGGGTATCGATAAGTCCAAGTCACTGATTCTTTACTGTCAATCCGGCCATCGTGCATCACAGGCCTACCTTACACTGCGCAATCTGGGTTATGAAAAAGTCAAAGTTTATGGTAATTCAATGAACGAATATGAACGTTATCGGAAATCCAGCCTGAAACGTGGTAATGCGCCGTAATTCTGATCTAGGTAAGTAACTGCTTGGCGCTACACTCGGACAGAGCATATAAGATATAGTCGGTTCTGAACGTTCAATGTGGACATTTAGCCAGTAACCTACTTACAGCTAGCCATGAATGGCATGTCTAAATCTTGATACGTTAGTCCAACACGTTTTGTATTTAACAATTGGCGCGATCCCTACCACAACGACACCAAACACAGCTACAGTCAACATGGTTGCAGCTGATATCTTTGCGATTGCTTACATAACGGTATCTTGCCCAAGGCGTAAGCAAGCGTTTAACCCATGTGTATTTATAGTGATGACGGAGAATTGCACGTAGGCTATTTTTATTTGCCAGAAAACGCAAAAAATAGCGATAACCACGATTGCCCAGACTGCTGAACAAGGCGCGGTTGACTACGGAGGCTTTTAGTTGCGATCCAAATTCCTTGCGCCACAGATCGTCATAGTTTTTATTTGTTAAAAGACTGTGGGCAGCTAACACCCCTGAGGCTATGGCGATACGCATACCAAAACCCCACAGGGTGTCTTGGAACCCTGCCTGTTCTCCCACGATAGGATGTTTACCGCTTACGGCCCTGTCGGGAATCCGAAAATTACCCGTACCACCATGCAGCTTGGGATTAATCATTTCAAGACCGGCTAAACGACGAAACGCGTCAACAGTGCGTTCGACATAAAGTTTTTCCTGCTTGAAACCGGAAAACATACAACTCTTCACCGTACCCCGCCCATTCATGACCAAAAGGTAGGCATATCCCTGCGGCGCCAATTCATCATTGCAGATCGCCCAAAAGCAATTATCCATATTTGTTTCAAATTGGTAGCCCACGGCAATGGCGTCCGCAGCTCTTGGCCCAATCGCGCAAATACCGGCATCTTCTATGCGATCAACACGACTATTGAAGTGCACCTCTACCCCAAGCTTGCGTGCTTGGGCGAGTAGCGCAGAATCCAGGCTATTCGGCCCTGGACCGCGCTCAACGACGTAAAAGATAGGTTTGTGATCGCGGATTTCATAGCCTTTGTTTTTATCATCGAAAACGATCACACCAGTACATGGAAGATATTCAAAATCTGTAGTAAGACCCAATCCTTTCAGCCATTCCAGAATATCCTGTTCCGTGGTCCAGTTTTCCAGCCCTTGCAAGTCACTGTGGAAACGGTATCCGACCCTGTCTCGCATTTCATGAACAAGCACCTTTCTACCTGCCTGCGCCAAAGTAATGGCAGCTGCCAGTCCTGCAGGGCCTGCGCCTGCAATCTGGATCGGTTCACTCGTCCCGGACATGGCCAATTTATGCCTTTATCATTCTGTTAGCGAGGCTCTGCTGTTAAGATTAAACAAGTACACATAAAATATGAGTAGCAATTCTCGTCTTCGGTTGCCATTAGAGGCCATGAAGTACCATCATATAACTTCCATTGTTCAATAATTGTTCCACATAAAACTTGTGCGGATGACTTCGGCAGTATCGGGCAGTCTGGCCTCGATTTCAACGCTGTTGGTTTAGTGGGCGGACATCGTTACAGGTTGCATGATTTTCTGGTGTCCCATCGCTACCTGATCCTGTAACCAATGCGGGCACCATTGGGTTTCCAATCGCGGATGTCTTTTTCATGAATATCGGTTTGGCTATTAACAAGTCTGTAACTGATTCCAGATTGTTTTCAGCATCAACATGCAGATGTCATCTCAATGCACATGCTTATCGTACCCGTGCTTTTCCAGGAAATCATGTGGGACAATTTCAGACTGTGCATCCAGAAATCCGCTGTTAAATTTCTGATGCAGATATGCTAAGGAAACTCTGATTTATTCTGAATTTCCTTAGCTTTCCAGCCAGATCCGAAGCGGTAATGCCATATACGCTGCGAAAAAGCCAATTAACCACAATACAATCGTGGTCCAATAGATTCGACGATTCCATACATGAAGCCGGCTGCATGCCTGGCCTAATGCCATATCAGTTGGGCATGAACGGCCTGGGCGGTACAACAACCAGCCGGAAAAGCCCAGCATTAACCCTGAGAAGGTAAATACCCAGGCCTTGTGCTGGCTCAAAATGATCAAAAACGGAAATGTGCTGGTCATGGCCGCAACGGTCGCACCCAGACCTAAGGTCACCAGGAAAATTGGCAAGGCACAGCAAATGAGTGTTCCTGTTGTGGTGAACAATGTTAAAATTGTTGCACCGCCTTCCTGTATTTTTGAAGATCTGGCTTCCGTGTTCATCTCTTTATGGGAAAGTCGGTTCACTAAATTGATTGCTCGGTCATGCTGCGGTAGGTAAAGCCAGCATCCTTAAACAACTGTGTCATCTGTTCTTCAGTCAGGGTTATTCCATCACTGACATCAACCGTGACCAGGCCCTTATCAAGATCGACATTGATCTTATTCACGCCCTCAACTGCATTGAGTTTTTTCTCAATACCGTATGCACAGTAGGGGCAAGCCAGCCCATCGACCCGCATGATGTATCGGGTGCCTGCTGCAAAGGCTGATTGCATCAGTACAAGCCCCAATAGTCCGAACAATATTTGTTTTTTCACTGCGTATTTTCCCATAATTAATCTCCTTCAAGATGTTAAAAGTGCCATTCAAACACCAGCTTGGCACGGTAATCGGATTCGTCCTGCCTGCCATTCAGATCATGATAGATAGGTATCTGGACACCGGCCTTGATGGCAAAGTTTCGTTTGGTCCAGAAGATTCCCGGAGATAGAAACCATTCAGTACCGCCCGTGTTCTTCAGGTTCACGCCATTGAGTTCTGCGCGCCTGCCATGTTCGCCGTTCAGTTCCAGCAGCCACACCGTGTCCGGTTCCAAATAACCGGTCGGTG
>FXBF010000858.1_pt1 | contig 10662 bp, 10 predicted proteins | sample 5335321 | NCBI WGS metagenome assembly FXBF01 (sample SAMEA103928391, study PRJEB20085) | sediment metagenome | isolation source: sediment | reverse complement strand
TCATGGGCAAAGGCATTGGCGCCGACGATGGCCTTGTTCGGTTGCACGGCAAAGCCGGTGATGTTTGCCACCAGACGGCTGGCTGGCACGATCTGGGTGGTATCGATACCGGTATCGCAACTGAACATATCCTGGCGTGTACGCACCGCCATCACCACCTCTTCCAGGGAGGCATTGCCGGCACGCTCACCGAGACCATTGATGGTGCACTCGACCTGGCGGGCGCCATGCATCACCGCCGATAAGGAATTAGCGACCGCCAGACCCAGGTCATTATGACAATGCACCGAGAACACGGCCTTGTCGGCATTGGGAACACGCTCGATCAGCTGGGCGATGAGATCACCGAATTGGTGCGGCAGATTATAACCGACGGTATCGGGGATATTGACGGTACGCGCCCCGGCATCGATCACCGCTTCCAGTACCCGGCAGAGGAAATCGATGTCCGAACGGCCCGCGTCTTCCGGTGAGAACTCGACATCGTCGGTATAGTTGCGGGCGTGTTTAACCGCCCAGACCGCCCGCTCGAGCACGGTGTCCGGTTCCATCCGCAGTTTTTCCTGCATATGGATCGGTGAGGTAGCGATAAAGGTGTGGATACGGCCGGATGCCGCCGGCTTGACGGCCTCGGCCGCCCGGTCGATATCCCCTTCGATGGCCCGGGCGAGGCCGCAGACGGTGCTGTCCTTGATCGTGCTGGCAACCGCCTTGACCGCCTCGAAATCACCGGGACTGGCGATCGGGAAACCGGCCTCGATGACATCGACGCGCATGCGTTCCAGGACTTTGGCGATACGGACCTTTTCCTCCCGCATCATCGATGCCCCGGGGCTTTGTTCCCCGTCGCGCAGGGTTGTATCAAAGATAATCAATGGCTGATTCATGGTCATCATTCTCTCATATTGGACGAAACATTCAGACTGGCCGGCGACCGGGTTTCACGGTCAGCGGCACAAAAACGGTATTGGTGGGGGAATCAGAGTGCGCCTAGCGGCGCAGCAGCAACAGGGTCAGGGCAAGCTGAGTGTCATTTGCCTGCGGGGTAAAGAGTTTGCTATCGCGAGTCGTTGCTTTCACTTTTGCTACTATCTTTCGAATTTAACTTGCATACTGAAATATAAACATAATCTGGGAGAAATTCAAAGTTTCTTCGAGTGCTGGTCATCGGGTTTCTGGGCGCCATGCCGGCTCAATTTACGCGATACGGCCAGCACCGGCCCCGACAGTAGATAGGCAAAGAATAAAGCAAACAACACCCAGGGCGGGTCCAGCATTACCAGGATGATAACCAGCGGTACGGCCAGAATCGTAATAAAGGGTACCCGGCCTTTGAGATTGAGGTCTTTGAAACTGCGGTAGCGGATATTGCTGACCATGAGCCCACCGGCTATGACGGTTGCGACGACAGCCAGGATGCTGATCTCCCTGCCGGCAATTTCATGGCGGTCCATGACCCAGACGAAACTGGCGACGAAGGCCGCCGCCGACGGGCTGGGCAGACCGTAAAAAAAACGCTTATCGAGTGAGGCAGTATGGGTATTGAAGCGGGCGAGTCGCAGTGCCGCACAAACGGCATAGAGGAAAGCGGCCAGCCAACCGAGCTTTCCCAGGTCATACAGGGCCCACTCATAGATCACCAGCGCCGGTGCCAGGCCAAAAGACACCATGTCGACCAGGCTGTCATACTCGGCACCGAAATCGCTTTCGGTATGGGTCCAGCGGGCCACCCGGCCATCGAGGCCGTCGAAGACCATGGCGATGAAGATCGCCGCCGGCGCCAGCATGAAATTCCCTTGCATGGCCGCTACGATGGCATAAAAACCGGCGAACAGGCCGGCGGTCGTAAACAGGTTCGGCAGCAAGTAGATGCCCTTCCGTCCCGGTTTTTCCTTCATAACGCTCCTTAATTCAATTCCAAATCAAGGGTGCTTCTATAACACGCAATAGTGCTTCCTGAGTAGGCGGAAATGAGCGAGAAAGCGGAGTTTACACGACAGTTTCACTACGCGGCCCCGCATTTCGAGCTTATTTCCAACACCCTCAGGGAGTGCTCGGGCACAAATAGAAGTGCCCTCTAGTGTACCAGGTATGCGATCAAATCCCTGCCCGCCTTAACCCGGTCGCCCTGGGCGACACTGGCCCGCGAGCCGACCGGCAGGTAGACATCGACCCGGGAGCCGAAACGGATAAAGCCGAAACGCTCGCCCTGACCGATCCGTTCCCCCGGCTGTACATAACATAGTATACGCCGGGCTACGAGACCAGCAACCTGAACCACCACCACGTCATCGCCCTCGTCAGTCTGGATCCACAGAGCATTACGTTCATTGTGTTCCGAGGCCTTATCCAGCGAAGCATTGATGAAACCACCACAATGATACCAGCGCTCCTTGACCTTGCCTTCGGTGGGGCTGCGGTTGGAGTGGACATTAAATACATTCATGAATACGCTGATCTTAAGCGCCTCCCGGTTCAAGTAGGGGTCATGGACCTGACCGACAGCAATGACCCGGCCATCGGCCGAACAGACAATGCCGAGTGGTTCGGCCGGGATTTTTCTGGGTGGGTCGCGGAAGAACTGGATGACGAAGACCGCCAGCAACCATAGCGGGATCGCCCACCATGAGCCGAGCAAGACGTGAACAACAATAGCCACTGCCAGCACGATACTGACATGCAGCCATCCCTCACGCGCAATCAGCGGTTGTCGACCATTGGCCATGGCAATCTGTGGGTCGTTATCGGCTGAGTTACCAGGCTAGTTCTTGCTCTGATCGACGATCTTGTTTTCCTTGATCCAGGGCATCATATCCCGCAGGCGGCTACCGACCTCCTCGATCGGGTGCTTGGCGGCCTGGGCGCGCAGTTCCGGGAAGCGTTTCCCACCGGACGCATTTTCCGCCATCCACTCCTTGGCAAAGTCACCGGACTGGATCTCCTGCAGGATCTTTTTCATCTCCGCCTTGGTCTGTTCATTGACGACCCGTGGGCCCCGGGTGAGGTCACCATATTCGGCGGTATTGGAGATGGAATAGCGCATATTGGCGATACCGCCCTCATACATCAGGTCAACGATCAGCTTGAGCTCGTGCAGACATTCAAAATAGGCCATCTCCGGCGGGTAGCCGGCCTCGACCAGGGTGTCAAAACCGGCCTCGACGAGGGCGGTGGCCCCACCACAGAGCACGGTCTGTTCACCGAACAGATCGGTCTCGGTCTCATCCTTGAAAGTCGTTTCAATGACCCCGGCACGACCGCCACCAATCGCCGAGGCGTACGACAGGGCCAGCTCCCGGGCCTTGCTCGAAGCATCCTGTTTCACGGCGATCAGACAGGGGACACCACCGCCACCCGTATAGGTCGACCGGACCAGATGGCCGGGACCCTTGGGGGCAACCATAAATACGTCCATATCCGGCTTCGGTTCGATGAAACCGAAGTGGATATTAAATCCATGGGCAAAGGCCAGGGCGGTGCCGGATTTCAGGTTCGGTTCGATCTGCTCCTTATAGATCGCCGCCTGCTTTTCGTCTGGCAGCAGGACCATGACGACATCGGCGCCCTTCACGGCATCTTCGATGGTTTTCACTGTCAACCCGGCCTGTTCCGCCTTCGGCCAGGAGGCCGAACCCTCACGCAGGCCGACAACGACATCGACGCCGCTCTCCTGCAGATTGTTCGCATGCGCATGACCTTGTGAACCATAGCCGATAATGGCAACTCGCTTCCCTTTAATCAGGGATAAATCGGCATCTTTGTCATAATAAACTTTCATGATTACCTCTATTACCTTAAATCAAATTAAACCTTGCTAGACACGCAGGCCTCTTTCACCGCGGGCGATACCGGATACACCGGACCGAACGACCTCGACAATATCAGTCGCCCCCAGTGCCTGGAGAAAGGCATCGAGTTTCTGGCCATTGCCTGTCAACTCGATGGTATACGTCATTTCCGTGACATCGATCACGCGACCGCGAAAGATATCGACGATGCGCTTGATCTCTTCCCGGCTGCTGCCGGTCGCCCGGGCCTTAATCAGCATCATCTCCCGTTCGATATGCGGACCCTCGGTCAGTTCCTGCAATTTGACCACATCGACCAGCTTGTTCAGCTGTTTGGTGATCTGTTCGATGACATTATCCGAGCCCCGCGTTACCAGCGTCAGCCGCGACAGGGTCGGGTCTTCCGTGGGCGCCACCGACAATGACTCGATATTGTAACCACGTGCAGAGAACAGACCGGCGACACGCGATAGCGCGCCGGCCTCGTTCTCAAGCAGAATGGAAATGATATGACGCATCTCGGCTCAGGCCAGCTCCCGGTCGGCCGGCACCACCGCCGCGCAGGGTCCCAAACGCATTTCGTGATGACCCTTGCCGCCCTCGATCATGGGAAAGACATTTTCGGTCTGGTCGGTAATGAAATCCATGAATACCAGCCGATCTTTGTGCTTTAACCCTTCCTTGATCGCGCCTTCAACATCACCGGGTTTCTCAATCTTCATGCCGATATGACCATAACTCTCGGCCAGCATGACGAAATCCGGTAGTGCATCCAGATAGGAATGCGAGTAGCGGCGGTCATAGAAGAACTCCTGCCACTGGCGGACCATCCCCATGTAGCGGTTATTGAGGTTCACGATCTTGATCGGCAGATCATATTGTTTGCAGGTCGACAGCTCCTGGATACACATCTGGATGCTGGCCTCGCCGGTCACGCAGACGACCGTCTCATCGGGATAGGCCAGCTGTACCCCCATGGCCGCCGGTAGACCAAAACCCATGGTGCCGAGACCGCCGGAGCTGATCCAGCGGCGTGGCCGATCGAACTTGTAATACTGGGCTGCCCACATCTGGTGTTGACCGACATCCGAGGTCACAATGGCATCGCCACCGGTCAGCTTATAAAGCTGCTCGATCACGTATTGCGGTTTGATCAATTCGTCGTTTTGTTCGTACTGCAGGCATTTCATCCCCCGCCAGGTATTGATCTGCTGCCACCAGTCCTTGAGGGCGGCCTTGTCGGGTTTCTGTTTCCCCGCCTGCAACATCTTGTTCATCTCTCCCAGTACCACCTCGACACTGCCGACGATGGGGATCTCCACCGGCACATTCTTCGAGATCGAGGCCGGATCGATATCGATATGGATGATCCGGGCGTGCGGACAAAACTTCTCCAGGTCGCCGGTCACCCGGTCATCGAAGCGGGCGCCGACAGCCAGCAACACATCACATTCATGCATAGCCATATTGGCCTCGTAGGTACCGTGCATGCCGAGCATGCCGAGAAAGAGTTCATCGGTAGCCGGATAGGCACCGAGACCCATCAGGGTATTGGTGCAGGGATAGCCCAGTGACCTTACCAGTGTTGTCAGCTCGGTCTCACCGCCGGCGGTGATGACCCCGCCACCAGTATAGATCATGGGCCGTTTGGCGGTCAGCAACAGGTCGACCGCCCGTTTGATCTGGCCGGCATGGCCCTTTATCGTCGGGGAGTAGGAACGCATGCTGATGGTCTTGGGGTAGGCATACTCCGCAGTATTGGCAGTCACGTCCTTGGGGATATCGACCACCACCGGACCCGGCCGCCCGGTCGAGGCGACATAAAACGCCTTTTTGATCGTCGTCGCCAGCTCACGGACATCTTTCACCAGAAAATTGTGTTTCACACAGGGGCGGGTGATACCGACAGCGTCGACCTCCTGGAAGGCGTCGTCACCGATCAGATTCGTCGCCACCTGGCCGGTGAATACCACCAGCGGGATCGAATCCATATAGGCGGTAGCGATACCGGTAACGGCATTGGTCGCCCCCGGACCCGAGGTAACCAGGACCACACCGGGTCTGCCGGTGACTCGGGCATAGCCATCGGCCGCATGGGTCGCCCCCTGCTCATGCCGCACCAGGATATGCCTGATCTGCTCCTGTTTATACAGGGCATCATAGATATGCAGCACCGCGCCACCCGGATAACCGAAGACAACTTCCACGCCCTCGTCTTGCAGGCTGCGAACAAAGATATCTGCCCCGGTCAGTTCCACTTTTTCCTCAAGAATAAAAAAAGGCCCGCGAAACGGGCACTTGTGTGTTTCCGGTTTCTGTATGGGAAGTTACTTACAAGTATACACAGGGTCAATAGCTAAGTCCGAAAAAACAGGCCTGTATAAACAGCAACAGTTAGCGGGCGCTGTTACTGTCGACGCCAGCGAGTCCCGTTGTCACCATCCTCAAGAATAACCCCGTGGGTCTCAAGTTCTTCTCTGATGCGATCGGCCTCCGGGAAATCCTTATTGCTGCGAGCAAGATTACGCTGGGTGATCAACTCCTCGATCCTGGCAGAGGACAAGCCGCCCTGGACGGTAGTGCTTCCCTGGAGAAAATGATCGGGGTCACGTTGCAACAGACCCAGTATCGTCCCCAGTGCACGTAGGGTCTGGGCCAGCGATTGGGCCTGGACCGGGTCCGTGTCTCGCACCCGGTTGATCTCATGGGCAAGATCAAACAACACCACCAGGGCCTCGGCGGTATTGAAGTCATCATCCATCGCGACGGTAAAACGATGATGGTAGTCATTGTCCGTGTCCATGGGGGCCGGGGCCCTCGCCAGGCCCCGCAAGGCCGTATACAACGTGGTCAGCGCCGCGCGCGCAATATTGAGGTGCTGGTCAGAATAATTCAGGGGGCTGCGGTAATGACTACTGAGGATAAAATAGCGCACCACCTCAGGATCGTATTGCTTTAATACCTCACGGATGGTGAAGAAATTGCCCAGCGACTTCGACATCTTTGCTTCATCCACGCGGACAAAACCGTTGTGCATCCAGACATTGACGAATTTCTCGCCGGTCGCCCCCTCGCTCTGGGCGATCTCGTTCTCGTGGTGCGGGAATTGCAGGTCGAGGCCGCCACCGTGGATATCGAAGTGGTTCCCGAGACAGTGGGTCGACATGGCCGAACACTCGATATGCCAACCCGGGCGACCGGCGCCCCAGGGGGCCTCCCAACTGGGTTCATCGGCCTTGGCTGACTTCCAGAGGACGAAATCCAACGGGTCGTCCTTGGCATCATCGACCTCCACCCGGGCGCCGGCACGGAGATCCTCGGTGTTTTTGCCTGACAGAGCCCCGTAGTCCTCAAACCGGCTGACATCATAATAGACATCGCCATTGTCCGCCTGGTAGGCCAGGCCCTTGTCCAGCAATTGCTGGATCATGCCGGTAATCTCGCCGATGAAGCGGGTCGCCCGCGGCTCTTCGTCCGGGGGCAATACCCCCAGGGCCGCGGTATCCTCGTTCATGGCGGCAATGTAGAAATCGGTCAGGGCACTGAACTCCTGGCCGGTTTCCCGGGCCCGATTGATGATCTTGTCATCGATATCGGTAATATTGCGCGCATAAGTGACATCGTAGCCGCTGACCCGCAGATAGCGGGCGACCACATCGAACACCACCAGTACCCGGGCATGACCCAGGTGACAGTAGTCGTAAACTGTCATCCCACAGACATACATCCGCACCCTCCCGGGTTCGATAGGTATCAATGGCTCCTTGCGCCGGGTCAGGTTGTTATAGATTTCCAGCATTGTCCCTTCAGGCCTTACACACTTCTTGCGCCAGTTGCAGCCGCCGTCGGATACGCTCATGGCCGAGCAACTGCCATACTCGTACCAGCTCCGGCCCCTGCTGCCAGGGCGCCGCAGGCAGGGAGTCGGCGATCTCGGCGGTCAAGGCCGCCCGCATTGGCAGATACAGCTCCTTGCCCTTCTTGCCGGTCGCTGCCCGCAATGCCTGGGCAAAGGCCCTGAAATCGTCGCCGGTCTCTTCCTGGTAAACGAGGGCGGCGGTAAAAAATGACGCCCCGGCGGTGCGCAGAACCTCACCGGCGTGCGATTCGAATTGGCCGCTGCTGGCATAGAGGCTACCCGCCCATTGCAGGGCATCCGCCGGCAAGGTGATGTTATCGCGGATGGTTTGGACAAACGCCAGTTCCGCCTCCGCGGGGACAAGATCCGTTAACTGTCGGGATTCCTCGAATTGATGCTGCTGTAGCCACGCCCACAGGGTCTCGTCCGACAACTGCAGGATGGCCTCTTTCTGCCAATAACGCAGTTGGATCTCATCAAAACGCGCCGGCGCCTTGTGCAAACGACCGCTATCGAATTTGGCGGCGAGTTGATCCAGGGTCATGAAACCGTTTTCATCGTAACTATGGCCCAATCGCGCCAGATAGTTGATTATCGCTATCGATAGATAACCGGTGTCGCGCAATTCTTCAATCATCTTGCTGCCATGGCGCTTCGATAATGGCGCCCCGTCATGACCGACCACCAGGGCGATATGGGCATACTCGGGAACCGGCAGGCCCAGTGCCTGCAGGATCATCATTTGCCTCGGGGTATTGGTCAGGTGGTCCTCGCCGCGGACCACCAGGCTGACCCCCATCAAGGCATCATCAACGGCATTGCTGAAGAAGAACGCCGACGTCCCATCCGAGCGTCGAATGATGAAATCACCGATATCGCTCCCAAGGAAACGCTGTGAACCCCGTACCTTGTCAGTAAATTCAATCACGGCCGTATCATCGACATGAAATCGAAGGGTCGCCGGGTTCCCGGCGGTAAACCGCTCGGTGACCTCGGCTTGACCTAGACCGTGGCAACGCCCACTGTAGCGCGGGGCCTGGCTGGCCGCCAACTGGGCCTTGCGGGACAATTTGAGTTCATGTTCGCTGCAGAAACAGGGATAGGCCAGACCCAGTTCGCGTAAGCGATCAAAATAACGCCGGTAGATGTCGCCACGCTCGGACTGCCAGTAAGGGCCATTACCGCCATCCCGGTCCGGGCCCTCGTCCCAGCCCAGACCCAGCCATTGGAGATCGGATTGCAGGGCCTGTTCAAAGTGTTCCTCGCCCCGGGTGGCATCGGTATCCTCCAGGCGCAGCAGAAATGTCCCCTGGTAGTGCTGCGCCAATAAATAATTGAACAGGGCCGTGCGAACATTACCGAGATGGAGCAGGCCGGTCGGACTGGGGGCAAAACGGGTTTTCATGGAAGATGTAGTCATTCGGCTGCGAATGTTAGCGGAAAGCCGTCCCGATACCAAAAAATTCATCCTATCAGGACCGATAAACCCCGACAGTGCAGCATTCGGCAGCGCCGGGTATACTTCAAGGCAATGAATTGACTGATTTTGAGCCGTTGAGGTAACCAAGAAGATGGAAAATCATCCACGCGTCCATATGCAAACCAGTTATGGCACAATTATTATCGAACTTGAACCGGCGCACGCGCCCAAGACGGTCGCCAATTTTCTCTCCTATATCCAGGACGGCTTTTATAAAGGTACGATCTTCCACCGGGTGATCGACAATTTCATGGTCCAGGGCGGTGGCTTTACCCCCGGCATGTCGCAAAAACCGACACACGGGCCGATTGAAAATGAGGCCAATAATGGCCTGCGTAATACCCGCGGCAGTATCGCCATGGCCCGCACCACCCAGCCGCATTCGGCCACCGGTCAGTTTTTTATCAATGTCAAAGACAATGACTTTCTCAATTACAGCGAGCCCAGTCCCAGCGGCTGGGGTTATTGCGTCTTCGGCAGGGTGGTCGATGGCATGCATGTGGTCGACCAGATCAAAGGCGTTGCCACCGGCTCCAGCCTGGGTTTCAAGGATGTCCCGCTGGCGGATGTCATGATTGAGAATATCCAGCTAGTGAACATGAATTGACGACAATGGCGGCCACGCCCACATAGGCGGTTAAGACACCCATGGCGACATTGTTTATCTCCGACCTGCATCTTTGTGCCGAACGGCCGGCACTGACCGAGTTGTTTCTCGGTTTCGTGAAGACTCGGGCAACACAGGCGGAGGCGCTCTATATCCTCGGCGATTTTTTTGAGTTTTGGGTCGGTGACGATGTCGCCCTCGATGACGAACACGGCCCGATCACCGAGGGTCTACAAGAGCTCACCGGTGCCGGTGTCCCGGTCTACCTGGCGCACGGCAATCGTGACTTCCTGCTTGGTACGGGCTATGAGTCGCTCACAGGGATTGAACTCCTACCGGAACCGGCCTGCATCGATCTCTATGGCCGCAAGACACTGATCATGCACGGCGATACCCTGTGCACCGATGACACCGAATACCAGCAATTTCGGGCGATGGTCCGCGCGCAAGACTGGCAGCAGACGTTTCTGGCCAAACCCCTGGCGGAACGGCGCGCCATTTTCCACCAATACCGGCGGATCAGCATGGAAGCGACGGCGACAAAGAAAATGGAGATCATGGATGTCAACCAGCAGGCCGTTACCGATGTCATGCGCGCCCATGGGGTCACATTGTTGATCCACGGCCATACCCACCGACCGGGGGAACACCACTTTGAACTTGATGGGGCCGACGCCACCCGTTTGGTGCTCAGTGACTGGGACGATGGCGGCAGTGTCCTCATCGTCGACCGCCAGGGTTGGCGGGTCGAGGCCCTCCCCCTGGCGGCAGCGACCGGTCTGCCCAAGATAAAACAGGGTTAGAACGGCGAAAATTGTTCAGGCCCCGATATTCACAGCTGGATGATCAGTATTTCCACTCTTTACCGGGATCAGTGCCCCACCTCCCAGGCACTGGCCAGGGTGGTATTGAGGGTTTGTTCCTGCTC
>FXBF010000857.1_pt1 | contig 10666 bp, 12 predicted proteins | sample 5335321 | NCBI WGS metagenome assembly FXBF01 (sample SAMEA103928391, study PRJEB20085) | sediment metagenome | isolation source: sediment | reverse complement strand
GCCATCCCGAGCGGCCACATGAGGTTGAGCAGATACGGCGCCGTTTGAAAGCTCATCGTGATTGGTTCGGATGAAGACTGTGTGAACAGCTCCTCGACCCATGCAGGGAGGCCCCCCCGCTTGGCGTACACGCGCTTGAATTTTTGCGGGGAGATGACGCCGGCTTCCACCAAGCGACGAATCGAGTCGCCGAACGAGACCTCTAGCTTGTGTCCTTGCAGCGGCAATACGTTACGAGACAGCCTGCCCAGCGCCGCAGTTTGTTTCCCTTTGATATACATCAAGAATCTTGTACTGTTACTGGCCCAGAAGAGCGAACCGGCCACGCCCCCCAGCGCGCCGGCACCGAGCGCAGCCGAGAAGAATATAAAGAAACGCCGTTTAGAGTTAGAAGGCCGATCGGAATTCTTCATGTAATGCTCCGCGTGTCAGGATCTAAATATATATAAAATGGTAGCTCTTAGGCGATGATATTGGAAAAGGAAAAGGAGACATTCTCAGTAGTGTCCCAACGTTCAGTACTGAAGTATATTGGATTTATCCCCATTTTCTGGTGCGAAACAGTTGTTCCTGGTGCGCCAGAAAGGGCCCGCTACTATCCGGGCGGCGTGGTGAAATAATAGAACTGAGCTGTACTAAAAAAACCAACGCCCCGCCGTTGGGAGACGGGGCGGGAAGTAGGTTCCCCTACAAGGGGTTCGCCCGCACGGCCTTGATCACGTCGCCGATCGAGATGACGCCGATCAGTCTTTTCCCCTCCAGTACCGGCAGGTGGCGGACATGGTGGTCGGTCATCAGCGTCATGCATTCATCGATCGTCTGCTCAGCGCTCACGTGGATCACCTCCTTGCTCATGATTTCCTTGACCGGTGTGTCCTTGGAAGTGAGCTGCTTCAATACTATCTTGCGGGCATAATCACGCTCCGAGACGACCCCGACCAGCTGGTCCGCCTCGAACACGGGTAACGCCCCGACATTCTTGTCCGCCATCATTTTGATGGCGTCGTAGACGAGGGTGTCCGGTGTCACCCACCAGTACTCGTAGCCTTTGCTTTCCAGAATCTCGCGTACGGTTTCCATCGCTCTATTCATCGTGGGAAATCGGGATGGGTTGCTTTGCTGCGCGAACCACGGGTGTCGTTGTTTTTCACTCTATGCCCTATCCTGAAGGAGCGCGTAACAGATCACAAAATCGCATTGTGGTTGTTGATCTAGATCAAAGAATAGACAGGCTCGAGCTACCGGCGCTGTTGTCGTTTTTGTTGCGCTGCGATATTTGCATTGCGGCGTGCCCTGGCTTGCTCGATCTTCCCCATGTAGCTCGATTTCATGGCGGTCTCGAAGGCCTCGTTGGACGGGTACTCGTAGCCGAACACCGGTTTCCATAGGCGATTGTTTTCCATGCACAGGTAAAAGAAGACCCGCTCGTGCCAGCCTTCAAGGCTACGATAGGCATGACGAAACATGTCGAGCTTGATCTCGTCCGGGTAGGAGAGCTTACCGTCGGCCTCGACCAGCGGCATCTGAATTATTTTGCTGTTGAACCCGCGAGTCCGAATCTGCCGGATGACGGGCTTGGTGAAGGTCAGGGTGCCCAAAGATACCAGGGCCACCTCGGCGGGGTCGAAGCTTTCCTGCACGGCCTCGAACAGCTCGCCATAGTCCGGCTGCCAGTGCTCGTAATGGACCATGGGGTGGAAGTGGAAGCCGACCAGAATGCCGCGATCGGCCAGCTTGCGCGCCGCCGCCAGGCGCTCGGGTAGCGAGGCGGTCAGGTGTTCTTCGTGGGTGATGATGACCGGCGTGTTCAGTGACCAGGTGCAGATGATGTTCCGCGGCACGTCATGCTCGAGAAAATACGACACGTTCCGCGACTTGGTCTTCAGCTCAAGGATCACATTCGGGTGCTTTTCGGCGAAGTCGGTGAGGGCATCGAAGACGCCGTGCTTGTTGCCCCACATGAGCGAATCGGACGACTGGCCGGTGCCGATGTGATAGATCCGGTCGGGATCGATGCTCAAGGTATCCAGTTTTTCCTTGAATCGCGGGTCGAAGTAGATCTTGTTGCCGTGATAGAAGGCCTGGATGCTGCAATAGCTGCAACCAAAACCGCAGTTCTCCACGGCATCCAGCGTCATGAGATTGCAGCAACGCGTCCGGCGCGAGGCGACGGGGCAGTAACCCAGTCCGAGCTTTTCCTTCTCCCTTTGTATCAGGGTGCTTTTTTGAGTCGCCGGCCTTGTCGCCGGACCAAAGTGTTCGTAGCTGTTCGCCGCCTGCTTGAGTGCATTCCAACGCACACGGATGTGTTCGATGATTCGCCGCCGGGCGGCCTTGCCACCTGACGCGGCTGGCGGCTCGTGTGGCCACAACTCCATCAGCGAGGCCTCGTTCCAGCTTGAGAGATCCAGGGCCATTTCCGTGAGTTGGCGCAACTCCTGCAGCGTGAAACGGTGCTGGCAAGACATCTCGCGCAGAAACGACTGCTCCGCCTGCGGCAATGCGGCCAGCGGAATCTGTTCCACGATTCGGTCGAGCTTCTGCGCGTATGCTTGTCTAGTTTTCACCGTTCCTGCTTTTGGAGTGGGGTCGTCTGAACGGCGACGCAGGCGATGCTGGTTGGCCCGCGGGCATTCTTTCTGTCCGGCATTATGGTACATCAGCGCGTTCGGATTTGCGCCCACTAACCAGGGCGAAAAGGTCAAACCGGGCGAGGACTTCGGTTAACTGCGCGCGCGGTGTGTCGGCTCGGACCCGGTAGGCATGCGTCAGAGCGCGGCGGTGTACGAGCTCACCGTTCCGGCTCAATAGGACGCGCCTTTCTTTTCGCGACAGGGCAATCAGCTCATCGCCCGTACAGTCGCCTCGGTAGAGCGCATCGAGGCCAAGACCCCGCAGGTATGCTGCCAACCTGCCGAGCCCGTTGTCGACAACGAAACGCGGATCGCGCAGCGGATGAGGTCGTACCCGTAGCGCCGAGCTGATGTCGAGCGACTCGAACGTCGGGTAGCTGCTCACGCGATCCCCATCCCGCAAGCGCCGGGCGAAGTCAACAGACTCACCGTTCACCAGGACGATCTCGACCCGGTCGAGTGGGACCCCGAGTGTGCGCAAGACGTCTCGGACCGTGCTGGCATCTGCGGCGACGTGCGTGAAAGCTACCTTTCGTTCGTCGGGCGGCAGGTAGTCATTCAGCTCCTCGTATAAGCGTAGGGTGAGCCGCACAGGCATGGTGACGCTCTCTTATTTGTGGCGATGGGTGGGGATTGTACTTTATGGCAGGCTCGTAGGTGTCAACCGAACGGCGGAGAGTGCGTTGTTGAAAAGTGAGCTCGAACCCAGAGGAGGCTGACATTATGCGCTACGACAACTTTTCCAGGCAGATCATTCTCGGCACGCTCCTGAGCGCGGCACTTGCGACCGGTGGCGTATCGGCGGCCACCGTGGATGACGGCAGCGATGCGTCGGGTCCGAGGGACCACTATCTGCAACGCTTTGACCACAACGGCGACGGCGAGTTGGGGGCGCGTGAGCGCCATCGCGCCCGCAGGGTCTACGACCGGTTGGATGTGAACGACAGCGGCAAAATCGGCCCCCGCGAACGCCAGCGGGCGAGACGCATTTACGACCGAGTAGACGTGAACGATGACGGCATGATCGGGCCCCGCGAGCGCCACCGCGCCAGGCGGGCTTATGATCGGGTGGATGTGAACAACGATGGCAGACTCGGCCCCCGCGAGCGGCGCGCCGCGCAGGGGGTCAAACGCGCCCATCGTTAAATGGAAAAGGCCGGCGATTCACGCCGGCCTTTTTTCGCTGCAGAGGTGAACGCCGGGACGTTTGCACCCAGCCCTGCGGGCAGCAGCAGCTGCTCGCGCTACGGACCGAGCCCCTTTTGAGCGGATACGGCCCCGGATTCGGCGCAGAGCGTGCTCAGCGCGCTTTTCCAGCAGCGCGGTAGCCCTGGCCGATTCGAAGAACAGTCCCTGAGCGCACACACGCCCTGCCGGTCGCATGGTCGGCGTGCCCGGGCATCGGCCCTCATTCTGCCATCCTATAACTCATTGTTTATAAGACGCTATTCTGTAATACCGCTACCGTGTGGCACGCGAATTGCAGTCAAATTGGCCTGTACATACAGCCAAAGAGAGGTGCCTCATCATGAAGAGCGTCCACACGCGGGACGAGACGAGGAGGCCCATGGAATCCGCGGTGCCTGAAGGCCATCCGCGGAGTTGTAAGGATCAGACTCAGACCGATTCTGCCCATTACCGGGGAGAGGTCGCGGCGACCCCGCTTTTAGGGGCTGTGAGCGACCTCGCCGACACGGCGGGGAAGGTTGTCACGACGCGCCAACGCTTAGCACGCCTCTTCGCAACGGCACGCGCCCGTCCGCAGGATCCGTATCAGTATCTCCTGGTTCTCCGGTTCGCGCTTCTTAACCTGGTGGGTTTCGCCCTGCTGGGGGTGGCCTATGTCCAGGGTCTGGTCGATATGGCGCTCGCGGCCGATCGCACGTATCTGTCCGTGGTCATCTTTGTCGTATTCCTGGGTGGACTGGCCATTTGCGCGCAGCGCGTGTGGCGGACCAGCCACGAGCTCAATCAGGTGGGGGTGTCCGACACGCAATCGTATGCCGTGCATCAATTGGCGCCGCCGCTCGGGCGAAAACCCGACAACCGAAGGAACGTCATCGGTGCGTTACGCTTGCGGCTCGCGCATCGAATCGCCATTGTTCGCCATATCGCAAACAGCCTGGTGATCTTCGGTCTCATAGGCACCGTGCTCGGCTTTATCATCGCACTGTCGGGCGTCGATGCCGAGCGGGCATCGGACATCAGTGCCATCGGGCCGATGGTGTCAACACTGATCAGCGGCATGTCGACCGCGCTGTACACCACCTTGATCGGAGCCATCCTCAATATATGGCTGATGGCCAATCATCAGCTGCTGGCCGGAGGCACGGTGAAGTTGATCGCGGCGATCATGGAGCTCACGGAAGACCATGCGCGAGATTGACCTGTTCGATGACGAAAGCAGCGGTACTGTCTTTCGCGACGTCATCATGCTGGCATTGGCCGGGTTCGTCATGCTGGTGCTGCTGCTGTTGCCACACCTCAATCCGCGCGCTACCCCGAACGACCCGTTACGCAGCCCCGGTAACGTCATCGTCGAGATCCGCTGGCCGGATGACCTGGATGCCGATGTCGACCTCTGGGTACAGGCGCCGGGCGATGTACCGGTGGGCTACTCCAACAAGGGCGGCGCGGTCTTCAACCTGTTGCGCGATGATCTCGGCTATACCGCCGACATGACCGGCCTCAACTACGAGTTCTCCTACAGCCGCGGCGTGCCGGCGGGGGAGTACACGGTCAACGTGCACCTGTACCGGAACGAAACGCAGACCTACCCGGTGCCCACTACCGTTGTGGTCAGCGTGAAAAACTCGGTGAGCGAGTCCGCCATACAAATCCTTTCGACCAAAGTCGATATCGCCCGTGAAGGCGAAGAGCTTACAGCGGTGAGGTTCAAGCTCGACGACAAAGGGCGGTTGGTCAGCGGCAGCGTGCACAATCTGCCGCGGATGCTGCGCACGGCACGCCAGTTATGAGTCAAGCCTTCTATCTGTTCGCTGGGTTGCTGGGACTGGCCTCGATGCTTGTGGCGATCAGCATCTGGTCGCCGCGCGCGCTCTGGGTCAAGATCGGCGCACTCGCGGTCGCTGCATTATTCTTGCCGGCTACCTACTTCAGCCTGGTCGAGCTCTTGAGCCGGCCCAAGCCAATCGCCCTCGAATGGGCACAACGCGATCTGTCTGACGCGACCGTGATCGGCGCTGATCTGCGTGAGGGCAAGAGCATTTACTTGTGGTTGAAGGTAGACGGGGTCGAGGAGCCCCGCTCCTACGTGCGTCCCTGGGATCAAAGGCTCGCGGAGCAGCTACACGGTGCCCGGCGTGAGGCCAATGACAAGGGGACTGCGGTGCGTGTCAGGCTGCCATTCCTGTCAGGCCAAGAAAAGCGCCGCTCGGTTTTTTATGCTGCCTCCCAGCCGGCGCGCGCACCGAAACCGGTGCCGCCCGACAAGGGTTTTATTTTTCAACCGTCCGAACGCCGCTAACGCGAATATTGCATGAGCTCACACCAGAGAGCGCAAAGATCGCAAAGAAAACAATTCGTTAAACGATGCCCGGGGTAGCTGGCCCGCGGTGCAAAGTGCGATACCGCAGCCCCTTTGAAATCAGGCCAAAACCGCTTGACTTATCCTTTCTCTGCGTCCTCAGCGTGCTCAGCGGTGAAATATTCGGGCTAAGGGCGCTGGCGCTTGCGCATGAACCGCGCCATCATGGTTCGCGGCTCGTCATGCTCGTAGGCACGGGCGAATGCGGTGATGCTTTGCTCGATCGCGTCGCTCAGCGGCAACTCCTCCCACTGCCGGCAAAGTAACTTTTGTTGGCGTATCGCCCGCGGTCCAGCGCTGAGAATCTGCCCGACTCGCTCCTCGACGAGCGCATCGAGCGCCGCACGTGGGACCACTGATTCCACCAAGCCCCAGGACAGTGCCTCGTCGGCTGCGAGCAGCCGTCCCGTTAACACCAGGTCGCGCGTCCGCCCGGCGCCGATCAGGCGCGGGAGCAGCGCTGCCTCGATAACCGACGGAATCCCGAGCTGGACCTCGGGCATACCGAAATAGCTGTCGTCCGAGGCCACGCGCAGATCGCAGCTGGCTGCAAGCTCGAGACCGGCGCCGAGGCAATAACCATCGATGCGAGCCAGAACCGGCACCGGTAGCTCACGTATCGCCGTGCACACCCGATGTAGCCGGCGTATGAAGTCGGCGGCGCCGTGCGTGTCGAGATTCATCATCTCGTCGATATCCGCGCCCGCAATCCAGGCCTTGGTGCCTGCCCCGCAAAGGACGACAATGCGGGCACGTTCGTCGGCAGCAATCTGCGCCAACGCCGTCTCCAGATCCGCCAATATCGTGGAGTCAATGACGTTGAGCCGCTGCGGTCGCGATAACGTCAGTCGGTAACTCGATCCTTGGGGGCGCTCGTCGCGATCGGTTCGTAGGTTTCCTGAAGACATGGCTGCGCGCTCGCCGTGGTGAAATCTTTCCAAATGCCGGGGGTCAAAGGGTCAAGCGGTCAGCATCGCATTATTGCGCTGCGCGCGTCCAGCGGGCCCACGCCCCGGGAGTGCTCTTGTCGCAAACCCGAATAAGCGATACCGGAGGTGGTAGATTGCGGTCGTTCAGCACTTTGCTCGCGGGTTTCTTAATTGCGCTTATATTGCTCGGGGGTGTGCTGCTTGAGGTCAACGCGCATCCCCGGCTGGAGGTCAGCTACCGCTACGTCCCCGGGGGACGGTTTGTAATGGGCGATGCCGGCGGTGAGCCCGACGAGGCACTACGTCCGGCGCAGGTGGCGCCGTTTCAGATGATGAAACATGAGGTGACCTATGATCTTTTCTCGCGGTTTATTGCGCAGAGCGGCTACCGCACGGATCCGGAGCGCTCGGGCTTTGGCTATGTTTGGGATGGCCGTTGGCGGCGCGTCGAGGGCGCCAACTGGCGCCATCCGATGGGGCCGGGTGAGCGTTATGTGCCCGCGGCCGACCATCCGGTAGTGCAGGTCTCCGCGCGTGACGCTGGGCGGTTTTGTGGCTGGTACGGCTTGCGCCTGCCGAGCGAGCAGGAGTGGGAGTTCGCCGCCCGCGGCAGTGACGGGCGCCGCTATCCCTGGGGCAACGAGCTGCCTGTGGAGCCGGGACAGCGGCTGGCGAATTTCGGTACGGTGCGCTGCTGCGCCGTCGACGCCTCCGACGGCTATGCGCTGTTCGCGCCGGTGGGCAGCTACCCGGCCGGCGCCTCGCCGTTCGGGCTACTGGATATGGCCGGGAACGTGTGGGAGTGGACGGCGAGCGCGTTTCCGGGCCGGCCACAGGAGGTCGTGCTGCGCGGTGGCGGATGGGGCAACAATCCTTATTGTCTGCGTGCCGCCTACCGCCACGGCAACCCGCCCGACATCGGGCTCAATATGGTCGGGTTTCGCTGCGTTGCGGCGAGCCGGTGAACTGTCCGTGCGGGCCGCACGAGTGGAAATGTGGGATGCGTCCCTGCAGCGCTCTGGCGGGTTGCCGAAAATAATTTTGGCAACCCGTTAGTGTGCGAGCGCAGCCCGATGCATGTCTGTGCAACGATGATGGACTCGAAGAGATCACTCGATGAGCACGCTGATTTTCCCGACCTGGTCGATGTGGCCCTCGAGCCGATCCCCGCGCACGGCGGGCCCCACGCCGGCCGGTGTGCCGGTGAAGATAAGGTCGCCGGCCGCCAACGCCACGAATCGCGATAGATAAGCGATCGCCTCCTCGACCTTCCAGATCTGCTGATTCAGATCGCCGGACTGGCGTGTTTCGCCGTTGACCTTCAACCAGATGGCGCCCGCCGCGGGGTGACCGATCGTGCTCGCCGGCTGTACCGCCGAGCACGGCGCGGAGCAATCGAACCCCTTGCCCATGTCCCACGGCCGCCCGGTCTTCTTGGCCTCGCCCTGCAGATCGCGCCGGGTCATGTCAAGGCCGGCGGCATAACCGAACACATGATCGAGCGCTCGGTCCACCGGAATGTCGCGTCCGCCGGCGCCCATAACGACCACGAGCTCCATCTCGTGTTGCAGGTCCTCGGTGAGCGGCGGGTAAGGGATCTTGCCGCCGCTAGAAACGATGGCGTCCGCCGGCTTGGAGAAGAAGAACGGCGGCTCGCGCTCGGGATCCGCGCCCATCTCCGCTGCATGTGCCGCATAGTTGCGCCCGACGCAATATATCCGCCGTAGGGGAACGACCTGGCCGCTTGCCACCACGGGCAATGACGGTACCTGTGGCGGTGGAAACACGTAGTGATCGTTCGATTCTTTGCTCATGACAGAATTCTCTAATGTGAAAAAGAGACTACTACTGCGCCTTGCAGGTGCGCGATATTTATACAGTAATACAAGATCGACGCTTGCGTCGCGCCGGCCGCCCTTGGCGACTCATGACTGCGGCGATGTCGGCCGTTCACCAAACCATGTAAGTCACCATCTTTCATTGGGCTGGCACCGCCCGTGCAGTAGAATACTTACCGAGTTTACGCCAACCGCTGATGTGGACGATATTATATTATGGCTATTTTTGATCACGACGAATTGGATTTTGACCAGGCCGCCGAGGAGGTTGTCGCGCTAGGAAACCGCCTGCTGCAGCAGGACGAGGACGCCGACCAATGGGAGATCTCGTCCGGGCTGCTTGCCGGGGCCGTGCAGTTCTGGCTGTACACCCACCAACCCTGCGGAGACCCCTCTTGTGAACCCTGCGAGGAGATCGACATGGCCGAGAAGCGACTGCGCAAGCTGCTCGAGGAAATAGACCAATCCGCCAAGGACAGCGACTACTATCATTGCATGAATGACGTGAATGTCGGCAGGGCCTGATGCAAAGCGGTCCGATGCCGACGCCAGTCTGACGAAATTGATCGAGCGTCAAGCACCGGCGGGTCGAGCCTGCACGAGCAATGCTGGCATGAAAAAGACTAACCGCAGCGATAGCCGGACGCGAAAAAGAGGTGAGCGTGCGCTTCCCGCCACGTGCAACCGGCGGCTGACGACGCAGACCCGCAAGATCCTCGGTAAGCACTACGCCAGCAAGTATCGGGTGCGCCCGCGCTAAGTTTGCATGAACTCACACCGCAGAGCACGAAGAGCGCCTAGAGAACTAATCTAAATATCAACAGCGCCCGCGGTAAGCGGCCCAAGGAGTTTTTCGGTATCCTGCTAGATGGTCGATCCAGCGGGTGGCCGGGCCCGCAGACGCGCGGTGATCGTGCGTCGCTTGCGGTTGCGCAGGATCTCCATGCGGACCTCGGTCTTTGTTGCCGTGGCCTGGCGCAGGTCGGCTTCGCTATCGAGAATGTCGCCATCCACCCGCTCGATGACGTCGCCCGCTCTCAGGCCAGCTTGCTCGGCCGGCCCCCCGGGTTCTACCGCCGTCACCAGCAGTCCGCCCTGGGCGCCGAGATTCGCAGCCAGCTGCCCGGTTAACGCGATGACGGTGACACCGAGTCGGGGACCGGCCGGTTCGAAGAACGGCGCGAACGGAAAATCGCGCGGGAAGCTGTAGCGAAACCCGGGCACATCCAAGGTAAAATCCTGTCGGGACTCGTTCTTGGCCAGCACGAGCGAGCCGCGTTTCAGTGCACCGGCGCGATAGAACTCGACGCGAACCTCGCGACCGGGCGGAGTTTCGTGCACCAGCCGGCGGAGCTGCGCCACGCTGTAGAGATCTTCTCCGCGAAAGCGCCAGAGCACGTCGTCGGGGCGAAGCCCAGCCTGTTTTGCGGGGCTGTCGTCTTCCACCGCGGTGATGATCACGCCTCGCTCTTGCGGAAGTTCGAGCTGTTTCATCGTGGCCTGATCGACATCGGCAATACGTACGCCGAGAAAGCCGCTGGGGTTCACCTCGATGCGAACTCCCGCTTGCGCAGGCAGTGCCAACGCCGCGAACAGACTGACGATGAAGCTGGTGCTGAGCAATGCCCGCATGGTGCGTGAGGAGCTGCGATAATGAATAATTTTGGGTCCTCGGCAGAATTTGTGGGTAGATAAGGGTTGACTTGGGTTCTGAGCGAA
>FXBF010000856.1_pt1 | contig 10670 bp, 10 predicted proteins | sample 5335321 | NCBI WGS metagenome assembly FXBF01 (sample SAMEA103928391, study PRJEB20085) | sediment metagenome | isolation source: sediment | reverse complement strand
TCGAGCTCGTTCACGGCCCCGACTTCCCTACGGGCGGGTACATCTGGGGGCGGGAAGGCATCGAGGACGCTTACCGGACAGGGCGCGGTCGCGTCGTGATGCGTGCCCGGGCCCACGTGGAGCGAGGAGCCTACGGGAAACCGTCCCTGGTGATCAGCGAGATTCCCTACCAGGTGAGCAAGCAGCGCGTTATTGAAGCGATCGTTCAGCTGACGAAGAAGGGGCAGCTGGACGGCCTGACCGACTTACGGGACGAGAGCGACCGTGACGGCGTACGCGTCGTTCTGGAGTTGAAGCGTGATGCCAACCCGCGGAAACTCCTCGAGAAGCTCTTTCGCAAGACTCAGCTGGAATGCACGTTCGGCGTCATCGCTCTCGCCCTAGTCGATGGGATCCCGCGACAACTGAACCTTAAGGAGGCGCTCGAGGTCTGGATCGGCCACCGGCTGGCCGTGATCGTCCGTCGCGCCCGGTACAGCCTGACGCAGGCAGAGGATCGCGCTCACATCCTGGAGGGATTGATCAAGGCCCTCGACCACATCGATCAGGTGGTGGAGATCATCAAGTCGAGCCGCACACCGGAGACCGCGGCGAAGAAGCTCCGCTCCGCTCTCAGGATCACGGCCCGACAGGCCGCTGCCATCCTGGCGATGCGGCTGAGCCGGCTCACCGGGTTGGAGAGCCGCAACCTGCGCGAGGAACTTGCGGCGGTGAGCAAGCGGATCAAGACGCTTAAACTGATTCTCTCCGACGAGAAGCGCCGTCGCGACCTCGTACGACGCGAGCTCACCGCCATCGCCGAGCGTTACGGAGACGCCCGGCGCACCGAAATCCTCTCCGCTGAGGGCCGTTTCCCGCTACCCAGCGGCGACTCGGCGCAGGAGATGCATGTCTTCCTGACGCACCGCGGCCACCTCAAGACGCTCCCCGCCCGCAGCGCGAACAATGACGGTGGCCTGGCGGGGGCGGAACCGCTGGAATCCCAGGGTGGGGACTTCGTCACGCGCCGCTGGCTGTGTAAATCGGATGAGCAGCTTCTCGCTTTCAGCCGGGATGGCCAGGTTCACTCAGCGCGTATCAGCGACCTTCCACAAGGGACCCGGTCGTCGCGCGGTAGGAGCGTCGGCGACCTGCTGGAGCTGGATATGGAAGTGGCCGCAGTGCACACGGTGCGTGACTTCGCCGACGATCGCTTCGTCGTCATGGCCACGCGCAAGGGACGGGTGAAGCGAACCTCGCTCTCGGAGTACCGCAACATCCGTAGCGGTGGCATCATCGCGGCCGGTGTGGAGAAAGGCGACGAGATCGTCGATGTCCACATCAGCAGCGGGGGCGACCAACTCGTCCTCGTCACACAGAAGGGGCAGATCATACGCTTCGACGAAGCGGCCGTCAGACCGATGGGAAGATCCGCCTCGGGCGTGAAGGGGATCGAGCTGGCCCGGGGCGACAAAGTCGTCGCCTTCGTTGTGCCGCGGCGCGACGCGCTGCTTCTGGGCGTGACGTCCGAGGGCTATGAGCGAACGATGGAAGTCGGCGAGCTCAGAGTCCAGGCACGCGGCGGCAAGGGCGTCCGCCTGTTTCCCGAACGCCTGAAGGCGGGCAAGGTCATAGGCTTCCTCGACCTGCTCCCCGGCGACATGGTGGTGGCGTTCACCGCCTCGGGTGACGCCGTGACCATCGATCACGGCGAGGGGGGTAACGGGCGGACGGGCGGCAAGCCAGCGATGTTGCTGCTCGGTGGCCGCAAACTGTCCGCTATCGCCCGGGCCGCCATACGGCGATCGGCGAGCCGAAGCGGCGAAGCGCAGACGAGTCTGAGGATTTAGGCCGGACCGATGCGGTATCGACACCTGGGGGAGTCGGGCATACAGGTCAGCACCATCTCTCTCGGCAGCTGGCTCAGCTTCGGCCACAAGACGGACGAGGCCGCAACGCAGGAGTGCGTGAGGCGCGCATTCGACCTCGGCATCAACCTGTTCGACACGGCGAACGTCTACGCGGAGGGGCGGGCCGAGGAGGTGCTCGGTGCAGCGCTCGAACCGCTGCCGCGCCACGAGTACGTGCTCGCCAGCAAAGCCTACTTCCCTGTCGGCCACGGGCCCAACGACCAGGGGCTGTCCCGCAAGCACATCTTCGAACAGGTGCACATGAGCCTGCGACGGCTGCGGACCGATTATCTGGACCTCTTCCAGTGCCATCGCTACGACGAGGATACACCGCTGGAAGAAACGTTGCGGGCGATCGACGACCTGATCGCGCAGGGGAAAGTCCTCTACGGGGGCGTGAGCCTGTGGTCGGCGGAGAACATCGCGGACGCTGTCAACCTGACCCGCGAGCTCAGGCTGCATCGACTGGTTTCCAATCAACCCCAGTACCACATCTTCCAGCGCGAGATCGAAACAAACGGTGTACTGGAGATCTGCGAGCGTGAAGGTCTGGGGATCCTGGCCTACTCACCGCTGGCGCGAGGCATGCTCACGGGCAAGTATCGCTCGGTCGAGAATGTTCCGCCCGATTCCCGCGCAGCCGATGACCTCGGCCAACAGTTCATGGGGCCCTGGTTCACAGAAGACGGGTTGCGAACGCTTCGGGAGTTGAAGGAGATCGCTGCGGCGGCCGGGCTCACGCTCCCGGGAATGGCGTTGGCTTGGTGCCTGCGCCGACCCGCCGTATCGTCGGCCATCGTTGGCGCCACAAAGGTCGAGCATGTGGAAGAAAATGCCGCGGCGGCGGAGATCGAGCTGCCCGCGCACGTGGTTGCGGCGATCGAACGCGTGGCCCCGGCCTAGTCCTTCTTTACCGGCTCTACAAACACTTCCATCACGCCGCCGCAGACGGCGGGGCTCCAGGAGAGGTAGTCATCGGTCAGGTCCACCCGGATCAACTTCGGTACGCCCGTGTCAATGACCTCACGAGCCGCCTCGAGCACCTCCGCTTCCCCACAGCCGCCGCCGATCGTACCAACCTGCCCGCCATCGGCGTCGATGAGCATCTTGCTGCCGACATCCCGTGGCGTGGAGCCCTTGACCCCCACCACGGTGGCCAGGGCCGCCTCGCGTCCTGCCTCCGCGGCCGCCAGCGCAGCGGTGTAAACCTCGCGGTCCTCCAACATAGCTCTATCCCCCTCCCTGCTCCGCCTCGCGTGCGCGGGCCACCCGATCCAGCACGCCTTCTTCCCGGGCGAGCGCACCTCCGCCGCCGCCTCTACGAATGGCGACCATCTCCGCAGCGATGGCGAGGGCAATCTCCTCCGGCGTCTCGGCGCCGATGTCGAGGCCGATGGGCGCATGCACATCGGCGAGCCGTTCAGGGTGGACGCCGTCGCGGACGAGCGCTTCGAACGCGGCCCGCACGCGCCGCCGGCTTCCGATCATACCCAGATAGGCCGGGCGCGCCTCCAGAGCCAGCAACTGCTGGATGCAATCGTAGTCGTACTTATGGCCGCGTGTCACCAGGACGATGTAGGTATTCGCGTCGACGGTGATTTCCTTGAACGGATCGCTGTAGTCCACGACGAGAACCCGGGCCGCCGCCGGTAGCAAACGCTCGTTGGCAAACTCGGGTCGATCGTCAATGACGGTCACCCTGAACCCGATCATCGCCCCGATCCGGCACAGCGGCCGGGCGATGTGGCCCGCGCCCACGATGACAAGCGCCGGGGGTGCGTACTGCGACTCCACGTAGAGCTCCCAGATCCCGTCCTCCAGCTCGAGCTTCCGCAGACCGCGCTCACGCGCAACCAGCGCTTCGCTCGCCAGCTCGGCCGCCCCTTCATCCAGTTCGCTGGAACCGAGCGTCCCGGTCGCCGCCCCGGCCGTCACCAGGAGACGTCGCCCCACAGCTCCGTGGTTAGGCGCGGTCACGACGGTGACCAACGCCACGGGCGAGCCTCCCTCCAGCGCAAGCAGCGCTCGCTCGACAGCATCCACGGTCGAGATGGGGTCAGCCCTTCTCTCGCTCACGGGACTTCCCCGAAGTGCTCTTCGTAGTCGTCCGGCGTGTCCACGCCGATGGTCACGCCGCGGTCCTCCACCTCCACGTCTTCAACTTCGCCGGCGTGGCCGCGCACTATTGACCGCGCTCCCTCCGGGGTGTCACCGGTAAGAAGCTCCTCGAACACCGCCGCACTGAACAGTACAGGATGACCGTGCCGCCCCTCGCAGGTCGCACGCAGGATCGGTGCTCTTCTCGCTCGAAACGCATCGATCAGGGCAGCCACGGTGCTGGGCTCGACCAGCGGATGGTCGACGGGGAGGATCACCGCCGCATCCGACGCCGGCGACAACGCACGCAGCCCTGCGCGCAGGGACTCGATCTGCTCTGTGCCGGCTCCAGCACCCAGAGTCGATCGGGCGCCCGCGCCGGTGATGAGCCGGCTGGCTATCCGGTCCTCGACGTTCAGCACAGTGACGACCTCCTCGCAGCCGCCTTCCTTGAGCGTACGGAGCACGCGCTCGAGGAACGTCTCATCCCCAACCTTCAGGAGGGCCTTCGGCCGGCCCATACGGAGCGAGCGGCCACCGGCAAGCACGATTCCAGCGATCATGCCGCAAGATTAATCGCAGGCCGTCTTACGTCGAAAGGCCGCGAGTTCAGACTTCACTCCACGGGCAAGATCAAGGAAGGCACACCTTCGGCGGGATCTGCGCTCAACGGGCCGGGATCGTAAATCCTGGATAGCGGAACCACATAGTCAGGCCTTTCAGGCGGGTGGTCCAGCCCGAACAGGAATATCTTCTTCGGCACCCACTTGTCGCTTCCGTGGAGCGCCAGCTTGATCTCCGCAGCCTGACTCTTCCTCAGCTCTCCCCTCCTGAAGGGAGAATCCACTGGCACTTCATAGATATTGGCGGTGTCAATCTCGAGGTCGGTCTGGGGGGTGTCACTGATGACGTGATCCACGGCTTTTCCCTCGGGCGCCATCACGCGAAGCGAGATCGGGTCATCCGTTCCCGCGTAAGGCGCATCGTAGGTGACCAGTACCAGCAGCAGGCTATGAATCAGCGTGTCATCCGTTCCGGCGTACACGCGTCGAACCGGTACCGAAATGACTCCCTCAGCGGGATCGCGACTCAGTCCCTGGACCAGGCTCATATCCAGCGCGAGAGGGACCGTGCCGTGCTGCTTCGAGCTCCCCCACACAATGGCCAGCTCCGGTTCCCACAAGTCGGAGCTGGTCGTAGAGAGCCGGACGTACAGATCAGCCGGCCCAATCCGGTCGTCACGAAGATCGCCGCGCCTTTCGACGGGGAGCGGCTGGTAATAGTACAGGCTCTCTCCACGTCGCACACTGCCGACCGTCCCGGTAGACAGCATGGCGTTGTTGAGAAGATCAACGCCCGACTGGTTGACGACTATCCAGGGCCTGGCGGAAGTACCGCTGAACCGTCCGTGCCGGGTCCGTATGGTAGCGGAAATGGAAGTGAACAAACCCATCTTCACCCTCCGCTCAGGCCGCTCCGTCTCGTCGCCGCGGTATTTGACAATATACCCCCGGATGGCCGAGCGCGGTACTTCAAATCTAGCCGCGACCCAATGCGGCGAGCATCTCCTCTACCGTCGTGAACTTGACCCGCGGTCGGCCGACTTCTTTCCCCTTCTCCTCCTCCACTTCCTGCAGACTCTTCCAGTCTTCCCATGCCACGTAATCCGGCTGGCCCCGGCGGACCATCTCCACCACGTTGGCGGGATCGGGGCTCTGTGGATCGAGCACCGCGCCGCCGGCAGCATCCTCCAGCATGCAATCGACCGTCTGGCCGGCGTCGGGCTTGTTCGTGCCTATGATCCCCGTGGGTCCGCGCTTGATCCAGCCCGAGACATAGACGCCGGTCACCGGCTCGTTCGTTTCGGGATCGACCACACGCCCCTTCTCGTTGGGTACGATGCCCCCGCGATCGTGGAACGGCAGGCCAGCCAGCGGCACGCCCCTGTAACCCACTGACCGGAAGACCATTTCCACGGGTATCTCCTCGAACTCGTCTGTGGGCCTCGGCCGCAGCGAGCCGTCGTCGCTGACGTACAGCTCATTCCTCACCAGCTTCATGCCGCTCACCCGGCCGGCATCGTCTCCGTATAACTCCACCGGAGATACCAGGAAACGAAGGGTCAGCGTCTTCGGTTTGCCGCTGCGAGGGCGATCGACGAAGCTTTGCAGGATCTCGATCTTCTTCCGCAGGCTCTTGTCCCCACTCTCCTCCATCGACTTCCGGCTCAGCGGATCAAGCTGAACCTCCTCCGGCACGACGACAACATCGGCGCCCGCCAGCTCGCCCAGCTCCCGGACCTCAGGGTTGGTGAAAGCAGCCTGCGCCGGCCCGCGGCGGCCCAGTATGTAGACCTCCTTGATGTTGCTCTCTCTCAATGCTTCCAGCGCATAGTCGGTGATGTCGGTCGTAGCCAATTCCTCCGGTGTTCGGCAGAGTATGCGGGCCACATCCACCGCCACATTGCCCACGCCGACGACCGCCACCCGTTCCACCGACAGGTCGAACCGGCAGTCGCGGTAGTCGGGATGGCCGTTGTACCAGGCGACGAACTCGGTGGCCGCGTGGCTGCGCGCCAGATCTTCTCCCGGGATTCCCATGAGCCGATCGGTTTGAGCGCCGGTCGAATAGCAGATCTGGTGGTAGTGCCACTTGAGATCGTTGAGTGTGACGTGTGTGCCGATCTCGACGTTCCCGAAGAAGCGGAAGTTCGGATTGGACGCCACCCTGTCGTATACGCGACTGACGTTCTTGATCTTCTCATGGTCGGGGGCGACGCCGAACCGCACCAGTCCGAACGGCACCGGAAGCCGGTCGTACATGTCCACTTGAACGGCGATGATCTCCTGCTTGAGAAGCTTCTCGGCGCTGTAGAAGCCTGCGGGGCCCGAACCGATCACCGCAACTCGCAGCGGCTGGGCGTCCGTACCCGGTCGCGTCATCGATCGCTCCTTGCTGGATTGCTTCACTGTCGTGTTGGGACCACGTCCGCCCGAAGAGCAGGCGCTTAATCATATGGAATCGAGCGCGATCCAGCGACCCATGCTGCTAATTCCTAACCTGGGACTCGGCGAAAATCTCCACTGGCTCGCTCGTCGCATCCCCCGGCCCGAACTTCCAGATCAACGTCGCTCCGTCACGATCGTGCGCGTTCGAGGCGGTCACTTGGCCCGGCATGTTCAGCCTGAAAACGATCTCCGAGTTAAACGCCAGTTGCAGGCCCGGCAGCCTCTGCTCGATGAACTCATCGAGCCCGTCAACGTCGTCGATTAGCTGCCTGAGCGTGTTGCTGAACGATTCTTTCCCGGCATCGGGATACCTTTGGCGCACGATCCTAATCGCCTGCGCCGTCGTCAGGTCGATGAAGGACGACATGAGCTCTTCCTCCTCATCTGCGTCATCTGCGTCCAGCAGACCCTGGTCCATGGCCGAGAAGAGTCCGCCTCTAACGAGCCCGACCAGCTCGCCGCGCTGCTCCGCCGTCAGGTCGGGATACTCCGCGTCCAGCGTGTGAACGAAGGACTGCACGAAGTACTCGACCAGGACATCGATGAGATTCTCCCAGTAGAAGCTCTCCCTATATGTGAATGAGGTGTATTCAGCGACTCGCCCGGTCTCCACCTTGACCGTGTTCCGGAAGTGGACATCGCCCAGCGAAATACGCCCAACCGTCGAGCCCGCCTCGGCGCCAGCGGCGCCCGCGATATGAACGTCGTCGCTCACATCAGCCCAGGAAGCGAGATCCCTGACCCGTGTCTCGCGCCGGAACACGTGAGTGCTGTCATCGTCCTGCACTTCCTCGCGGTGCGTCCAGCGGTACCTCTCAGTGACGAACATGAGCTCACCGAAGTCGGCATGGGACACGTTGACCTCGGCATCCTCGTTCTCGTCAACAATCATCTCCTCGTGACGAATCCCGCTGCCATCGGCGTTCAGGGTCGTCTCTATCCTGTACTCGATGCAGCCTCCCAACATCGGCAACGCGAACCCGAACAGGGGGACAAGAAGTCGGCGATATCCTTTCATGAACCGCATGGCAATTCACCTCTTAGCTAGCTAGAGTCCTGATTCTGCTACGACCGTCCCCGGCCGAGAGCTCGCCTGGAAATGCGAAGCAGGCGCGCGGTGGATATGCTCATCCTCGGGTCCACATCCATCGCCTGAATGAGCCGCAGCAGCTCGCCGGCCTGTACGCCATCCTCGGTCTCGATCCCGTCCAGCAGCTCTCTCCAGGCAGCAGTCCGCCAGAGGGGAGTGTTCCCGGCCAACTCCTCCAAGTCTATCGCGCCGAGAATCGTGGTACCGGACGGAACGCTCGCCAGCAGATCGCTGAGCTCCGACAGGCTTAGCCTCTCTCTGCGGGAGAGTACCCGCTCCCAGGTCGCGCTGCCCGCGAGACCGGCCGTTCGCGCGATCGCACTGGCGGAAGTCCGCTGATCCAGCTCCGCCAGCCACCTCCGCTGCTCTACGACTTGCTGGACAAGAAGGCGTTCCCTCTCCCGCAACTTGCTCAGCTCCGCGAAGAGGAATCCGGTTCCGATGAAGAGCAGGATCGTCGCTGCCGCCATGGTTGGAACCAGCCAGCTCCATGCCCGCCGGCTCCTCGACTCGCGTAAGCGCAAGGTCTGCTGCGTGGCAATCTCGGCCTGGACCCGCGGCCACATCGAGGCCACGAGTTCATCCGGAACCGCCGCCTCCAGATCAGCCTGAGAACGGACCACCAGATGCTCGTGCATCCTCAGCAGCATGGCGCAGACGGCACAGGACCCGGCGTGGAGTCGAAGCTGCTCGATACCTTCTTCCGGCAGCGGCCCATCTTCGAGCGCGCCCAGCTGATCCTGGAAAACCTCGCAGTCGATTCCCTTCTTCACAGCGGTTCCTCCGTGCATCGTAGTAGCGCGCCCAGGCGCTTGCGTGCGAAATGCAACGTCGTTCTCAATGTCGCGTATTTGATCCCCAACGCCTGCGCGACTTCCTCCTGGTCCTTCTGCTCCAGGTCCACCCGAACGAACACCTGGCGCTGGCTTTCACTCAGGTCACCCAGTGCCGTCAGTAGGCGATCGTGGAACTCGCGTCGCTCCAGATCTTCCTCGGGATTCCCGGCGCCCGACACGAGCCGGAGGTCTGCGATCGCCTCGTCGCCGATTGTGGTCTCATACCTGACCCAGGCCCTTCTCAGATGGTCGAGGCAGCCATTGCGATGGACCGCCAGGAGCCAGGCGCGGAAAGACTTCCCCGGATCGTAGCGGCGGATGTTGAAATGGACCTTGACCCATGTGTCCTGGGCGAGATCGCGGGCCATTTCCCAATCGCCGGTGTAGCGATAGGCCATGGCGATGAGAGTTCGGCTCAGGGTATTTACCAGAACCGTGAAGCTGCGCTGATCACCTCTCTGGTGGGCTATCGCCAGTGCCGCCAGATTTTTTTCATCCAACACGTCTAGGCTCTCACCGGTTCGCGCCTGTTCAGCGTCCTTACAGCGATTCTGGATCCCTAACGACAATACGCGGAGAGTATTCTTTGTGTTTATGGACATGATGGGACCTACGAGCCGTTGCGCCAGAGCTGCTGGACCAGCCCCCTTGAAGTGCAACGGCCGGCCGGTTTTCTTTCTGCGTTCTCTCAACCATGCATCGGCTGTGAGCCGCCTGCGGAAGCCGGGGGTCCGTCGAGGGCATCCGGCAAGGGCGGCCGGCACAAGATGTGACCCGGGGAAGTAGATACAGATATGGCGAAAAACGAAGTCAGTCAGCGAACCACCGGCCAGGAAACGAGCACCTGGCGGGGCTGGAGGACTCGTCTGACGGGGAAGCGGCTGGCGTTGGGCCTCTGCCTGGTCGTAGCCGCGCCGCTACTCGTGGTGGGATTGTACCAGGCGGCGACCTGGCCGGACGTGGCCAGCCTCTCGAGCCGGAACCCGGAAACCACAGCGTTTATCGAGCGGTACCGGGCACGGGCAAGCGAAGCGGGCCAGCCAGGGGATGTGCGGTGGCACTGGGTTCCTTACGACAGGATTTCGCCGCACCTGAAGCGAGCCGTGCTGGTGGCGGAGGACATCAGCTTCTTCTCGCATGGCGGGTTCGAGTTCGCGGAGATCAAACAGGCGATCCGGGACGCTGTGGGAGGCGAGCGATCGCTACGCGGAGCGTCAACGATCACACAGCAACTGGCGAAGAATCTCTGGCTCTCGCCGTCACGCGACCCGTTCCGCAAGATCAAAGAGGCGATCCTGACCCGTCAGCTGGAGCGCAACCTCTCCAAGAAACGAATCCTCGAGATCTACCTCAACGTGGTGGAGTTCGGCCCCGGCGTGTACGGTGCTGAGGCCGCGGCGCGCCGTTACTTCGGGAAGCCAGCGGCGGAGCTCAGCGAGGAGGAAGCGGCGCAACTCGCGGCAGGCCTCCCCAGGTCGCGTTGGAACCCGCAGAGCGACAGCGATTGGTACCGCAGCTACGCCGCCAAGATCGAGCAGCGGATGGACCGTGCCGAATTCCTCTGGCGTCGAATCTAAATGGCGGACCCGGTAGACGCGTCGGGCGCTTCTCCTAGTTGTGTGGTTCCAGTCTGAAAGCGCTTTCCACGTCGAACGGCCGGGACGCCTTCCCGCTAACCGTCATCTTCTTTTTGTTCCTGAGAATCTCGAAGGTCACCTCTTCGTCCCCCTCGTAGGAACGAAGAATCCTC
>FXBF010000855.1_pt1 | contig 10678 bp, 8 predicted proteins | sample 5335321 | NCBI WGS metagenome assembly FXBF01 (sample SAMEA103928391, study PRJEB20085) | sediment metagenome | isolation source: sediment | reverse complement strand
ACGAGCAACGCTGCAGACCGCCTGCAAAGGCGCTTCGCGTATGGGTTTCGACGCATTGGCCCGGGCTACTTTGTTGCGCACCTTGCGAATGCGCTACGGCCATTCGACGCGGCGCGCGCCGCGTATCCGAGCCAATGCGTCAGAAACGCGGCTCATGTGGAACTCTGAGATAGGTTCTGAATAAAAGCCGGCCGAGACCATGCGAAGAGCGCTGCGCAGACAGGACATCACGTTCGAGGACAAAGACCAGGCGTTACGGGCAGATGTGCACATGCTCGGGTCTCTTGTCGGCGATCTCATAAAGGAGCAGGGCGGCGACGAGCTATTCGAGCTTGTAGAGAATGCACGGCTCCGTTCGATCCGGCGACGTGAGAACAACGAGAAGCCAGGCGAGGAGCTCGCGGACCTGGTTAGAGGCCTCGATCCGTTGCTTGCGATGGAGGTTATGCGCTCTTTTTCGACTTATTTTCAAATGGTCAACACGGCCGAGAAGGTGCATCGGATCAGGAGGCGCCGCGAGTATCTTCAGGAAGTCGGGCAATTCCAGCCGGGCGGCCTCGAAGAAACTCTCGTAAAACTGAAAGCTGCGGGCTTCGACCTGGATGCGCTTCAGGCGCTGCTGGACCGTATTCGAATAGAGCCGGTATTCACCGCGCATCCTACGGAACCAACCCGCCGCACGATTCTCAGAAAAGAACAGCGCATCGTGCGGCAATTGATCGACATGTTGAACCCGACGATGACGGCGCAGGAGACCCATGCCTGCCTTGAGAACATCAAGCTCGAGGTCACGACGGGTTGGCAAACGGACGAACATCCCTCTGAACAGATGACCGTGGCAGATGAGCTCGAACACGTGCTCTTTTTCATAACGGACGTTCTGTATCCTTCCATGCCGCCGTTTTACGAAGACATAGAGAATGCGGCCATACGTGTGTACGGCGAGGAGGGTCGGCGATTGCATGTACCGGACCTTTTGAGTTTCGCATCCTGGGTCGGCGGCGACATGGACGGCAACCCGAACGTCAACGCAAAAACCATCCGCGCGACTATGGCACGGCAACGGTCGCTTATTCTCGACCTCTACTACAATGAATGCGCGAACCTCTCGGCCAAATTGAGTCAGACGAGTCAGCGCATCAACGTGGACCCGCTCATTCAGAAAAAAATCGATGAGTACAGCCACGTTTTTCCGAACGCGTTTCGCGCGGTGCCGTCTCGGCACAGAGACATGCCTTACAGAGTCTTCCTCAGACTCATTCAGCAACGCTTGCAGGCAACCTTCGACGACGATGTCTATCCCTACGAGAACGCGAATCAGTTTGAGGCCGATATTCAACTGATCGCAGACAGCCTCGAAAAAAACAAGGGCGGACATGCCGGCCTTTTCGCCGTTCGTCGCCTGTTCCGGCGCATCCGGACCTTCGGTTTCCACATGGTTACGCTGGATGTGCGCCAGGATGCGCTCGTTCACCGGCAGGTGGTCGGCGAATGCCTGGGCGAAGACGCCTGGCTCGACTGGACTCCCGAAGATCGGCTTGGCCGCATAGAGACGGCGCTAAACACCAAGGAATCTCCCGTCAGCACCCAAGGCGTACAGGCGCGCAAGACCCTTGCGGTTTTTCAGGCCATTGCCTTTTGCCGCCGAAAATACGGCAAGCAGGCAATCGGTCCGTTCATCGTCAGCATGACGCAGGGGCCGGATGACATTCTCTCGGTGTTGTTGCTGGCCTTTTGGGGACAGCTGCACAACCGTAAGGAGGAAATACCACTCGACATTACGCCACTCCTGGAAACGGTCGACGATCTGCAAAAAGGGCCGGAAATACTCGAGTCCCTTCTTTCCAATGACATCTACCGGGAACACCTGAGGTATCGCAATGACCGTCAGATGGTGATGATCGGCTATTCCGACAGTAACAAGGACGGTGGACTGGCGGCTGCGCGCTGGGCCCTGCAAAACGCTCAAGTCGCGTTGGCTGCCTCTGTCGCGGAAAAGGACATCGAGCTCACACTATTCCACGGGCGCGGCGGCTCCATCAGCCGCGGCGGCAGCAAAACGCATGCAGCCGTACTCGGCGCCCCGCCCGGCACCGTCAACGGGCGCCTTCGCGTTACCGAGCAGGGTGAAATCATCAATGAAAAGTATGGTTTGCGCGGCATCGCCCTGCGCACGCTCGAGCAAGCCACCGGCTCGGTGGCACTGGCCACGGCCATGCCGCAACACCGCGGCAATGACATGCCTGAGTGGCATGCGATGATGGACATCATCGCGCAGATAAGTCGCCGCGCCTATCGCAGCCTGATTTACGACAACCCGAAGTTCTATGAATACTTCAGGAAAGCCACGCCGATAGACCTGATCGAGCGCATGAGAATCGGTTCACGGCCGTCGGTCAGGCGGGCGGGAGCAGGCGTCGAAGATCTGCGGGCAATTCCGTGGGTATTCGCCTGGACGCAAAGCCGATACGTGCTCCCCGGATGGTACGGGTTCGGCACAGGACTGCAGGCAGCGGCGAAACAATTCGATTCAAAAGCATTCACAGACATGTTCCGCGAGTGGTATTTCATGCGCGCACTCACAGCAGACGCTGAGATGGTGCTCGCTAAAGCAGATTTGGGTATAGCAAAACTTTACTCCGAGCTCGCTGGTGAATTGCACGAGGAATTCTTTCCGATCATCGAGAAAGAGTACGAACTGACCCGCGATCTCATACTGGAATTCGCAGGACACGAAGTATTGCTCCAGGGCGACACCACGTTGCAGCGCGCAATCATGCTCAGGAACCCTTATGTCGACCCGATGAGTTTGATGCAAGTTGATTTGCTCGCACGATGGCGCGCTTCGAACTACGAGGACGAGAAATTATTTTCGGTCTTGCTCGCCAGCGTCAACGGAATTGCGCAGGGCCTGCAAAATACCGGTTAAAAATTAAAAATGATCGCCCGTCAGGACGGGCTCCTATGGGCGCCAATAGATACGACGTTGGAGCTCGACAATTGAATGACCGGGTAATTCGGGTCGACGCTCATTCGATTTACTCACTGAGACGCCAGAGCACTGACCACTCGTCCGTCTCGGCCTCGGATTTGACTCGGCCCCTAACCGATATTCCGGCATCGTGTACGGATTCCGGATCGCCGGTCTTCAACGGATGCCACTCCGGCAAGTCCGCGCCCTCAGCAAGAAGGCGGTACGCACAGCTGGCCGGCAGCCAGCGAAAAAGCACCGGATTATCGGCCGCCAGAACGAGACAGTTTTCGACTTTTTTTGCCCTTGCCCGGTAGTCGGTACACCGACACTTATTGGTATCCAGCAGACGGCAGGCAACATCCGTGAAAAAAATCTCGCCCGTGTCCTCATCCTCGATTTTCTGCAGACAGCACAATGCGCAGCCGTCGCAAAGAGACTCCCATTCTTCTGACGTCATCTCGGCGAGCGATTTGCGTTTCCAGAATTCATCGTTCATCGTCGGCATTTCTGAAACAAAGAATAACCGAAAACGTCATGAAAGCCGTGTTTCTCGACTACGCGACAATGGGTCCGGATCTCGATCCGTCTCCCATAAGCGATCTGCTGCCCGACCTGACGCTCTTCGATGTCACGCCGGACGAACTGACCGCTGAGAGAATCCGGGGTGCCGAGTTCGTATTCACGAACAAAATAAGATTCGATGACGAGACACTGGGTAACGCGAATTCGCTTCGCTTCATCGGACTCACCGCGACTGGCACCGATAACGTCGACCTGTCCGGCGCAGAAAAATACGGCATAGCCGTGTCCAACATTCGCGCATATTGCACCCAGTCTGTCGTCGAGCACGTTTTTGGCGTCTTACTTAATTTCACGCACAGCACGAACCGCTATGCCCAGGCTGTCCGGAACGGTGAATGGCAGGAATCGAAAGAATTCTGCATGATTAAATATCCAATCAGAGAGTTGTCTGGCATGACGCTTGGAATCGTCGGTCACGGAGAGCTCGGACGCGGCGTCGAGACGATCGCCCGCGAATTTGGAATGACGGTTCTTGTTGCAAGGCGGCCTGGAACATCCGCCAGGGATGATGACGGGAGGACGGACTTTCATGAAATTCTCGATCGGGCCGATGTCATCACGTTGCACTGTCCGCTTAATGATGAAACGAAAAACCTGTTCGGAAAGGACGAGTTTCGACTGATGAAACCGGACGCCATCCTTATTAATACTGCGCGCGGTGGACTGGTCGACTCCGCTGAATTGGCCAGTGCCCTGAGGAACGGGGAAATCGGCGCCGCCGCCGTCGATGTTCTGACGAAGGAACCGCCAGCAGATGGCGACCCGCTGCTCAACTACGCCGGGCCGAACCTGATTGTCACACCGCATATAGCCTGGGCGACCATTGAAGCGCGGCAGAATGCGATCAACGAACTCGCGGCAAATGTGGAGGCTTTTTTAGACGGCAAAAAGAGAAACCGCGTCGTCTAAATGGGGACACCCATCAAATTCGTTTCTGTAAAAAAAAGCGAGAAACAAATTTGATGGGTGTCCTGATTTAAGCGAACTTCATGCTGCCCGCAAGACATCGACAGGTGGTGCATTGATCGCACCACGGGCGGCAATAAAGCCGCTGGTGCAGACGAGGATGACACCAGCCGCAACCCCACTTACCCACAGCATCGGGCTAAAGTCGTAGCGTAAATCGAACAACCTGACTGCAATGACGGCGGCCAGTATTGAGGCGCCGGCAGATGCGAGAATGCCCGCCGCAAAACCCAGAGCCGCAAACTCCGTCAATACGCCGGAAAGTACAGTCCGGCGCCTGACACCGAGCGCCCGAAGCATCGCGCTTTCGAACCGCCGCTCGTCGATCGTCGACTGAACCGCAGCGAACAGGACTACGATACCGGCTGCGATCGTGAAGGCAAACACTGCCTGTACGGCGAGACTTGCCTTATCGATGATTCCCTTCACTTGCTCAAGAATTACCTCCAGGTCGATGACCGAGACCGTGGGGTGTTCGCGGACGAGTTGCAGCAGAACATCTCTCTGCCGTTCCTCGATTTTCAGGCTGGCGACAAACGTCGCCGGATAATCATCCAGCGCTCCGGGCGAAAGAACCATGAAGAAGTTCGGTTGAAACGAGTCCCAGTTTATTTTTCGAATGCTGGATATCGTCAAACCGATTTCCTGGCCGGCGACCATGAAATTGAGGTTGTCACCCAGGCCGACGCCAAGCTCCTTGGCGGCCTCCTCCTCCATCGAAACCAGCGGCTCGCCATCGTAGTCCGGTGGCCACCACTCACCCTCGATAACCTCGTTGCTTGAACTTAAATGTTCGGCCCAGGTGAGATTCTGCTCCCGGTTAGCCATCCACTGGCCATCGGCCACGGGATATTGCCGAGTCTTCACCGACTCGCCGTTTATCGTCGTCATGCGCGCCCTGACGAGCGGCACGAATCGCGGCGCCGCAATGCCGTTATTCTGGAATATTTCCGCGATCGAACCACGTTCATGCGGCTGAATGTTGATCAGAAAATGATTCGGCGCGTCTTCGTCGAGCGTGCGCTTCCACTCCTGTAGTAGATCCGTCCTGACCAAAGTAAGCAACAATAATACGGTCAGACCCAGGCCGAAGGCGACAACTTGCACAGCGCTGTCGCGACCTCGTCTCGATACATTGGCGAGACCGTAGCGCCATGCAATGCCGACCCCGCCCCGTGATCGGCCCATCGCCGAAACGAGCAGCCGCCCGACCCCATACAGCGCTCCGGACACAAGTAGCATGCCGCCGAGCACGATACCCAGCATCAAGGCTTCTCCGATCGTGTAGTAAAGAAGCAAAGCAACGGCGATTAGAGATGTACCGGCTACAAACAATCGCGATGGAGGTGGCGGCATCGCGTCATGGCGCAAAACGCGCAATGGCGGCGTGTTGCGTAACTGAATGAGTGATGGCAGTGCGAAGCCGACGAGGAGTATCAGAGCGCTGCCTGACGCCAGACCGACCGGGCTGAGACTGGCATTGGGAAGATCGCTTGCAAACAGGTCGGCAAGCATCATTGTCAAGCCGGACTCCACTGCGAAACCGACGACGCTGCCAACAACTACTCCGAGAAAACCCAGCATCACGAGCTGGACGGACGCAGCAGAAATAACGAAGCGTTGGCTGGCACCCAGGCTTTTCATCAACGCGACCGTGTCCATTCGACGATGCGCGAATCTTCTCGCCGACATCGCGATTGCAACTGCACTAAGCAGCAGTGTGATTACGGCCGTCAATGACAGGAATCTTTGTGCGCGGTCAGCCGCATTGTTTGCTCGTTCGCCGCTGTCTTCCTGGTTACGAACGCGTACCGACTCTGGTAATTCATCTTCTACCGCCGCGTAAAAATCGTCGACATCCGACTCATCACCGGCGACCAGAAGAGCGTAGCCTACCCGGCTACCTTCATTGATCAGCGCTGTTGCCGGCAGATCGAGCACGTTAACGAGCAAAGACGGCGCCAATGACGCGAAGCCTATCGATTGGTCCGGACGATAAGTCAATACGGCGTCGATCCTGAGATCGGACTCACCAACCGAAATATTATCACCGACGCTGAGGTCGAGCCGCGCCAGGAGCGCACCGTCAACCCAGACGGTTCCTCGCACCGGAATGTAATCGACGACACGTTGCTCTCCGAACAAGCGGTCTGCGATACGCACGCTACCGCGGAGCGGGTAGTTGTCACTAACAGCTTTTATCGTTGCGAGCGCACTCGATTCGCCGGCAAATACGACGCTGGGAAAGGTCTGTGTATCCGCGGTCTCCAGTCCGTACTCCAATGCAGCGTCACGCCATTCATCCGGCACCGGATCCGGCCCCCGCAAACGAAGGTCGGCGGCCAGTACTTCGTTGGCCTGCCTGGCGACTGCGCGGCCGATGCGATCCGTCAGAAATCCGACGGCCGTTAGCGCCGCCACGGCAAGCGCAACCGCGGCCAGCAAAACAATGACTTCACCCGAGCGCAGCTCCCGCCGGAAGCTTCGCATCGCATAAATCACGGCTTTCAAGCGGCTGCCTTGTTATCGGAGACAAGGTGGCCCGCATCGAGGCCGATTGTGCGATCGCATCGTTCTGCGAGCGCCTGATCGTGAGTCACGAGAACCAGCGTTGTTGACGAGTTCTTGTTTAGCTCGAACATCAGATCCATTACATGGTCGCCCGTATTACTGTCGAGGTTGCCCGTCGGTTCATCGGCAAACAGAACTGCCGGCTCGGTTGCAAACGCCCTGGCGATAGCCACCCGTTGCTTTTCCCCTCCGGAGAGCTGCGCCGGATAGTGGCTCCAGCGATCTGCCAGTCCGACCTGCCGGAGTATTTCCGAGGCAGCCTGCCGCGGCGCATCCCGGCCCGCTAGCTCGAGCGGCAACATGACGTTTTCGAGGGCATTTAACGATGGCACGAGGTGAAAAGACTGGAACACGAAGCCAACGCTTGCCGCCCGGACGTCCGCCCGGCCATCCTCGTCCAGCTCGGTGAGATTCACGCCATTCAGCCAGATCCGGCCGTCTGAGGGCAGGTCAAGTCCCGCCAGTAAGGCCAGTAGCGTCGATTTTCCGGCCCCCGAGGCGCCGACAACGGCGACCGAATCCCCCTTGTCGACGCTGAAACTCACATCCGAAAGAATGGTCAGACTCCCTTCCGGGCTGATAACCTGCTTGGTAACGTTTTCTGCTACCAGCACTGCTTCGCCGTTTACTGAATGATTCGACATGCGAAAATTTCTGACCTTTTTTTTGTTTCTGATTGTGATCCCCGCGAGCGGCGAGGAGGCGCCAACCGTTCTCGTGTTCGGCGACAGCCTGAGCACCGGCTTCGGCATAGACGTTGACCAGTCCTGGACCACTTTGTTGCAGTCTCGGCTGCAGGGACAAGGGTACGAATATCGGGTCGTGAACGCCAGCATTAGCGGGGAGACAACCGAGGGCGGCGCAAGCCGCATTCACAGTACGATCGAGCGCTTCGAGCCAGCTGTTGTCATTCTGGAACTCGGCGGCAACGACGGACTGCGCGGCTTTCCTCCCGAGCGCATAAGGGGCAATCTCAGGACTATCATCCAGACCAGCAAAGCCGGTGGCGCCGCGGTCGTTCTGCTTGGCATCCGCATACCGACTAACTACGGCGCGCGCTATACGCAGGCGTTCGAGAACGTCTATCGTGAGCTGGCGACTGAGCTCGAGGTGCCGTGGATAGAGTTTTTTATGGACGGCGTTGCGATGAATACGGACCTGATGCAGGACGATGGCATTCACCCCAACGCCAGAGCACAACCGATACTTCTCAACAACGCCTGGCCTATAATTCAGCAAGCACTTGAACAGGCAAAAACAAGATCATGAAAAAGATATGGCTTGAGTCTTACGCGGACGGCGTACCGGAAGAAATTCCGACGCCCCCATTCAAGTCTGTCCGGGACATGCTCGAATTCGGCATGACCGAGTTCGCGGATCGCCCATCTTTTACGAACATGGGCACGACTTTGACTTATCGCGATCTCGACGAGTTGTCCATGCAATTTGCCTGTTACCTTCAGCAAACGCTTGGTCTTATCAAAGGCGAACGCATGGCGATCATGCTGCCTAATGTGCTGCAGTACGCTGTTGCTCTCTGCGGAGCTTTTCGCGCTGGCCTGGTCGTCGTTAACGTCAACCCTTTATATACACCTCGTGAGCTAAAACATCAGCTATCCGATTCCGGGGCGAGATGCATCGTCATTCTCGACAACTTTGCTCATACGTTGGAGCAAGTCATCGACGATACAACCATGGACTATATTGTTACGACGGGGGTTGGCGATCTTCTCAAGTTCCCGAAAAACGTCCTGACCAACTTCGTTCTAAAGCACGTCAAGAAAGCGGTTCCGCCCTATTCCCTGACCAACAGCGTCACGTTGCAATCGGCCCTGAAGGCGGGGAAAAACGGCGAGCTTGCCGAAGTCGAGCTCGGCTATGCCGACATCGCGTTCCTGCAATACACGGGGGGCACGACGGGAGTTGCCAAGGGCGCAATGCTCAGTCATCGGAACATGGTATTCAACGTACACCAGGCGCAAGCGTGTGAAGTGGGTATTTTCCATGATTTAGAACGTCTGGTCGTCATTACGGCATTGCCGCTCTATCACATCTTCTCATTGCAGAGTAATTGTCTGTCAATGATGCTCAGGGGCGGCGAAAACATATTGATTACCAACCCGAGAGATTTCCCCGCGTTTGTCAAAGAGCTTTCCCGCCACAAATTTTCCTACTTCACGGGCGTGAACACATTGTTCAACGGTCTATTGAATACGCCGGGATTTGCCGAACTCGATTTCAGTGATCTGCGGCTCACCGTTGGCGGCGGTATGGCCGTTCAGGAGGCGGTCGCGAAGCATTGGAAAGAGGTTACGGGGAAGACAATCGTTCAGGGCTATGGCCTGACTGAGACGTCGCCTACCGCCATCGTCGTTCCTCTGCAGTCCGAGGACTTCACAGGCACGATTGGCCTGCCCGTCCCCTCGACCGAAGCCAGCATTTGCGATGACGATGGAAATGAAGTTGCGCTCGGCGAGCTCGGAGAAATCTGTATTCGTGGCCCACAGGTCATGGAAGGCTACTGGCACAAACCGGAGGAAACGGCAAATGCCATGTTTCCGGGCGGGTGGTTCCGTACCGGGGACATTGGCCGCATGGATGAGGGCGGTTTTGTTTATATCGAGGACCGCAAAAAGGACATGATTCTCGTATCCGGCTTTAATGTTTACCCGAACGAAATCGAGGGCGTTGTCGTCGAGATGGATGGCGTGCTGGAGGCTGCCGCCATCGGCGTGCCGAACGAAAAGTCAGGTGAAATCGTCAAGCTTTTCATCGTAAAGAACGACGCGTCCGTGTCGGCCGACGACATCATCAGTTATTGCCGCAATAACCTGACCGGTTACAAAGTGCCCAAAGAAATTGAATTCCGCGACGAATTGCCAAAAACCAACGTCGGCAAGATTCTGCGGCGGGCTTTGAGAGACGAATGACCGGGGACGGATCCCGCAGGGTCCGTCCCCATTTCTAACGAGGTCAATTATGCATAAGAGCGGTGTACTTGTTTCCTTGCCGCTGCTGCTGTTCGCAGTTGGCACGGCGGCAATTCCAACAGCGTTAGATCCGCTGCGTGTCGCACCACACATGCACGATCTTGCCTTCGAGAATGACAAGGTCCGTGTATTGAAGACGACGATACGCAACGGAGAAACACCGCCGCTGCATGCTCATCCTGATCGCGTGATCGTTTATCTCAATCCCTGCGCCTGGCTTGAGGACGATGGTGAGGGCAGCACACAAATGAAATCGTACATGTTCGGTGAGCCGATCTGGGTGCCTGCAGAGACGCATGGCGGTGAAACTGCCAAGGTTGTCGAACAGTGCAGCCTGCTCGAAATCGAGTTGAAGTAGGGGCGGCTTTAGCCGCGACAGAAAACCGCGTTCGAACCATTGCTGTCCCGCAAACATTATCTGCCAGGCCCTGAACAGAAACGTAGCATGGCGTTTGTGCATCACCCGTCAGGACGGGCTCCAACATTCGCCTGGATATCCTTGCAAGCATCGCCCGTCAGGACGGGCTCCTACGCGGGCGGCTATTAACAACCGATAGGGGTCGGGAAGGGCTAAGCCCTCCCCGCCCTCCGAACC
>FXBF010000854.1_pt1 | contig 10683 bp, 8 predicted proteins | sample 5335321 | NCBI WGS metagenome assembly FXBF01 (sample SAMEA103928391, study PRJEB20085) | sediment metagenome | isolation source: sediment | reverse complement strand
TCGTCACGCACGATGACGCCGATCCCTGTCGCATCGTCGTAGACCTTGACGAAGCCTTGCATCATGCTTTTTCGACTTTGCCGGCTTTGATACAGGACGTACAGACCCTGGCGCGTCGGGAGTTGCTGCCGTGTTTGACACGGATCTTCTGGATGTTGGGTCTCCAGGTCTTCGAGGACCGCTTGTGGGAGAACGAGACCTGCTTACCTGTCCACGGCTCCTTGCCGCAGATCTCACATCTGTATGCCATGTACGGGTAAACCTCCTGAGGTGCTGCGCGAGGATAGCAGTGGATCGGGGTATTCGACTCTGGTCGAGGTGATCGGGACGCTCGCAATGTGACCGTGACTCGACCAACATCGTGGTATGACGTCTACGGCCGGCCCCACGCAACGCACCCTCGCGTACCTCGCTCATATCGGTGTTGACCGCGTCAAAGGAATCGGGCCGTCGTCCACGAAGAAGCTCAATGCGCAGGGCATCCACTCCGTTGCGGATCTGCTGCTTACGGTGCCCCGTCGGTACCTGGATCGCAGCCAGATCTTCGATATCGGCGCTGCGCCACTCGGTGAAGAGGTGACCGTCGGCGGAACGGTGAAGTCGTTCTCGAAACGACGGATCTCGCGGGGTCGAACCATCGTCGAAGCACGGGTGTCGGATGGCGCGAGCAGTGTGCGAGTGGTGTGGTTCAACCCGTACATCTCGCTCAAACAGGGAGAAGAGATCGCCTTGAGCGGCAAGCTCGAGGAGTTCCGAGGCTCGCTGCAGATGAAGGGACCTGATATCGATCGCCTATCAGGACCTCAGTCGCTCGTCACAGGGCGCGTCGTGCCCGTGTATGGGGCGATCGGCGGGCTGAGGTCTGCCCAGGTGCGAGCTGCGCTTGCGAATGCCGTTGCTCGGTCGTTGCCGATCGTCGACGTCGTTCCCGAGTCCGTTCGTAATCGGTTCGACCTCCCTGATCGCACCTCGGCTATACGAGACATCCACTTTCCTGCCTCGTATGCAGCGATAGAGCCGGCCCGCCGCCGACTGATCCTTGACGAGTTCCTCAGGATCCAGATGGCACTCCGTGTTCGAGCGTTCGATGCTTTCGAGTCCCGTATAGGCATCAGGAACGCCGTGCGTGGGCCGTTGCTCGACCGATTCGTTGATTCGCTGCCCTACGACCTGACGGCAGCGCAGTCGAGCGTGCTCGACGAGATCATCGACGACATGGCTGCCGTCACACCGATGCATCGGCTCTTGCAGGGTGAGGTCGGCTCAGGCAAGACGGTTGTCGTCGTCGCGGCGCTGCTCGCATCCGTCGAAAGCGGGCATCAAGGTGCTGTCATGGCACCGACCGAGGTGCTCGCGACCCAGCACTATCTGGGAACCGAGCTCGCTCTTCGCAACGCCGCGATGGCGCCACCGATGAGCGACGCCGGCGAAGGTGGGACCGCGTCACTGTTCGGTGAGGAGTCGTCAGCGGATCGACCTGTTCGGATCGGCTTGTTCACATCGGGAAGGGTCAGCGTGAACTTCGTGGGGGGTGACGTCGGTCGTGACCAAGGTCTGGCGTGGCTCGCCGACGGCACGGTCGACATCGCCTTTGGCACGCAGGCACTGATCCAGGAAGGCGTGTCCTTCGCTTCGCTTGGCGTCACGGTGGTCGATGAGCAGCACCGCTTCGGTGTCGAGCAACGTGTTGTGCTTCGCGACACGGCCCCTGGTGACAGCGTGCCAGATCTTCTGCTGATGACGGCGACGCCCATTCCAAGGACGCTCGCTATGACGCTCTACGGCGACCTCGACGTCTCGGTGATAGACGAGATGCCGCCGGGCCGGTTGGAGATCGTGACGACAACCGTCGCCGATTCGGCCGACGAGGAGATCGATTTGTCTATATCCGCCGTCGTGGCGGCCGGCCACCAGGTGTTCGTCGTTTGTCCGCTCGTGGACGAGTCTGACAAGGTCGAGGCGCGGTCTGCTGCAGCCGAGTTCGCGCGGCTGTCGGCATCGCTCCGTGGTGCTCGCGTCGAGCTCCTGCACGGCCAGATGCGATCGCAGGACAAGGCGAACGTCATGGCGCGGTTTGCCGCCGGCGAGGTTGACGTCCTCGTGGCGACCACGGTGATCGAAGTCGGTATCGATGTACCCAATGCAACCTTGATGGTGATTCGGAACGCGGACCGGTTCGGATTGAGCCAGTTGCATCAGCTCCGCGGGCGTATCGGACGAGGCGTCCACGGAGGCCACTGTATTCTCGCGGCGGACCCCACGAGCGAGGACGGAAACCGGCGAATCGATGCAATGATCTCGTCAAACGATGGGTTCGACCTAGCGGTCGTCGACCTCGAGATCCGGGGCCAGGGCACGGTGTTCGCCGGTGCACAATCGGGGACGGCCGACCTCAGACTCGGCGATATCCTTGTCGACCACCAGCTGCTCGAGGCGGCGAACATGGTGGCAACGGACGCAGTAGCCACCGATCGCGAAGGGCGATTCGTCGCGGATGTCATGGAGGAGGTCAGTCTGTTCTTCGGCCAAGATGCCGAGTGGCTTTCAAGGAGTTGACCATGCGGATCATTGCAGGAAGGGCCAAAGGGAGGGGGCTCGTCGTCCCGAAATCGGGAACTCGGCCGATGACGGGACGCGCCCGCGAGTCCATATTCTCGATCCTGTCGTCGCACGTACGAGATGCGCGGGTCCTCGACCTCTATGCGGGATCAGGGTCGCTCGGGCTCGAGGCGCTCAGTCGCGGAGCTGCTGAGGCAACGTTCGTCGAACGCGACCGCGCAGCTATCGGCGCCATCGAAGGCAACATCGCCGCAGTCGGTCTCGGCGGGAGCGTGGTACGGGGATCCGTACCCGAGGCGATCGTGGGGCTTTTGGGCCGCTACGACATCGTCTTTGTCGATCCACCCTATGGAGACAGCGATGCCTCCGTCGAAAGTACACTTGTATCGCTCGACCAGGTTCTGTCCGCCGACGGGCTCGTGGTCGTGCATCGGCAGGCATCGAGCGGTGCGATTGGTGTGGAATTCCTCACTTCCATCGATGAGCGGCGTTACGGTGATGCTGTGGTGACCATGATGAAGAGGGCTACATCGTGATAAAGGCGCTCGTACCGGGAAGTTTCGACCCACCGACGAAGGGGCATCTCGATATCGTCGAGCGGTGTGCAGCTCTGTTCGACAAGGTCGTCGTTTCGGTTGTGCACAATCCGTCGAAGTCGCCGCTGTTCACCGCACGCGAGCGCGTGGAACTTCTCGAACAGTGTTGTGTTGCATGGCCGAACGTCCGCGTGGCGTCGTTTGAGGGTCTCCTCGTGGATTTCGCCAAGGAGGTCGGTGCCACGACAATCGTGAAGGGACTTCGGGCCGTGACGGACTTCGAGTTCGAGATTCAGATGTCACAGATGAATCGACACCTTTCGGGAGAGGTGGTGTCGCTGTTCGTTGCGACGAAGCCGGAGTACGGTTATCTGTCGTCATCGCTTGTCAAAGAGGTGGCGAGGCTCGGCGGATCGGTCGACGCACTCGTCCCTCAGCCCGTCGCAGCTGCGCTAAAGGAGCGTCTCGAATGATCGACCATCCCGATGAGGCACCTCAGTCGCCCCCGGTTCCAGGCAGGATCGCAGATCTCCTCGAAGAGATCATCACGGAGATCGAGAACGCGCGGGCGGTGCCCCTCTCCCATAATGTCATGGTCAACCAGGAGGATCTCCTCGATCGCCTTCATCAGGCAGCAGAGGAACTCCCAGAGGAGCTCCGTGCAGCCCGATGGATGGTCCGCGAGCGTGAGTCCTATATCACCCGGACCAACGAGAAGGCCCGTGAAGTCCTTTCGAGTGCCAAGGCCGATTCCGAGCGCCTCATTTCCGAGAATTACGTTGTTCAGGAATCCGTGGAGGAGGCGAACGCGCTCGTTCGCAACGCCGAGAACGAGGCGCGGCGTATTCGTCTCGAGGCAGAGGACTATGCCGAACGACATCTGAGCGAAGCGGAAACGATTCTCGGTGAGCTCTACCGGTATGTAACCGAGGCGCGAGCCGAACTCCACAAGGCCTTGCCGCCTGCACCTGAGCCGCCGACATCCCAATAGCAGCGCGATTCACAGAATCAGAGGGTTACGCTCGTGCTATGACCCGTAGCCCCTTCGTGCTTGCAATCGCTGATCTGGTCGGACGAAACGCCTCGTCGCGACCTGTGACGATCGAAGCGGTCGTCGATTGGGGTATCGAGATGAGCAAGGTCTCGGCGGACGAGCCGATGGTCGCGGATCTCGTCCTGCATCCGGTGTCCGGCGGAGTCGCGGTCACAGGTTCCGTCTCGTACACGACGCTCGATACATGCTTTCGGTGTCTCGACGAGTTCCAAACTGACCGCCGGGCACCTATCGGGGCGCTGTTCGACGCCAACGACGACGATGACGAGAGCTATCCGCTCGATGGCAACGAGATCGATGTCGAACAGCTGTTGCGCGATGAAGTGCTTCTATCACTCCCGGTTGCTCAGGACTGCGGGAAGGACACCTGCAGAGTTGTGAGTAGCGCACAAACTGACTTGAATACAGATTCCCCGGATGGCGAGGGCGATTCGCGTTCGCCCTTTGCCGTCCTCAAGGACCTCCTCGAATCCGGGGATTGAACGGAAGAGGTTTCTACCATGGCAGTGCCAAAGAAGAAGATGTCGCGGTCTCGGACCCGACGCCGTAAGGCTCAGTGGAAGGTAGCGAGGCCCACCATCGCCCGTTGCTCGACATGCAATGCTCCGCATGCGCCACACCGCGCGTGTGCGAACTGCGGAACCTACAATGGGCGCGAAGTCATCGAATCGTCGTAGCAGCAATGTCCTTGATCGCCGTAGATGCCATGGGGGGCGACAGCGCTCCTCGTGAGATCGTCGAAGGCGCAATCATCGCCGCTTTGAACGGTGTCAACATCGTTCTCGTTGGTGATGAGCAACAGATCACGCCCCTCGTTGAGGGAAGAGGCGTTTCTGTGTCGGTCCGCCACGCCGGCCAGATCATCGACATGCACGATGATCCTGCCCACGCCATCCGGGAGAAGAAGGACGCTTCGATCGTGGTGGCGGCCCATATGGTCGCCGACGGTGAAGCCGATGCTCTGGTTTCTGCGGGATCTACCGGAGCAACGATGGCATCGGCTGCGTTCCTGATCGGCCGACTCAAGGGAGTTTCGCGTCCCGGTCTCGCTTCGATCTTCCCGACAGGCCACGTGGTGATGGATGTGGGGGCGAACCTGGAGTGCAAACCGAAGCACCTCCTTCAGTTCGCCGTGATGGGTACTGCTCTCGCAACGGTGTATCAGCACGTGGAGTCTCCGAAAGTGGGTTTGCTGAACATCGGCGAGGAGGAGTCGAAAGGAAGAAGCCTCGAGAAGGCATCCTTTGAGCTCCTCTCCGCAAGCGGGGCGATCAACTTCGTGGGGAACGTCGAGGGCAGGGACATCGCCACCGATGCCGCGGATGTGATCATCACGGACGGGTTCACCGGGAACGTCTTGTTGAAGACGAGCGAGGGGGCCGGGAAGGTGATCCAGAAGATGGTGTTCGAGATGCTCGCCAAGCCCGAATACCAGGACGCTGTATCGGCCTTGATGCCGGCCTTCGTGAAGCTGCGTGAGAGGTTGTCTCCTGAATCGGTCGGTGGCGCCCATCTCGTTGGTACCAAGGGCGTGGTCGTGATCGCACACGGGAGCTCGTCCAGCGTGGCGATCGACAATGCGATCGAGATCGCTGCCAAGGGCGTTGAACATGGACTGGTCGACACGATCGCTTCGGGGATCGCCGCTGCAGCTCTCTGACGATGACAGCGCATCAACCCTTCGTAGAGGACATCGAGCAGCGGCTCGGGTACCACTTCAACGACGCGGACCTCCTGTGTCAGGCGCTGACGCATTCGTCATACGCCGCGGAGCACGGAGAATCGATCTCGTACGAACGGCTCGAGTTCCTGGGAGACGCTGTTCTCGAGCTTGTGACGACGAACCTCATTTTCGAGGCGCAAACCGATGCGCCGGAAGGTGCGATGACGAAGATCCGTGCGTCTGTTGTCGACGAGGCGACCCTTGCGTTGGTCGCGGGCGATCTCGGGCTGTCGGAGGCGATGCGCCTCGGAAGGGGTGAGGAGCGATCGGGAGGACGCGACAGGGATTCGATTCTGTCAGACATCGTCGAGGCACTGCTGGGTGCTGTGTTCCTGGATGGCGGATGGGACGACGCTGACCGTGTCATTCGAGCGATGTGGACGCCGATCGTCCAAAGCCGGAGCGCATCTTCGGGCGTCACGGATCCGCGGTCCCGCCTTCAGGAGTTGCTCGCAGCGGATGGCAGAACGGTGGCGTTCTCGTACGATCGATCAGGGCCGGATCATGCCGTGGTGTTCACGGCGGCCGCTTTCGTAGACGGCAACCAGATCGCCGTTGGAACGGGGAGCTCGAAGAAGGCCGCGGCGATCGACGCTGCGCGCGCGGCCCTCGAAGCGGGAGCCATCTGATGGCAAACACTGAAAGGGTTACCTGATAGGGTTACAACCGTGTAATTCACCCTGGTAACCTATTTTCTCGTGAAACTCAAACATCTGACACTCCGTGGCTTCAAGTCCTTCGCCGACCGCACCCGCCTCGACTTCGCATCGGGTGTCAACGTCGTGGTCGGTCCGAACGGTTCTGGCAAGTCGAACATCCTCGACGCCATAGCGTGGGTGATGGGCACCCAGGCCACCCGGTCCCTACGTACTGAGAAGATGGAAGATGTCGTGTTCGCCGGTACAGAGACGAGGCCACCGCTTTCGCGTGCTGAGGTGTCGCTGACGTTCGCTGATGAGGACTACCGCATGCCTCTCGATCTTGCCGAGATAACGATCACCAGGCGCCTGTTCCGTGATGGAACCTCAGAGTACGAGCTCAACGGTGCGCCGTGCAGGTTGCTCGACATCCAGGATCTCCTGTCAGATGGCGGCATCGGCAAACAGCAGCACGTGCTTGTGGGCCAGGGCCAGGTCGGCGACGTGCTCAGCGCCCGACCCGAAGATCACCGGGCAGTGGTCGAAGAGGCAGCCGGCGTGACCAAGCACCGGAGTCGAAGGGATCGAGCCGTCCGTCGCCTCGAGCGCACCGATCATGATGTCGAGCGATTGACCGACATTGTCGTTCAACAGCGCAAGGCGCTCAGGCCGCTCAAACGGCAGGCCAACGCAGCCTTGCGTTGCGATTCGGTCAAGGCTGACGCGGTTGCGCTGCAGTTGTGGCTTGGTGGAGAGCGGCTTCGGAAGTTTCGGGGACGCCTCGAGGAAGCTGCTCGTGAGAGGTCCGAGGCTGACAAAGCCCTCGCGACAGCGGACAAAGGGCTCGCAACGTTACGGGAAGACCTCGAAGGGCTACGATCGGCTGCCGGAGCCGTCGTTGAAGAACTCGGCCGCGACACAGCCGCTGCGGCCCGTCTCGAAACGGTTCGTGAAAGGCTGACATCCATCTCGCTCGTTGCGAGAGAGCGTTCCGCGGCCGTCGCTTCACGACGTCACGGCGCGGACGAGCGGAGAGAGGATCTGGAGCTCGAAGCGCGGGATCTCGAGCGTGTCATCGCTGAGTCTGTGGGCCTCGAACGGAGGGCGGGCGAAGTAGCAGAACACAGAGAGATGTTGTTGCGTGCGTTCGAAGATGAGGAACGGTCGCTCACCGAACAGGTCCAATTGCCCGTCGAAGGCGTCATCGCGAATCTCAGGGGAGACCTTCGTGCTCTCGAGACGGCGTCTGCCCGCGATGCCGCTGAAGCCGAACAGATCACACGTCGACTGCGGGTGGTCGAAGACCGTATCGCCGAGGAGCGAACGGAGATCGAGCGTCTGAACGTCGAGATCCAGGACACCGACGCTTTCGTCACCACCCTCGCCGAGACGTACGAGGCGAAACGAGAAGTCAGGGCAGAAGCGGAAAGAGCCTTCGAAGGCGCCCGCGTGACGTGGGACGAGCGACAACTCCAGGTGGCCGGAATGCAAGCGAGAGTCGATGCACTCGAGTCGGCGCTCGAAGGTCTTGTCGACGAACGTGCAGTCGCTATCGCATCGGAGTCCGATGGAGTGCTCGGTGCGATCGTTGCACGTCTCGATGTCCCGCCGGAATACGCCACTGCGGTCGATGCGGCACTGGGAATGTGGCGATCGTCGTACGTCGTTGAGGGCCCTGCGCCGATGCGTTCTGCGATCGAGACACTCAAGGCTGCTGGGACCGGAGGGGTGTCCTTCGTCGTTCCTCGCGCCGGTGATGACCGCATCGCGAGGCAGGCGGCGACCCGGTTCGGCGTCGAAACACTTGTGGACGCACTGGGCGCCGACGCGGATAGACCGCTTGCCAATGCGTTCCTCGGCGACGTCGTGCTCGTTGAGGGATGGAACACGGCGTGGAAGGTTGTCGAATATGTGCCGGGCGTTCGCGCGGTTACACCTGAAGGTGATGTCGTCAGTTCTACCGGGATGATCGTCGCCCAACCTGACGGTGCAGGGCCTGGCGTCCTCGAAGCATCTCGCGTAGCGTTGGAAGCCGCCGAACGCGAACTTGCAAGAGCGTTGAGTATCTCGACTGCGGCAAGACGAACATTCGACAACGCGCGTGATGAGGAACGAACGGCACTCGAGAACTTGGAAGGCATGGAGGCAAAACTCGGTGGTCTCTCAGAAGCGCTCGGCCTCGTGGACCGCGCCCTTGCCTCTTCGATCGATGAATCCGAGCGGTTCACATCGCGCACCGAGGCGATCATTGACGCGGCGGGGACCCGCGATGAGCGGATCTCGGTCCTCCGCGACCGGGTGGCAGAGTTCGAGGGAGACGAAGCAGTCCGTCAGGCGGCGTGGGAGGCACTCAACGAGCGTCGTGATGAGGTTGCGACGAAGCGAGACGAAGCGCGACATGTCCTTCTCGAGGCGTCCGCCGAACTCGCGGGTCTCGTCGAACGACGGAAGATGAGCGAGCACCGCATTTCCGTCGTGCGCGCCGAACTCAACCAACTCCGGCTCTTACCCGATGACGACGGAACAGTCGATTCGCTCGAACAGATCGACGCGGTCGCTCAAGCCGCCGTCGGAAGGGTGTCCTTGCACATAGAGGCGCTGCGCGATCGGCAGCGAAACCTGCGTGAACGGACCGGCAGCGCGAACGCGGATCTGCTTGATGCGGAAAGCCGACGTGAGCAGCTCGAAACTATGAGCCGCGCTTCGGCGGCAAAGGTGAACGCTCTCGATGTTGAGCTGGCAGAGCTGCGGGTCCGAGATGAGGCAGCCTGTGAGGCGCTTCGCAGAGATGTCGATGCGACGGAAGATCAAGCACTCAATGCGCCACGTCCGGAGATCGCGCAGGACGTAGACCCATCCGAGCGACTTGAATCGCTGCTTGCCGATCTCGCACGCATGGGGCCGATCAACCCGCTTGCAGCAAAGGAGTACGAGGAACTCGCTGCAGAGGCACAAGAACTCGAAGACCAGCTTGCCGACGTCAACGAATCACGGGGAGAACTCGAGAAGGTCATTCAAGCCCTGGACGACAAGATGGTCGTGTTGTTCGAGGAGGCCTTCGTCGAGATCGCTGCGTACTACGAGGAGAACTTCGCACTTGTCTTCCCTGGAGGCAAAGGTCGCTTGCGATTGACCGATTCCGACGACCCGCTGTCAACGGGTGTGCTGGTCGAAGCGCAGCCTGCAGGGAAGAAGGTCGGGCGCCTGTCCCTGCTCAGTGGTGGCGAGCGCTCGCTGGCTGCATTGGCGTTCCTGTTCGCCGTCTTCAGGGCACGACCGGGTCCGTTCTACGTACTCGATGAGGTCGAAGCAGCACTCGATGATGCGAACCTCCACCGTTTCCTTCGACTCGTGGACACCCTCAGAGACAGCGTTCAGCTCGTGATCATCACGCACCAGCAACAAACGATGGAAGCGGCCGACGTGCTGTATGGGGTGACGATGGAGCCTGGAGCGACATCGAAGGTGATCTCCAAGCGCATGACCCCCGTTACCGTCTAGTCGAGTGCCTGAGAGGTAGCGCTTGGACCCCTTCGTGATTGTCGTTCTCGTTGTCATTGCGGCAGCGTTGGCCGTTGCCGCAATGGCCGCTTTCAAGCGTCGAGGGTCGCGACCGGGTGCCACCGTAGTACCACCGGTAGAGCGGAGCCTGGCCGACCGTCTCTCGAAATCGCGAAGCGCTCTCGCCGGCTCTCTCGGTGCCTTGTTTTCATCCTCTCATCTGACATCGGAGGATTGGGACGATCTCGAGGATGCCCTGATCGCGGCCGACGTGGGTCCGCAAACTGCATCCGAGATCGTCGATGCCGTGAAGGGCTCGAACCCCGAGACTGGGGACGAAGCCAGGACCCTGTTGTGCCACGAACTCGTGCAGACCCTCTCGGGTAGGGATCGTGCTCTCCACCTCGATGGTTCTCCTTCGGTGATGGTCGTGGTTGGGGTGAACGGAACGGGGAAGACGACGAGTATCGCCAAGATCGCGAGCGAATTGGTGGGGGCAGGCTCGACGGTCGTGCTCGGAGCGGCAGATACGTACCGCGCCGCCGCCGATGCCCAGCTTCGGACGTGGGGTGAACGCGTCGGTGTTCCTGTCGTTTCAGGATCACAGGGTGCCGACCCCGCATCAGTCGCCTTCGATGCGTATTCGAAGGCGAAGAGCGACGGTGCCGACGT
>FXBF010000853.1_pt1 | contig 10686 bp, 11 predicted proteins | sample 5335321 | NCBI WGS metagenome assembly FXBF01 (sample SAMEA103928391, study PRJEB20085) | sediment metagenome | isolation source: sediment | reverse complement strand
CGATAAAGTGTACATGGATATGGGTAAATACTGCCGGCACGGTATCGGCACGTTTTGCTTCGATCACGGCCCTGCAGTTTGTAATGTCCTGACGGGATTTTTTCAGCATCAGCATGACATCAATGGATGAACAGCCGCCGAGACCCATCAGCAGTACTTCCATTGGTCTGGAACCTCTGTTTTTACCACCGACGTCCGGACTGGCATCGATCAAAACTTTATGCCCACTGTCCCCGCTGGCCTCAAAGGCCATGCCGTCCAGCCAGTTTACTTCTACTTTCATAATTTCCCCCTGAACAATTCAGTCAGTCTGTCCCCCGGCATCTCTGCGCGCATAAATGCCTCTCCAATAAGAAAGCTGCGCACATTGTGAGCCAGCATGGTTTCGATATCTTCGCGCCGATGGATGCCACTTTCGGTGACGACTATTTTGTCATCCGGTATCGTGGGCAGCAGCTCAAGTGTGGTATCCAGGCGGGTCTCAAATGTGCGCAGGTTTCGATTATTGATACCCACCAATATAATATTCAACTTCAGCGCACGCTGCAGCTCTGCAACATCATGTACCTCTACCAACACAGCCATATCCAGTGAATGGGCAAGTTCAGTAAACTCTCTCAGGCGATCATCATCCAGCGCGGCCACGATAAGAAGTATGCAATCTCCGCCGATTAGACGCGATTCATAGATCTGGTAGGCATCAATGATGAATTCCTTACGCAGCACCGGTAACCGGCAGGCATCTCTTGCCTGCTTAAGACAGGCATCATCACCCTGAAAGTATTCGACATCGGTCAGTACCGACAAACAGGCCGCGCCGCCCTGCTCATAACTGCGGGCAATTTGTGCCGGATCAAAATTCCCACGCAGCACGCCCCTGCTCGGTGAAGCTTTCTTTATTTCTGCAATGATTGCCGCCCTGCCTGCTGTTACACGCTCCCTGATGGCAGCAGTAAAATCTCTGGCAGACGCAATATTCTTTAACCTCTCCTGAATTTGAGCCAGCGGCAACCGCTGCTTTCTCTCAGTGACCTCTCGCTCTTTTGTGTCAAGTATTCTGACTAATATATCAGCGACCATTTCTATCCTAAAAAGTTAACATGATATCTATTATTCCTTTATGGGAATCAAGTTAAGCCAATATTGACCATACTAGGCATGAAAAGAGACAGTGCCGTAGGTTGGTGCTGAGGCACGAAGCCCAACAACAGCCTATTGGTACAAACCACTGTTGGGCTTCATTCTTCAGCCCAACCTACACATCGCGAACTCCTGTCCGGGCCAGGTGAGACAGCAGCGGTCATCGACCTTACTCATCGAATAATCGACGCTAAAACTGATTTGTAAGGCTGACCAACTGCTGCAGACGTTCTGCTGCGGCACCACTAGCAAGGACTTCCAGTGCCCGCTCCACACCGCCATTCATTTCATCAGCCAGCCCGGCAGCATAGATAGCCGCGCCGGCATTAAGGACAACAATATCCCGTGCTGCACCATCGAGGTTGGCCAGTACATCTCGCATCATCTGCAGGCTGCTCTCGACATCCTCCACTCTGATCATTTCTACAGGCTGAGTAGCCATGCCAAACTGTTCCGGGCTAAGGGTATAGGTACTGATTGCCGAATCATGCAGTTCTGCGACATGCGTCGCGGCCGAGATACTGATCTCATCCATGCCATCTTCACCGTGCACCACCAGCACATGCCGGCTGCCAAGTTTTGCCAGCACTTCAGCCATGGGTTCCAGCAAGTCTATTGCAAATACCCCCAACACCTGATTCGGTGCCCCAGCCGGGTTAGTCAACGGCCCCAGCACATTAAAAATCGTTCTTACCGCCATCTCCCGGCGAGGACCAATTGCATGCTTCATGGCGCTGTGATGCATGGGTGCATACATAAAACCAACACCGATCTCATTCACGCATTCCGCCACCTGTTCAGGAGTCAGATCCAGCCTGACCCCCGCCGCTTCCAGTACATCGGCGCTACCGCTGTTACTGGATACAGAACGATTGCCATGTTTCGCCACTCTGCCGCCGGCGGCCGCCACAACAAGGGCAGAAGTTGTGGAAACATTAAATGTCCCGCTGGAATCGCCACCGGTACCACAGGTATCGACCAGATGATCAGGTGTGACATTCACATGCACCGCAAGCTCGCGCATCACCCCGGCGGCGGCGGCAATCTCTTCCACTGTTTCGCCTTTACAGCGCAACCCGACCAGAAAGCCTCCAACCTGTGCCGGCGTGGCCTCACCAGTCATGATCAACTGCATGACGTGACGCATCTCACTCGCGGCCAGGCTTCTGCCCGAGATAACGTATTGTATGGCGGTTTGCATGTCCATGGTTAAAATCCTTGTGTATTGGAGTTCCAGGTTCCAGGTTCCAAGTTCCAAGTAAAAGCAGAAAACAAAACTTCCATGGTTTTAACTTGGATCTTGGAACTTGGAACCTGGAACTCCTTCATTTCCTTCTTTCCAGAAAATTCGCCAGCAGTTCGTGCCCCTGATGAGTCAATATCGATTCCGGATGAAATTGTACACCCTCTACATCCAGTGTCCTGTGTCGCACGCCCATAATTTCATCATCATCGGTCCAGGCAGTCACTTCCAGGCATTCAGGCAGGCTTTCACGCTCGATGACCAGCGAATGGTAACGAGTTGCCTGCAGGGGATTATCTATTCCCACGAAAATACCGCCATCCTGGTGATGGATCATTGAAGTCTTGCCGTGCATCAGGGTTTTAGCACGAACAATCCTGCCACCGAAGGCCTGTCCAATACTCTGATGACCCAGACAGACGCCGAGTATCGGCACCCGGCCGCTGAACTGTTTAATCACTGCAACCGACACACCGGCTTCATTCGGTGTACAGGGGCCGGGTGATATCACGATACTCTGCGGCCGCATGGTCTCGATTTCATCCAGACTGATCTTATCGTTACGATGAATGTGGACATCGGCGTCTAACTCGCCAAAGTACTGCACCAGGTTATAGGTAAAGGAGTCATAATTATCGATCATTAATAACATATCACTGCCCCCTTAACTCAGCTGTCTGAAGCCACCTGCAGCCATTGCCACAGCACGGAAGGTTGCTCGACCCTTGTTCAGGGTCTCTTCCCATTCCATTTCGGGCTGGGAGTCCGCAACGATGCCGGCGCCCACCTGTATATATAGCATGCCATCCTTGATTACCGAGGTACGAATAGCGATGGCGGTATCCATATTGCCATTCCATCCAAGATAACCCACGGCACCGGAATAGACGCCACGCTTGAGCGGTTCCAGTTCATCAATAATTTCCATCGCCCTGATTTTCGGGGCACCGCTGACGGTGCCAGCGGGGAATGTTGCTTTTAGTACATCGATGGCGTCAAACTCATCACGGATTTCGCAGACCACGTGTGAGGCGATATGCATGACATGTGAATAGCGTTCAATGACCATGCGATCGGTAAGCTCTACACTACCAATCTCTGCAATACGCCCGAGGTCGTTGCGTCCCAGGTCAACTAGCATCAGGTGTTCGGCCAGTTCCTTGGGATCGGCCATTAGCTCCCGTTCCAGTGCCATATCTTCCACTTCGGATTTTCCCCGTGGACGGGTGCCGGCTATAGGTCGTACCGTAGCCTTACCTGACTCTACCTGCACCAGAATCTCCGGAGATGAACCGACCACCTGAAAATCGCCCAGGTTCATGAAGTACATATATGGCGAGGGGTTTAATGTACGCAGGGCACGATATAGATCCAGCGGTTCAGCCTGATAGGGAATGCTCATGCGCTGTGATAGTACGACCTGCATGATGTCACCGGCACGGATATATTCACGCGCCTGCTCAACTGCCTGCATATAACCCTCTCTGCTAAAACCGGAATGGAAGTCGTCTTCACATACCTCAGAGGCGGAAGATTTGCTCTGATGCGATAATGGCTGATCAAGCAAACCAGTCAGCTCTTCAACCCTCGTAAGCCCTGACTCCCAGGCACCATCACGCCGGGGATCCACATTGATGACAATAAACAAACGACCCTTAAGTTTGTCAAAAATGAGTACTTCATCGGACACCATAAGCAGGATGTCAGGAGACTGGAGTGGATCAGGATGCTGGTTTTCACCCAGCCCGGGCTCAATGTACCTCACAGTATCGTAACCGAAGTAGCCCACCAGTCCTCCGGTAAACCTTGGCAAGCCCTCGATATCAGGCGCCGTATGCCGCTGTTGGTACTCACGCACAGACTGCAGAGGGTCCGTTGTGGTGAGGGATTCTACTATCTCACCATTTTCAAGTATTTCTACCCGATTTCCAGTAGCGCGAAAGAGCCGGGTCGCAGACAGGCCAATAATTGAATAGCGACTGGCCTTCTCACTGCCGGAGACAGATTCAAATAGATAGGAATACTCACCGCCGGCAAGCTTGATGTAGGTACTTAGCGGGGTATCGAGGTCTGCCAGTACTTCGCGCACCAGTGGTATGCGCGTATAGCCGCTTTCGGCATAGGCATCAAATTCAGATTTTTTCAAAGACATGGAAAAACACCACCTTAAAACTGTTAACAGGAAATAACCGATAGAGAAAGCTCAACGCTTCACCATCGCCAGATCCATGCCTCCTGTTTTTCGATCATGTTTTCCATTTATCCCAACTTTAACAAACAATTATTTACAGTATAAAACCCGTTTAACTCAACAACGACAGCCGTTGATCCAGGTTGTCCAGTGAATCTATCACACCCTGTGTCTGCAGGGTAGTGAGATCGACACCCTGATTGTAACCATAGTTAACACAGATAACCGGCATGCCGGCTGCCATGGCCGCTTTGACATCATTGGCTGAGTCGCCGATCAGTATTCCCTGCTGCGGGGTAATGCCAAAATGCTCGCAGGCATGGGTCAATGGTAATGGGTCCGGTTTCTTACGTGGCAGCGAATCTCCGGAAACCACCAGCTCAAAGTAACTATCGAGTTTCAGGTCAGCCAGCAGAGGCCGGGTGAAAGCTTCTGCCTTGTTGGTGACACAGGCCAGCCTGAAACCAGCCAGTTTAAGCTTGTCAAGGCCGGCTACAACCCCGTCATAGGGTCGGCTTCTGGCCGAGACATTTTCGCCATATGCCTCAAGAAACAGCGCAAAAGCCTTGTCATAGTCATCGCTATCCGGCTCACCTTCCATGGAATCGGTCAGGGCGCGTTTAACCAGGCGACTGACGCCGTTGCCTATCCAGCCGGATACCTTGTCCAGTGGCCATGGATCACGCCCCATGCGCTCGAGCATGATGTTAACGCTGTCGGCAAGATCGGGCGCGGTGTTGATCAGGGTTCCATCGAGGTCGATAATGACCATGCGGACTGTAATTTTTTCTACCATATCCAATGCAACCTGTACTGTAGGAGCGCCGCTCGGCGCGATGGTTTTTAGATTAAGGACACGGGACGAAGGACAAAAGCTAAACAAAACATCACACCAGTCTCCTTTTCTTAAACCCTAAGTCCCGCAGCTTTCATCTTTTATCTACAAAATCGCGCCGAGCGACGCTCCTACAAAAAATTTAATTTATTGAGCTACCAGGTGAAATATGTAAAGAATTAACCGGCCTTCGCAAGCTCTGCACGCATGGCAGCGACAACTGTCTCGTAGTGGTGTGGATCTGCATCATTAGCCGCACCAAAAATAGCCGAACCGGCGACAAACATATCGGCACCTGCCTCAGCAATTTCACGGATATTCTCAATTTTGACACCGCCATCGACTTCCAGGCGAATGTCCCGGCCAGAGGCATCGATCAGTTTGCGGCATTGTTTAAGTTTGGTCAGTGTCGAATCAATGAAACTCTGTCCGCCAAAACCAGGGTTCACAGACATCAATAGAATCATGTCAATCTTGTCCATGACATACTCAAGCGCATCCAGCGATGTGGCCGGGTTAAATACCAGACCGGCCTTGCAACCTTCACCTTTTATCAGCTGCAGGCTACGATCGATATGCTCGGAAGCCTCCGGGTGGAAGGTGATATAGGTGGCACCTGCTGCAGCGAAATCAGGGATAATGCGATCAACAGGTTTTACCATTAAATGCACATCAATATCCGCGGTTACACCGTGCTTGCGCAGGGCATCACAGACCAGCGGACCAATGGTCAGGTTGGGAACATAGTGGTTATCCATCACATCGAAATGCACCACATCGGCGCCGGATGCCAGTACATTGTCGACTTCTTCGCCGAGCCGGGCAAAATCTGCGGAAAGGATTGAAGGTGAGATAAGGAAATCTGTAGCCATCGTGATACCCCCTGATGTTCTGGTCAATGCTGGGTTCAGTAAAATGAGAGGCGCGACTTTACCTTATTTAGGGTGATTTTTCAGTATTTCGTGATAATTCAGGTGTGAATAGCATGTTCAAAGATCAAGGCGTAAACACATTCCTCTCGCGGGGATCGCAGAGAACGCGGGGAAATCAACACAAAAAATCTTTAGTGTTTTTAAAACAAAGAAAGTTTTTGACTTCCCCGCGTTCTCTGCGATCCCCGCGAGAGACAAAGCCTTTATCTTTTGACCTTAAAAATCAAACCCAAAAACAAGCCTCTCACTGAGTCAACGGAAAACGCGGGGAAATCAACACAAAAAATCTTTAGTGTTTTTAAAACAAAGAAAGTTTTTGACTTCCCCGCGTTCTCTGCGATCCCCGCGAGAGACAAAGCCTTTATCTTTTGACCTTAAAAATCAAACCCAAAAACAAGCCTCTCACTGAGTCAACGGAAAACGCGGGGAAATCAACACAAAAAATCTTTAGTGTTTTTAAAACAAAGAAAGTTTTTGACTTCCCCGCGTTCTCTGCGATCCCCGCGAGAGACATTTTTTTCTACCTGGCAGTTCGATAACGATCACCCATCCACAAGTAGATTTCGCAGGTCGATGATGGCGGCATTGGCCCGTGAGATATACGATGCCATCACCAGTGAATGATTGGCGACAAAACCGAAGCCGCTGCCATTCAGGATGATCGGACTCCAGATGGGATCCTGGGTGGATTCCAGTTCACGGATAATCTGTCGCAGGCTGATGACGGCATTTTTCTTGCGAAGTACCGGTTCGAAGTCAATTTCAACCGCTTTCAGGAAATGCAGCAGTGCCCATGCAGCGCCACGCGCTTCAAAGAAATTGTCGTCGAGTTTGCTCCAGGGCGTCTTGACGATCAAATCATCCGCTGTTGGAGTCGATCGAGTGGCTTCAGCATCACCGGCCAGGTCTGTATTTATTCGCACCTGCCCAACACTTGCCGATAACCTTTGCGACAGGCCACCGAGACGCTTTTCAACCGTTCTTAACCAGTTTACAAGGTTGTCTGCACGGGCATAAAACTGTGCATTGGCGACATCGGTATCGACCAGCCGGGAAAGGTAGGACTCCAGCGCATCTATCCCTGTGCCATAGGAGCCTTCGGCCGACGGGAACACCCAGGATTCATTATTGATATTAAGTTGTGGCTCAGCCACCATAAGGTCCTTGTCTTCCAGTGACTGTGACTGTGAGCGGCTCATATCATTACGTAATGCGCGGGCTAAATCCCGCATCTGCACTAAAGCTCCAAACTCCCAGTTCGGCATATTATCCAGAAATACTGAAGGAGGCAGAACATCATTGCTAAGAAAGCCGCCGGGCTTGTCCAGCAGGGTTTTGCTAACAGAAATCAGCGCGGCTGTTGTGACACTACCGGATGCAAGCTTTGCGTCCTGTTCGAGACCAACCAGTTGCAGTGCATTATCGTGTACATCAAACTGGTCTGGTGTGCGGCTCCAGTATATAGCCAGTACCAGCAGCAAAATAAAAAGCAATAGTGATGCCATGCCGATTGTCCAGCGCAGGCCTTTTTCTTTCCAGGTAACTGGTTTTAAAACGCTCGTTGCGGACTTTACTGAATTCTGAATATTGCTAATCATAATTTATTTCCGGTGGATAGCTCACATAAAACCTGTCAATATCACTAGACTTCTATTGCGTAAATCTAACATACAATATGCAGCTTTTCCGGGAAATCACAAGCTAATGAGGACAGTAAGTCAGGTGCTGGGAGAATACGCGGCTTACCATCGCCACCCGCTGAACCGCATGACGCATTATTTTGGCATTCCTCTCATCGTTTTTTCTTTGCTGTTAATACTGTCTATACCAGCTTTCGAAATCGATTCATTTGAAATCTCTGCAGCATCAATTCTTTTCGCTGTTGTCGTTATCTGGTATTTTATTCTGGATGTCCCGCTGGGGTTGTTATCTGCAGCATTTCTTTTGCCCATGCTACTCGCTGCCGAGCAGACTACCAGCTTTCTAAGCAGCAATATGATTACAACTATTTTTGTGATTACTTTCGTTGCTGGCTGGATATTACAATTACTGGGCCATCACATAGAAAAACGACGCCCCGCCTTAGTTGATAACTTCATGCAGGTATTTAGTGCGCCGTTGTTCCTGGTTAGTGAACTGGTTTTTAGTCTCGGCTTACGCCAATCTCTTGCGCTGAAGATAGATGAAATTTCACTGCAAAAACTTTCGCAACTCGACAAAGATACCAACACTTAGTTTGAAGTTACTGGCCTACAACAATTCTAAAAGGGTTTTTCGCTTTCCCTGTGTTCCCCGTGAACTCCGTGAGAAAAAATGTTTCAGGTTTTTAGGTCAGGTTTTAAATCACTGCTGTCCCATAAACCCGTCATTCCGGCGCAGGCCGGAATCCAGTGACTTTATCGACTATTAAAATCAAAAACTTATGGATACCGGCCTGCGCCGGTATGACGGCGGTGGCTTTTATTGTTTTCATGTTTCTCTGTGCCGTATTTATCATATTCCTAACCATGACAATGGCTTAACAGAACCCATGAATTACTTTATGGGACAGCAGTGGTTTTAAATAAAACAAAACATTTACATCAAAACCCATTTTCTCACGGAGTTCACGGAGAACACGGGGAGGTCGAAATCTTTTGTTTTTTTAGAACATAGTTGATTCTTCTGGTTTCTCTGCGTTCTCTACGGTCCCCGCAAGAGTATAGGATTTCAGCCGTTTGCCTGAAGCCGGAAACCTCACTTTCTAAACACACGCATCCAGCGCCAGAAATTTAACAACCCAGCCAATGAAGCTGCAACATAGGTAAAGGCTGCCGCTCGCAGAATCTTCCTGGCCGCCTTATACTGCTGCGGCATCAAGTATCCCGACTCAAGTATGGGCAATGCCTTCTTAAAGCTGGCATCCAGTTCGACAGGCAGGGTAATCAACTGTACAAGCAGGCCAATGCCCATGACAAGAAATGCTGCCAATAATGTTATCAGCCCTACAGCAGGCGCTCGTGAGATAATAGATAGCAAGGGCACCAGAAACAATAACAATGAACCCACCTTCTGCGCCCCCACGGCCAGTGTTGCCAACCGCGCCCGCCACTGGAACAGACTCTCACTCCTGGCATCCTGAATGGCATGCCCGACTTCATGCGCGGCAATCGTAATCGCTGTCAGCGTCTGCCCATTAAAACGATCCTGGCCCAGACGGACTGACTTTGCTATCGGGTCGTAGTGATCGCCTTCGCCTGTGATTTCTACTTTCACTGACTGTAACTCATACCGGTCTAGCAGGTGCCGTGCCAGCTCCCCGCCTGTACCGGTGAAATTCCTTTCCGGTTTGCGGTTATAACGATTTAAAACGGCGCTTACCCAGTATTGGGGGCCAATAATCAATACCACTAGAACGATGAGGATAATTGCTGCATACATGTGATTGTGCTGTATAGTGAACGTGTTAGTGCGTTCGACAATTCCTGTCTGTCTGAACCGTTGTGGATTGTAACTTTTTTCCGGTACCTTAACCCGCTGAAAAAGTGAAGCGACGACATACTTTCGGTATGCACAGTGGGCATTTATCCCTTTCTTTCAGATAAATGGCATTGACTATATTAGTATCTTATAATATAGTTATGCCCGCATGGCAAGAATTTAACAGACACGCCGGGAAAATATCTGCTATGAGTACCCCGGCAAACAACTTTAACTTTATTATTTATTTGGAGATTTTCAAATGAAACTCGTACAAATTGTATCAATTGCTGCCCTGATGAGCATGTCAGCAGCTTCTTCAGCCTTCTGGGGCAACGGTTATGACAACGGTTCTGGCTCAGGATCTGGCTATGGTAACGGATATGGCTATGGGGACGGATATGGCAATGGCTACGGCAGTGGCTATGGCAACACACGCAGTCGGGGTCGTGGCTACGGCGATGGCGACATGGACGGCGACATGGATGGCGAATTCAACATGAGCTTCAAAGGCAAGGGCCGTGGACGCGGTCGTGGTGCGGGTCGTGGCTATGGTTCAGGTTACGGCTCAGGCTATGGCGACGGTTCCGGCCGTGGTTACAACAACTACCGTGGTAATTACCGTGGCAACTACTACGGCGGCAATCGTTATGGCTCTGGTGGATATGGCCCATACGGTTATGCTCCATATGGCTATGGTGCTCCGATGATGCAGGGTGCTCCGATGATGCAGGGTGCTCCAATGATGCAGGGCGCACCAATGATGCAGGCTCCTGCTGCACCTGCCACAAATTAAGAATCCCTGATTCTTAATTTCTAAAAAGGCCCGTGCGGGTAATCGCACGGGCCTTTTTGGTTTTTGTAGGAGCGCCGCTCGGCGCGATTC
>FXBF010000852.1_pt1 | contig 10687 bp, 10 predicted proteins | sample 5335321 | NCBI WGS metagenome assembly FXBF01 (sample SAMEA103928391, study PRJEB20085) | sediment metagenome | isolation source: sediment | reverse complement strand
GGGTACCGAGGTCCCAGAGGGAGAAGGGAACTTAAACTGATAAATAGTTGGCCGCAAGGCCAACAAACACCACCATCCCAAACCAATTATTATTCAAAAACGCCCGAAAGCACTGCTGCGGATCCCGATCCCGGATCAACCACTGCTGATAAACCGCAAACCCGGCCGCGGCCACCAGGCCCAGATAAAACACCAAACCCAACTGCAACCACCACCCGACCAACCCCAACAACCCCAGACACAACAGATGAAAGAGCCCGATCATCAAGCGGTCATAACGACCGAACAGGATCGCCGTCGACTTCACCCCGACTTTCAGATCATCCTCGCGATCAACCATGGCATAGGCGGTGTCGTAGGCCACCGACCAGAAGACATTGGCGGCGAACAACACCCACGCCACCGGCGGCACCGCCCCGGTCTGGGCGGCAAAGGCCATCGGGATCGCCCAGCCGAAGGCGGCCCCGAGATAGAACTGCGGCAGATGGGTGAAGCGCTTCATGAACGGATAGCTGGCGGCGAGGAAGGCGCCGGCGAACGACAGCAGGATCGTCAGCGGGTTCAGCAGCAACACCAATGCGAACGCCGTCACACACAGGCCGATGAACAAGCCCAGGGCCTCGTTCGGCCTGATGCGCCCGGCCGCCAGCGGCCGCTCGCGCGTACGCTCGACATGGGTATCGAACTCGCGGTCGGCGTAGTCATTGATGACACAGCCGGCGGAACGCATCAGCACCACCCCGGCGACGAATACCCACAGCACCAGCGACAGCGGCCGGCCCTCGGCGGCCACCCACAGCCCCCAGAGCATCGGCCATAACAACAGCATGATGCCGATCGGCCGATTGAGCCGCATCAGCAGCGCATATTCCCGCAGGCGATTTGTCAGCACCATGGTCACGGCCGGGCGATCTCCGGCAGAAAGATCTCGCTCACCATCAGCGGTTTGTTGCCGAGGGTGAACACCGACCGCCGCCCCCAGATCTCCGCCGGCTTCGCCTCAAGCCCGGCAGTCGCGGTCGCAAATAATTTATCGCTCTCGGTCAAACAGGCAATCTCCAGTTCACCGCGGCGCATACTGGGGTCGGCAAACAGCATCGCCCCCAGCGAGCGGTTGCGCAGATGCGCCAGGCGTTTTTGCCGCCCGGTCAGGGTCGCCGCCGGGATCACCGTGCGCGCATAGACCCACGGGGCGCCATTACACAGCAACCGCACCTCCCGTACCAGGGCATAGGCATCGGGCCTTATATTCAGTGTCAGGGACTCATTCAACATCGGCCGTGTCCAGCGCTGGCGCAACACCTCGACCACAAACGGGCCGTCGCAGAGATCGATAATGCACTGTGTCAGTGAATCGGCCTCCACCAGCCAGTAGCGGACATCGCCGGGGATGGCGGCGCTTTCCAGCTGGCGGTAGGGTTTCCACACCGGCTCGCGGTGAAAATGGTGAACAGGGCGCATTGATTAGGATTACGTATTAATTCAGATGATATATCAGGATTTTTTTCACGACTCACGACTCACGGTTCACGAATCACTGATTACACATTACCATAATTCTCGGCCTCCCCCAGCCAGCGCCGCACCAGCGGCGCGACATGGCCGGGGTATTTTTCGAGCATCAGTCTGGCGGCCTTTTGCACCGCCGGCAACAACGGCTGGTCGCGGAGGACATCGGCGATGCGGAAATCCTCCAGGCCGGTCTGGCGGGTGCCGAGCACCTCGCCGGGACCGCGCATCTCCAGGTCCTTGCGGGCGATCTCGAAGCCGTCGTTGGTCGCGCGCATGACACTCAGGCGTTCGTGCGCCGCCGCCGACAGCCGCGGCTGGTACAACAGCACACAACTGCTTTGTGCGGCTCCGCGGCCGACCCGGCCGCGGAGCTGGTGCAACTGCGCCAGCCCCAGGCGCTCGGCATTCTCGAGGACCATCAGGCTGGCATTGGCGACATCGACCCCGACCTCGATCACCGTCGTCGCCACCAGCACATCGACCTCATGCCGTTTGAATTCCTCCATGATGCGTTCTTTTTCGGGCGCGTTCATGCGGCCATGGACCAGGGCGATACGTAAATCCGGCAAGGCGGCTTTCAGGTTCTCTTCCGTATCGGTCGCCGCCTGCAGCTGCATGACCTCGCTCTCCTCGATCAAGGGGCAGACCCAGTAGGCCTGGCGGCCGTCCCGGCAGGCCTGGTGGATGTGCTGCACGACCTCGTGGCGTTTGCCTTCCGGCATGACAACGGTCTCCACCGCCTGCCGCCCCGGCGGCAGGGCATCGATGATGGAGACATCGAGATCGGCATAAAAGGTCTGTGCCAGCGTGCGCGGGATCGGCGTCGCTGTCATCACCAGCTGGTGCGGGCGGCGGCCTTCCTTGCTGCCCTTCTCCCACAGTGACAGCCGCTGGTGGACGCCGAAGCGGTGTTGCTCATCGATGATCACCAGGCCGAGATCGGCAAAGACGACATCCTCCTGGAACAGGGCATGGGTGCCGATGATCACCTGGGCCGACTTGTCCGCCAGCCTCTCCAGCCGTTGTTGCCGGTCCTTGCCGCTGTGCTTGCCGCCGAGCGCCACCACCGCCACCCCCAGGGGTGTTAGCCACTGGCTGAAATTGATCACGTGCTGCTCGGCCAGGAGCTCGGTCGGCGCCATCACCGCCACCTGGTAGCCGCCATCGACCACATGCAACGCCGCCAGGGCGGCGACGATGGTCTTGCCGCAGCCGACATCGCCCTGGATCAGCCGGTGCATGGGCGCGGCGCGGGTGAGGTCCTGCGTGATCTCGGTCAGCACCCGCTGCTGCGCCGCGGTCAATGCAAACGGCAGCGCCGCCAGCAACTGCGCCGCCAGCGGGCTCTCGGCGCCGACGGTGACGGCCCGCTGCTGTAGCTGCCGCTGGCGCAACCTCAGCAGGCTCAACTGATGCGCCAGCAACTCCTCAAACGCCAGCCGCCGGCGATACGGCGCCAGGCCATGTTCGATCTCATCGCTGCTGCCATTGAGCTGCGGGCGGTGGATCTGCGCCAGCGCCGCCGGTAGCGTCGGTAGCCGCAGTTCCGCCAGCAGATCGGCCGGCAGCCATTCATGGAGATGTGGCAGATAGTGCTCCACCGCCTGCCGGGCGAGCTTGCGCACCGTCAACTGGTGCACCCCTTCGGTGGTCGAATAGACCGGCGTCAGGCTGGCCTCGGCCTGAGCAGTCGTGTCAGGTTCGATAAACTCATATTCAGGGTGGATCATCTCCGGCCCGGTCGAACCGGCCCGGACCTCGCCATAGCAACGCACCGTCCGGCCGCGGGCGAGATGGTCCTGCTGCGCCTGGGTGAAATGGAAAAACCGCAGCAACAGCGAGCCGGTGCCGTCGCTGATGTGGCACAGGAGATTGCGCCGGCCGCGGAAGGCGACATCGGTTATCTCCACCTCCCCGGCCACCAGCGCCTCCTGCCCCGGCTGCAGGCTGCCGATGGGGGTGATGCGGGTGCGGTCCTGGTAGCGGTACGGCAGGTGAAACATCACGTCCTGGACGGTGTGCAGCCCCAGCCGTTCAAGCTTGGCGGCGACCTTCGGCCCCACCCCCTTGAACACCGTTACCGGTTGATTCTCAATATCCATGGAAATCAAGATACAAGGAACAAGATACAAGGAACAAGGAAAAAATTTTATCTTTATCCCTTGGGTCTTGCTTGTATCTTGGATCTTGTCTCTTGCTACCTGATCTCTAAAATCGCATCCATCTCCACCGCCGCCGCCTTGGGCAGGGCGGCGACGCCGATGGCGGCGCGGGCCGGATAGGGCTCGCTAAAAAACTCGGCCATGACCTCGTTCACCACCGGAAAGTGGCCGAGATCGACCAGGAAGACACTGAGCTTGACGACATCGGCCAAGTCACCGCCGGCGGCCTCGGCGACCGCCGCCAGATTCCTGAACACCCGGGTGATCTGGGCGCGGATATCGCCGTCGACGAGTTCCATCGTCGCCGGGTCGAGCGGAATCTGGCCCGAGAGATAGACCGTGTTGTCGATTTTAACTGCCTGGGAATAAGGTCCGATCGCTTGCGGGGCGTTGCCGGTTTTGATGGTTTCACGTGACATTGCAGGATCTCTTTTTCTTTTTCAAACGGACATTACCACAATATTTTAGAAAGTTTTTTGCCGCAGAGACACGGAGTTCGCAGAGGAAAATATGAATTAAAAAATCTCTGCGTCTTTGCGTTGATTCTTTTTTCTTAGCTCTTATTTTTATTGGTAAATTCACCGAGACACTAGAAAGGCTAGCCTTTACGGCGGTTGATGCGGATGACCGCCTCTTGGCGGCGAACGGCCCGCATGATCCGGGCCAGGTGGATCCGGTCCTTGACCTCCAGGGTAAAGTCCATGGTGGTGTAATGACCGTCTCGGTCGGTAAATGTCAGTGCATCGATATTGGCGTCGTAGTCGGAGATCTCCGAGGCGACGGTGGCCAGCACCCCGCGCTGGTTTTTGACCTCGACCCGGATCGCCACCGGGAACACCCCCTGCGGCCGGGGCTCCCACTGGACATCGATCCAGCGCTCCGGGTGTTTGCGGAACTCCGCCACATTCGGGCAGCCCTCGGTATGGACGACGATCCCGCGACCGGCGGAGAGAAAACCGAGGATCGGGTCGCCCGGGATCGGCCGGCAACAACGGGCATAATTGATGACAACCCCTTCGGTCCCGCGAATCGCCAGGGCACCGGTGGTTTTACCCTCGGCGGCGATATCTTTGTGTTTCTCGGGATAGAGTTGGTGCGCCACCACCGCCGCCTGCCGGTTACCGAGGCCGATCTCGCTTAACAGGTCCTTCCAGCTCTTCAGGTTCAACTCCTGCAGCAGTTGTTTCTTGAGATCGCTGCCGAGCTTTTTGGACTTGACGTTGAGTGCCAGCAGGGCCTTTTTGAGCATGCGCTCACCGAGCTTGATCGATTCGCCGCGTTTGAGGCGCTTGAGATAACTGCGGATATGGGCCCGGGCCTTGCCGGTGAATACATAATCCAGCCACACCGGGCTGGGACGGCCCCAGTCGGAGGTGATAATCTCGATATGGTCGCCATTCCGCAATTCTGTCCGCAAGGGGACAAACTGCTGATTGATCTTGGCGCTGACACAACGGCGGCCGACGTCGGTATGGACATCATAGGCAAAGTCGATCACGGTGGCGCCGCGCGGCAGTTTCTTGATCTCGCCATTCGGGGTAAAGACATAGACCTCGTCCGGGAACAGGTCGATCTTCAGGTTCTCCAGAAACTCCCGCGGGTTGCCGGCCTGTTGCTGGATATCCAGCAGATCTTTCAGCCACAGCAGGGCGCTCTGATGGGCCTCACGGGTCTTGTCACCGCTCTTGTAAAGCCAGTGGGCGGCGACCCCGACCTCGGCGACCCGTTCCATTTCCTCGGTGCGGATCTGTACCTCGATCGAGATGCCAAAGGGTCCGAATACATTGGTATGCAGGGACTGATAGCCATTGGCCTTGGGGATGGCGATATAGTCCTTGAACTTCCCGGGGATGGGTTTATAGAGCCCATGGATCACGCCGAGGATGCGGTAGCTGTTGTCGACCTTGTCGACGATGATGCGAAACCCGTGGACATCAAAGACCTGGTCGAATGACAGCCGTTTCTGCCGCATCTTGCGGTAGATGCTATAGAGGTTTTTCTTGCGCCCGACGACCCTGGCCGTTATCCCCTCCTGTTCCAGCTGGTTGACGATCGCCAGGCGGACACGCTCGACGACGGCCTTGCGGTTCCCATGGCGCTTGCGCATCGCCTCGGTGAGTACGCGATAACGCGCGGGATACTGGTTGGCAAATGCCAGGTCCTCGAGCTCGGTCGCCCACTGGCGCAGGCCCAGCCGGTTGGCGATGGGGGCATAGATATCGAGGGTTTCCTTGGCGATGAGGTGTTGTTTCTCCTTCGGCAGGGCGCTCAAGGTGCGCATGTTATGCAGACGGTCGGCGAGCTTGATGAGGATAACGCGGATATCGCGCACCATCGCCAGCAGCATCTTGCGGAAATTCTCGGCCTGCTCCTCCTCCTTGGAGGCGAACTTGATCTTGCTGATCTTGCTGACGCCATCGACCAGCTCGGCGACATCCTTGCCGAATTTCCTGGCTATCTGTTTCTTGGCGGTACGGGTATCTTCGATAACATCATGCAGGATCGCCGCGGTAATGCTCTTGCTGTCCATATGCAGATCAGCGAGATTACGGGCGACGGCCAGGGGATGGTAGATATAGGGCTCGCCGGAATAACGCATCTGGCCATCATGCGCCTCGGCCCCGAAGATATAGGCGTTATAGATATCAGAGATATCGTCCGATTCGAGATAGGTCTCTAGCTGGGCGCACAAGTCACTGATCAGTAACTCGCGGTCCGTCAGTCCCGGTGAATCAGCTTGCGGGCTTTTCCGGCTTTTCCTCGACGACTGGGTTGATTGCCGATTCGCCGACGTCGTCTTTGAATATTGAGTCCTCATCGCTTTCCAGGCCGGCCTCTGTGACATCGTCCTCGAGGATCGCCTTGGTGACATAGCCACCGGCTATCTCGCGCAGGGCGATCACCGTCGGTTTGTCATTTTCCCGTTCTACACAAGGTTCCGCCCCGGAGACCAGCTGCCGGGCGCGTTTGGCCGCCACCAGCACCAGTTGGAAACGGTTATCGACGTTATCGAGACAATCTTCTACTGTGATCCGGGCCATTTCACTCCTCAAAAACCATATAAAAACCAAGAATAGCTTCCATTACGTCCTTCCAAACTGGCGGTCGAACCCGAAACGGAAACACCAAATATAAGGTAAGTTTATCATTTATTCCCGCAAAAGTGCGTCCATATTTAGCTGTACCGGCCGGACCCGTTGCGGCCGGCCGCCGATGATGGCCTCCAGGTCCGCCAGCGCCGCCTGAAAGTCATCATTGATAACGACATAATCGAATTCATCATAATGCCGCATCTCGGAGACAGCGGCCTGCATCCGCTGCTGGATGGTCTCGGCGGAGTCCTGGCCGCGGCTTTGCAGGCGTTTCTCCAGCGCCGCCCGCGACGGCGGCAGGATGAAGATACTCCTGGTCGCCGGCAGCTGCCCCTTGATACTGCGCGCGCCCTGCCAGTCGATATCGAGGATGACGTCGCGGCCCTGGTCCAGCAGGGCCTCGACCGCCTGCCGCGAAGTACCATAATACTGACCGAAGACCTCGGCGTATTCGAGGAACTCCCCCCGGTCCCGCATCCGCTCGAACTCCGGGACCGAGACGAAATGATAATTGACGCCGTCTTCCTCGCCCGGCCGGGGTGGGCGGGTGGTATGCGAGACCGACACCGCCAGCTGCGGCAGGCGTTCGCACAGGGCGGCGGCGAGACTGGATTTGCCGGCGCCGGAGGCGGCGGAAAAGATGAACAGGGTGCCCTTACTCAATATTCTGGACCTGTTCGCGTATCTGTTCGATCAGCACCTTCAGCTCGACGGCGGCATTGGTCAAGCGGATATCGGCGGCCTTGGACCCGAGGGTATTGGCCTCACGGTTGAATTCCTGCATCAGGAAGTCCAGCCGGCGGCCGATCTGCTTGTCCTGCCTCAGGATGCTGCGGGTCTCGGAGATATGGGACTCGAGCCGATCGATCTCCTCGGCGACATCGGTCTTCTGGGCGAAGATCACGATCTCCTGCTCCAGCCGTGCCGGGTCCAGCTGATCCTTGAGGGTGCTGAGCTGCTCCTGCAAACGCTCCCGGTAGGACTGCACCATTGTCGGGATAATCTCCCGGATACCGGCGATGACCTCGTCCATGTGATCGAGGCGTTGGCTGATCAGCTCACCCAGGCGCTTGCCCTCACGGTCACGCATGGCCACGAGTTCATTCAGTGCCTGGGAGAGTAGCTGGTCCATGGCCGTCTTCAGCGAGGCGACATCCAGCTCCGGGGCCTGCAGCACCCCCGGCCAGCGCAGGAGGTCGATAGTCCGCAGCGGCGGGGCGTCGTCGACCTTGTTTTTGACCTGCTGCGACAGGGCAATGACGCTCTCGAGCACCTTTTCGTCGAATTCATAATCATAAGTAGCGTTCTCCTTGCTCTGGAGACGCATATTGCAATCGATTTTGCCGCGTCCCAGGCGCTTACCGATACGTTCCCGTATTTCCGGCTCGAACTGTCGCAGGTCTTCGGCCAGGCGCAGCGCCATATCCAGGTAGCGGTGATTTACCGATCGCAGCTCACAGATTAGCCGTCCCCACTGCGTATCGGCCTCACAACGGGCAAATGCGGTCATACTTCTGGGCATAATTGACTCTTTTATTAAAAGTTGTTTGCAGACATCCGGTATTTTTTCAGCAGAACCTACCGGACTGATTGACAAATATACTAAGCTAAAATATAGGTATTGGATAAATACTACAGGGTATGCCCCTGTTTGTATTGCCGAACCTCATTCTCCGGCCCGCAGCGGACCGGTGACTCCATTGGTTTTTTCACCAGGGGTACGAAAGAGCGTGGTGTTAAAAGTCGAATACGCATTGCCGGTGGGTTTTGAGCTCGAGCACTACCGTATCGAAAAGACGATCGGTGGTGGCGGGTTCAGTATTGTCTATCTGGCCATCGATACCGAGACCGACGAAAAGGTCATCATCAAGGAATACCTGCCGGAAAAACAGGCCACCCGGATGGAGGATGCCAGCGTCGAGTGTATCTCCGAGGACACCACCGAAACCTTCAATCACGGCATCAAACGCTTCTTCGCCGAGGCCGCCTCGCTCGCCAAGATCCGGCACCCGAATATCGTTCGGGTAATCAATTTCTTCCGGGCCAATAACACGGTCTATCTCGTCATGACCTACGAGAAGGGCAAGGACCTGCGTTGGCACATCAAGCGCTATTCGGGCCGGCTCAGTGAGCGTTTCATCCGCACCGTCTTTCCCCAGCTAATGGAGGGCCTGGATTGCCTGCATCAGAACAAAATGCTGCATCTGGATGTCAAGCCGGCCAATATCCTGCTGCTCCCCGGTGGAAAGCCGTTGCTGCTCGATTTCGGTGCATCCATGGCGGCGACCCTGGGCACGAAGGCGATTGGCCAGGGGCCCCATACCCTGACGCTCGGCTTCGCCCCGCTCGAACAACACAACAAGGGCTATCTGGGACCATGGAGTGATATCTATGCCATCGGTGCCAGCATGTGGGCCTGTATGGATGGCAAGTCACCGCCATCGTCCCTTGACCGGGCAAAAAAAGACTCGCTCAAACAGCCGACGAAGCAGTTCGCCCGCTGGTATTCGAAGGAGCTGCTCGAGGCCGTCGAGTGGTGTCTGCAACTCAATCAATTATATCGGCCGCAGAAGATCCGGGAGGTGATAGATTTAATCAATCAGGCCCCGCCCTTGCCTGATGCCAAGGAAACGGTCCCCGGTTATCTGGAAAAGCTGGGGGTCTGGATGCCATGGAGGAAAACGGGATCTAAATGAAATACCAGGTCGCTTCGCACACGCTCACGGGTTCCCGCCCGATCAATCAGGACCGCACCGCCTATGCCGAGCGGGACAACGCAATCTTGCTGGCATTGGCCGATGGCCTCGGCGGTCACGCCGGCGGTGAGCTGGCCTCCGAGCTTTTCATCCAGGTTGTCTTGCGGGCATTTAACAGTATCAAGCAACCCATCATAGAAAATCCCTCCGCCTTTCTGGCGCTGACCATATTCAATGCCCATCGGGCGATCCATGCCTTCGGCAAGGCCCGGAAACCGCCCATCGAGCCCCGCACCACCGGTGTATTGTGTCTGGTACAAAACGGTTATGCCTATTGGGCCCATGTTGGTGACAGCCGGCTTTACCATTTCCGCCGCAAGCAATTACTCCAGCGCACTATGGACCATACCCCGGTCGAAGAACTGCACCGGGATGGCCTCATCTCCGAAGAGGAGATGACCAGCCACCCCCATAAGGGACGTCTGCTCAAGTGTATCGGCGGTCCCCGCAAACCCGTTATCAGCCTCGGTGAGGAGGCCCTGCTGAAAACAGGAGACACCCTGCTGCTCTGCTCCGATGGCCTCTGGGAGGCGCTGCCGCCGGAAGACTTCGTTAATTACATCAACGTCAAATCGCTGGAGGAGGGCATCGAAGAACTGCTCATCAGCGCCGAGGAGCAATTGCCAAACTCCGACAACATCACCGCCATTTGTCTGCGCTGGGATGACAAGACCACCACTGAATTACCGCTACAGGCCAACAAGGCGATACAGATCAACCAGGACCAGATCTGGCAAGAGGCCAAGAACCGCCTGGTCGGGCAGAAACTCCAGCAAAAGCAACAAGTGCCGGCAATGGATATCCCGACAAAGGGAAAACCCAAGCCAAGAAGAAAGGGCAAGAAGGCGGAGATCGAATCAACGATCAAGGAACTCGAAGAGTATATACAACAGTTCGAGTCCAAATAGGCCGGTTCACAATCACGATCCTTGCGGGTACCATCCCCCCCTCACATTCAGTTAATAATTAAGGAATGGTATGCGACCCAGCGGCCGAGCCCCCACTGAAATTCGTCCAATAACGATTACCCGCAATTACACCAAACATGCCGAAGGCTCAGTCCTGGTCGAGTTTGGTGATACCAGGGTCTTGTGCAATGCCAGCATCGAGGAAAAGGTACCAGCCTTTCTCAAAGGGGCGGGCAAGGGCTGGATCACGGCGGAAT
>FXBF010000851.1_pt1 | contig 10717 bp, 8 predicted proteins | sample 5335321 | NCBI WGS metagenome assembly FXBF01 (sample SAMEA103928391, study PRJEB20085) | sediment metagenome | isolation source: sediment | reverse complement strand
ATCGGCGAGGGGCTCGACCTCGGATACGGGTGGTGCGAGACGGACCAGGATCACCCGGCCAAGCTTGTATCTCCCGAAGAGGTCCAGGTGGAAATTCGTGGAGGCGGCAACGCCACTCGGCAGATCAACGACATGATCCCGCCCGGATTCGACTGTCATCGACTGGTAGCAGTGGAAGTCTATACACCCTCCGGCAACTGGAGTTCGTATCCACCGCACAAGCACGACGTGCACCGCGAATCCGAATCGGGGGAGCTGATCGAGGCCGATCTCGAGGAGACTTACTTCTACAAGCTGGACCGGCCGGAGGGCTACGCCTTACAGCGCGTGTATAGCGCGGATCGGAGCTTGAATGAACTCGTACTTGCTCAGCAAGACGATCTCGTGCTCGTGCCGGAGGGGTACCATCCGGTGGTCTCCGCGCATGGCTACAATACCTACTACCTTAATTTCCTGGCTGGCAGCGCGCAATCCCTGGCGAGCGCCGATGATCCTGAGCACGCATGGATCAAGCAGAGTTGGGTGGAAAAAGACCCGCGACTGCCGATGGTGACTCTGGACATGTAAGTTGCACTAGCGTACCCGCCCGGTTGCTGAGGCCTGCCCAGGCTTGCGAGCATGAAGGTCGGAATCTGTACCGCTGAGGAAAATGAACATGAATGCTGAATACAAAAGCCCGCTCCATGAAACGATCTCCACAACTCCGACCGATTTCTGGAACGACTCCGCATCCTTAGAGGAGCTGACCTACGCAATCGAGCACGGCGCGGTTGGCGCCACGACGAACCCCACGATCGTTATGCAGGTTCTCGACAAGGAGATAGACCTGTGGCGGGATCGGATTCAAGAGATGATTGCCGAGAATCCGGAATGGTCTGAAGACCAGTTGGCCTGGAAGCTCATCGAGGAAGTGGCAGTCAGAGGCGCCGAACTGTTAAAGCCGGTCTATGACAGGGAGAATGGGAAGAAGGGCCGCATATCGATTCAGACCCATCCCGCGTTTTATCGCAACGCCGAGGCCATCACGAAGCAGGCGATCCACTTCGATTCCCTGGCTCCCAATATGCAGGTCAAGATCCCTGCAACCAAGGCAGGAATCGCCGCCATCGAGCAGGCCACACGCAATGGGGTGAACATAAATGCGACCGTGTGCTTCAGCGTGCCCCAATCGCTCGCGGTTGCGGAGGCGGTGGAGAGAGGCTTGGACCGGCGCGCGGCCGATGGGAAGTCCATAGAAGACATGTCGCCGGTATGCACCATCATGATCGGCCGGCTTGACGATTGGATGCATGTGCTGGCCAAGCGCGATGGAATCATTGTGAACCCCGCCTCCCTGCATTGGGCGGGGGTGGCCGCCATAAAGAAGGCCTACGGCATTTACCAGCAGCGTGGATATCGGGCTCGCCTGCTAGGAGCCGCTTATCGGCACCATCTGCACTGGTCGGAGCTCATCGGGGGCGACATCATTCTGACCATCCCTTACCAATGGCAGAAGTGGTTCAATGCTTCGGATGTGGAAGTTAAGGAGCGCATGGCCCGGCAGGTCGATGAGGAAACCATCGACGAGCTGTACGGGCATTTTCCTGATTTCCGCCGCGCCTATGATGAAGACGGTCTGACGATCGACGAGTTTGACGCCTTCGGTCCGACGGTTCGCACGCTGCGCGGCTTTATAAGCTCCTATCATGATCTGGTGGCATTGGTGCGTGATTTCATGTTGCCCGATCCAGATGTCCGGCGGAACGGCGCGTGAGGCGCCCCTCGATAAGCCTTCAAGCTCGGGAGGTACGCCTCCTCGCATCTGACGCTTGCCCCTGACCGTCCATGGCAAATGAGTACGATCTCATCACAATGGGTCGTGCCTCCATTGATCTCTACGCGCAGGACATCGGAGTACCCTTCGAGAAAATCAAAAGCTTCGCAGCCTATGTGGGGGGGTCACCGACCAACATCGCGGTTGGCGCCCGACGCCTTGGGCTGAATGTGGCTCTGATCAGTGGGGTTGGCGATGATCCGGTCGGTGATTTTGTCCTGGCCTTCTTGAATGAAGAGCACGTCGATACCGCCTTCATCACTCGCAAGCCGATGGCCCGAACCAGCGCGGCTCTGCTGGGGATTGAAAGGCCGGATCTGATACCGCTGGTCTATTATCGTGACAACGCGGCGGATATTCAGCTCACGATCGATGATGTGATGGCCGCTCCCATCGCGGAATGCCGGGCATTTGAATTCGCAGGCACCAACCTGAGCCAGGAACCTAGTCGAAGCGCCACCCTATTCGCCGTGGAGCTAGCTAGGTCTGCCGGCGTACGCGTCATCATGGATTTAGACCTCCGAGCCGATCAATGGGGGGACGTGCGATCTTTCGGGCTGATGGTCCGTTCAGTTCTGCCCCTGGTAGACATTGCTGTCGGAACGGAGGAGGAAATCAAGGCCGCCGTGCTGGAGAGCGCCGAGCAACTCACCATTACCCATTCACAAGTCACCGCTCCCGAGATAAGAGGAGATCTGGACACCGCCCTGCATTCCTTGCTCGAGCGGGGACTCGAAGCCCTGGTTGTCAAGCAGGGCAGCAAAGGCTCCTCCGTATACCTTCAAGATGGCGAGGTCATCTTCGCTCCGGGATTCTCGGTCGAGGTCTACAACGTGCTGGGGGCCGGCGATGCGTTCGCAAGCGGGTTGATCTATGGGAGACTCAAGGGTTGGGATTGGTATCGGGCGGCAAGGATGGGCAATGCCTGTGGCGCCATCGTCGTCACCCGCCACGGGTGCGCCAATTTCATGCCCTATGAGAAGGAAGCCTTGGAATTCATCGAAGAACGGGGGGGATTCTGAAAACCAATCCAACCATTTCAGTGGGAAATGCAAGAGGAGAACGCAGATGAAGACCGTCCGCCTGACGATGGCGCAAGCGATCATTCGATTCTTAACAATCCAGCATGTCGAGCGGGATGGGGACCGCCAGCCCTTTTTCGCCGGCTGCTTCGGAATTTTCGGGCACGGCAACGTGGCGGGCATTGGGCAAGCCCTACAGCAGCAGCCCGATTTCCGGTATTACCTGGCGCGAAATGAGCAGGCCATGGTGCACACTGCGGCCGGCTTCGCCAAGATGAGCAATCGGTTGCGAGCCTTCGCGTGCACGAGCTCCATCGGACCCGGGGCAACCAACATGGTCACCGCCGCCGCCGGCGCGACTGTCAATCGTCTGCCGGTCCTGCTGCTGCCAGGAGACATCTTCGCCCGCAGAAATGTAGCGCCCGTGCTGCAGCAGCTGGAATGGGGCGGTTCCCAGGACGTCTCCGTCAACGATTGCTTCAAGCCGATTTCACGGTATTGGGATCGAATCAACCGCCCCGAACAAATCATCACCGCGTTGCCGGAAGCCATGCGGGTGCTGACCTCTCAAGCCGATACTGGGGCCGTGACGCTCTCACTGCCACAGGATGTGCAGGCGGAGGCGTACGACTACCCGGAAGCCCTGTTCGAAAAACGGGTCTGGACCATCGCACGTCCTGCGCCGGCGCGAGAACTTGTGGCCCGCGCGGTGGAGATGATTCGCGGGGCCAACTCGCCTTTGATCATCTCTGGAGGGGGCGTGATCTACAGCGAGGCGACGGAAGCGCTGGCCAGCTTCACCGAGGGTACCGGCATCCCGGTAGGCGAGACTCAGGCCGGCAAGGGCTCCCTGCCCTACGATCATCCGTTCGCGTTGGGCGCCATCGGCGTCACCGGTACACCGGGAGCCAATATCATCGCGCGTGAGGCCGATCTGGTCATTGGCATCGGAACTCGCTACAGCGATTTCACCACCGCCTCAAAGACCGCCTTTCAGAATCCCGAGGTGCGCTTCATCAACATCAACATCGCCGACTTCGACGCCCACAAGCATTCCGGCCTGGCGCTGGTGGCAGATGCGCGCGCGGCTCTGGAGGAGCTGGAGCACGCGCTGGAAGGCCACACTACCGATTCCGGCTACCAGGGCCGAATCCAAGAATTCAACGTGGAGTGGGGGGCGGAGGTGGCCCGGATCTACGGCTTAGAGCACGGGCCGCCGATCAGCCAGGGGGAGGTGATCGGTGCGGTCAACGCGGCCTCCGAACCGACTGATGTGGTGATGTGCGCGGCCGGCAGCCTGCCAGGAGACCTGCACAAGCTGTGGCGAACGCGCGATCCTAAGGGCTACCACCTCGAATACGGGTACTCCTGTATGGGCTACGAGATCGCCGGCGGGCTGGGGATCAAAATGGCCGCCCCGGAGCGTGAGGTCTACGTGATGGTGGGGGACGGGTCCTACTTGATGATGAACTCTGAGATCGTGACCTCCATCCAGGAGCACTTCAAACTCACGATCGTCTTGATCAACAACCACGGTCACTCGAGCATCGGTGGATTGTCACAGTCGGTCGGCAGCGCGGGATTTGGAACGCGATACCGTTACCGGAATCCAGGTACCGGCCAACTGGATGGCGAAAAGCTTCCGGTGGATTTTGCGGCCAACGCCCGCAGCCTGGGAGCTGTTGTTTTCGAGGCTGAGAATCTTCCGGCTCTCGTCGAGTCATTGTCGAAGGCCAAACGGGAAGATCATACTGTGGTCATTGTCGTTGAGACCGATCCCGAAAAGCGGGTTCCTGGCTACGAGTCCTGGTGGGACGTGCCGGTGGCGGAGGTGTCGGAGACGGAAGAGGTACAGGAGGCGCTTGAAGAATACCGTTCGGGCGTGGACAAGGAGCGCAATTATCTCTGATCCCGAGTCGGCGCGCTGCACACTGGGGAGCCCATCCCGACCGAGCGCATGTTCAATCCAAAGAGGCGAGGAAGAGAGAAGCCATCCACACTGGCTGCTCATTCATGGAGAGCCAGGTTAAAGTTCGGGGCTTCACAAGAGGCCGCCGAATACTTGTTATAATCATTTAGCGATTACGAGTTTTAGCTCTCTTGAGGGTGCGATGCCGGGTCAATATTGCAGCAGCATTCATCAGGCCCGGACCCGAGAAACCAAGTTCGCCACAAGGTAGGTAGCCTCCATATGGGATTGTCTGCTCCCGAGACGCCAAAGAAGCTCTCAGGGACGCTGGACTGGGCTGCCGCTCCTCTCAGGATACCCAGCGACAAACTTGATCTAACGTTCAGTTTACAGAGCCGGGTCGCAAAGATCCCGCGCGCTCGCTCTGTGTGATCCCTCGCGTTTGAATCCGAGATTCGGCCAGTCTCGATAGGAGGTGGTGTATCGACCCTTAAGCCAAAATTGCTAACCTCGCGTACCGAATGAAAAACTACCGGATTCGTCTAGGAGGAGAAAAGACTATGTGGTCCAAGAGAAAAGGTTTGGCCCTCGCCGGGCTTTTCATGTTTGCAGGCCTTGTCGCCGTGGCTTGCCAGGCAGAACCGGTTGAGGTTGAGGTTGAGGTCACCAGGGAGGTCAAGACTGATGTCGAGGTCACCCGTGAGGTTGAGGTCGAAGTGCCCGTCGGCGGGGAGTTGGTCACGCTCGTCGCGCGCTGCCGGGCGAAACCGCCCACAGAGGATTGGCGCTGCAATAACCTGCTGTTCGGGGTAGCGGAAGTCAACGCCGACCTAGAAGCCGCCGGCGACAGCCGCCGGGTCGTGCTCAAGACCATACAAGACAACACAGATTTTGGTGACATCATGCAGGAGTTTGCGCTGGCCTACGAGGACGATCAGGCGCCCGACATCCTGCTGACCGGACATGAGTTCATCGGCACGGAGGCGACCGCTGGCCGCATCATCCCGCTGAGCGACATGCTCGGAGACTACCCAGAGTTTGATAATGTGATTGACGGTCTGTGGGACTCGGTTGCCTTCAAGGGCCAGCGCTGGGGCGTTCCCCAGGACACAGAGGCCCGACCGATCTATTGGGACAAGACGCTGCTGGTGCAGGTGCCGGGCTGGGACGAGGCCCGCGTTGAGGGGCTGGCCGACGAGATCCTGGCTGGCAACTTCACCCTGGATGACATGTTGGATACGGCCGAAGCGGCCGTTGCAGCCGGCGTCGTGGAGCCGGGCATGGGTTTCTGGATGCGACCCAAAAACGGTACTGACTTCACTACCCTGTACTATGCTTATGGTGGAGAGACGATTGACGCCGACACCGGCAAGCTGGTCTTCGACGCCGAGGCTGGTCTGAAGTACTATGAGTTCTTCGAACGCGGGCTGACCGGCAACGGCGCCCACAGTTTCCTGACCGGAGACTGGGGCGGCAGCTACCACCCCAGCGTCTCGGGCAGCAAGGTCGTGTTCTGGGCCGGGGGTTCATGGCAGTGGGCCGAGTGGGCCAGCCAGTGGACCGCGGACAAGGGCGGCCAGGCCTACCAGTTTGAGAATTGGGGCTATGGACTGTATCCGGCCGCCACTCGTGGAGGTTCTCCCAACACGCTGTCCCACCCCGTGGTCTACTTGATCAGTTCCCAGACTGAGAATCCCGACCTGGCTCTGGCTCTCATCGCCAAGGCCACCACGGACGAGGCCAACACCAGGCACGCCATCAACAGCACGCACCTGGGTATCCTCAAGTCGCAGGCCAACTACGAGCCGTATACGAGCGATGTCTTCCTCGCCGACGTGCTCTACATGCTGGATTACACAACTTTCCTGCCCAACAACCCCAATTGGGGCACGTGGTCGACTATCACCTATGAGTCTCTGGCCGCGGTGCAGTCTGGCGACCTGACCGCTCAGGAGGCCGTCGACCTGGCTGTGGAGCAACTTCAGAACGAGCTAGGCGACGAGATCATCATCCGGGGTGGATGATGATCGCTTGGCGAGAGGGGGGTTAGACCCCCTCTCGCCTCTCGCTCAGGCGAGGGATATATCTGTCCCCATCCGACGCCTGCGCAACAGGCTGGAGGCCTATGGGTTCCTGGCTCCGGCCGCGGGGTTGGTCCTGTTATTCTTCATCATTCCCGTCATTATTCTCTTTATCCTCAGCCTATCCGACCTAAGTTCAGCGAATATCACTTCGCTGGAGTGGTGGCTCCCGGCGAATTGGAGCCTGGCAAACTATGCCAGGATCTTTGGCAACAGGTTCTTCACTAAAATCCTGGGGAACACAGCCTTCTATGTGGTAACCACGCTGATTCTGTTCAACTTCGGCAGCGCCCTCATAATTGCCCTGCTCACCAGTCTCATCGAGCGCCGCGCCGCTTTCGTATTCCGCTTGCTCTGGTTATTGCCCCGCCTCACCCCTGCGGTCGTCTATATTTTGATGTGGACCCGAATCGGCTCGCGGGCTCCCCACGGCATACTCAATCAACTACTTGTGCCTCTAGGGCTGGGGCCGGGAGGGGGCGATCTGATCCAAGCTTCGCCATGGGCCTTTGTCATCCTGGCCAATGGGATGATCGGCGCCTCCTTTGGCATGGTGATCTTTAGCTCAGCTATTGAGGCCATCCCAAAGGACTACCTGAGAGCCTCCAAGGTAGACGGCGCCTCGACTCTGCAGACCATCCGCTACGTTACCTTGCCCATGATCCGGTGGCCGATATTGTTCGTAATCACCTACCAGACCCTTTCGCTGCTTACTTCGTTCGAGCAGATCCTGCTCCTCACCGACGGCGGACCGGGGCTGTTCACCACCGAGGTGTGGTCGCTGCAGGCCTATCATCGGGCCTTTTCCAGCGTCTCCGGCAATAATCTGTGGGGCTACGGATCCGCCTGGGCCGTGATTCTGGTCATCATCGGCGTGGCTGCAGCCGTGATCTACATGCGAGTGTTTCGGTTCAGTGAGCTTGTGCAGGAACCCAAAATTGATGTGCTTTGATCGACCTAGAGCGATGGAGAGATGACCCTTAGGCAGAAAATAGGGGTGCTTGCGCCCTACGTGCTCTTGGTCATTTCGGTCGTGCCCATCTTTGTGGGTTTTCTCTGGTTGGTGATCAACTCGTTCGCGGTCCGCACGGAGGGGCTGGTGCCGGTAGGAGGTCTAACTCTGGAGAACTGGAGCTTTCTCCGGGAGCCTCCCTTCGGGCGCGGGTATCCGAGTATCTGGAAGGTAACCTTCAATACGTTTCTGATCGCCATGTTCATGACCTTCTTTGTGGTCCTGGTATCGTCGCTGGCTGGTTACGCTCTTTCACGCTTGAGTTTTTCCGGACGCAAACCGTTTCTCTCGCTGACACTGATTCTCCATGCCTTCCCTGGTGTAACCCTGCTGATTGGCATCTTCTTCGTGTTGCGCGCTCTCAGTCTCTACAACAACCTTCTGGGCGTGGGCCTGGTCATGATTGGCTTCGAGCTGCCATTCGGTATCTGGCTCATGAAAGGCTTCTTCGACAATGTCTCCTGGGACATGGAACGGGCAGCCCTGATTGATGGTGCCTCCCGTCTGCGGGTCTGGTGGCAGATCATCCTGCCCACCATTAAGCCCGGCATCGCGGCGCTTGCCATTTTTGCTTTCATCTCCGGCTGGAATGCCTGGCTCATTCCCAAGACCTTTACCATCGGCGCCGGGCAACAGGCTACACTATCGGTCTATTTGCAGAATTTTCAAGGCGACACGGTAATGGTCCAGTGGGGGGCGGTCACAGCGGTAGGGTTATTCCAGCTCATCCCGGTGGCCATATTCTTCGTCTTCACCCAGGATCTCTTACTGACCATCTACGCCGGAGGGGCGAAAGGGGGGACGTGATTTCTATTCCGCATCGCGTGTATTGTAGACTTTGGGCAATGCGCAATATGGTGCATCTAATGGCCGGACGATGAAGGTTGAACTTATAAACCTTACCAAACATTGGGGGAAAGTCGTGGGCGCCGACAGCATCAGTCTAGAAATCGGCGACGGTGAGTTCGTGGCCTTCCTTGGACCGTCAGGCTGTGGGAAGACGACGACGCTGCTGATGGTGGCTGGCATATACAAGCCGACCGAGGGCACGATCCATTTCGACGACCAGGTTGTCAACCTCCTACCGCCCAAAGATCGCAACATTGGGATGGTTTTCCAGAGCTACGCGCTTTACCCTCACATGAATGTCTATCAGAATATCAGCTACCCGCTGAGGCTGCAGAAGAGGCCGAAGGCGGAGATGAAGGAACGGGCGCAGAAGGTGGCCGACATGATGGGTATCGGTAACCTCATGGAGCGTAAGCCGGCCAATCTCTCCGGCGGCCAGCAGCAGCGGGTGGCGTTGGGGCGTTCCCTGATTAAGGAACCTCAATTGCTTTTGTTTGACGAGCCGCTTTCTAATTTGGACGCCCGCCTGCGCCTGTCAATGCGCGGCGAAATCAAACGTCTGCAAATGGATTTAGGGATCACCTCCATTTACGTTACCCACGACCAGGTGGAGGCGATGACGATGGCCGACCGAATTGCGGTCATGAAGGATGGCAAGCTTCAAGCCTATGCCGTACCCAATGAAATATATGATCAGCCGCGAACGCGGTTTGTCGCCGGTTTTGTAGGCAATCCACCCATGAACTTCCTGGAGGTGGAGGTCACTCGTGAAGATGGCGACTATCATGCTCGGGCCGAAGGGCTCGACCTTGTCGTGCCGACCGAACGCGGCGAGAAGGCCGCCATCAGCGGCAAGGTCATTATGGGCATCCGCCCCGAGAATGTGAGCATCGCCGAGGGCGGCATCCATGGTGAAGTTTTCACGGTCGAGCCCCTGGGCCGGGATGATCTGGTGGATGCCCGCATCGGAGACTTGGCCATCTGTGCGCTGGCCGACCCGGCACACGGCACGAGAATGGGTGAACATGCCTCGTTGAAATTTGACACCGAAAAGGTGCAGTTCTTCGACCCGGAGACCGAGCGGTCGTTGCTTTGGAACTAATCAAACCTGTGTGAAGATCCCTCCGGCCCCGTTTACATCCTCGCATCGATTCTTGTCTCCTCATCCGGCTGTGGCAGATTCCTATCTGGGGGCGTCCCGCGCTCGGAGGCCCTGACGAAATCGCCTTGCACGTTATCGGCCCGGAGAGGCCCGTCGGACGCAGCTTGGCCGGCCGCGCCAATCGGAAAGAATCCGTGTAAGGAACAGCTTGTTGGGGTGCTCTAGATGACTGTGAAGAAAGTACCGGCGCAGGCCAGTTGCTGGCGGAATGGGATAACCTGCCTATGGATCGCACCACCGTCGCGTCTGCTATTTTGAAATCAGGTCCGGAGAAGTCCAAGGGCTTGACCCAATGGATAGCCTGCGATATCATCCCGCCGTTGAAAGCGAGTGCTCTCTGGAGCCCGAACGGCTTGGAGACGGAAGAGAATGTTTCTATTGTGCCCGCAAGGAACTCTTCTGAGAGCCTCCGCTCATGCTCACAGCCGACGATCCACTTCTGACTTCCCCGCCGGTCGCTGAAGTTGCAAGCCCTGAACATGAGCTAGCGGTCCATTACGCACCCTTCCTCAAATTCGACCAAAGTGAACCCTTCCTTCCGCTAATAGCCGGCTACACGGTTATCCGTCAAAGCGGGCCTTCCCCCTCATTCCTAAGAACGTTAGAAGTTGGGCCTGGTGAGCAAGTGGTGGAATACGCCATTTGGTGGGACTGGGATATTCGCACGCTACGGATCCGCTCTGAGCTACTGGTTCCGTGACCCAAGCTGTTTCGGTGGATCCCGGGGCGCGTATCTTATCGGGTGGAGGGGTTACAAGATAAGGTGAGACTAGACCCGGCCCCGTCTGAGCTGCTCGAATGTGAGAAGGTGCCCTGATGGCGACTTCCTGGATGCAGTCCCTCTCGACTTGTTACGGGAAAACTCAAAC
>FXBF010000850.1_pt1 | contig 10720 bp, 7 predicted proteins | sample 5335321 | NCBI WGS metagenome assembly FXBF01 (sample SAMEA103928391, study PRJEB20085) | sediment metagenome | isolation source: sediment | reverse complement strand
ACCTGGATTATGTCGCTTTTGGGGACGTCATCCAATCCACGAATACCCATATCCGCGATTCGCGTCAAATACTGATTCGGTCGTCGATGTTTTATGCATTTAGCGAAGCCAGGATTAGATCATTTTCAGAAATTTATTAATTAACAAATACTTATGAGGATGGCATGGGTCTTGCTACATTCTTGGCACCAATAATGAAGAATAAAGCCCACAATGATCGGCCAACCTTTGAGGCCCGTTTAACGGGCCTTTTTGTTAAGTGAAGGAAGTCTGAAACGCAGGGTTGCGATAGGATTCAAGGAGCGAAGGAATTGCGGGTCGTACAAAAAATGAGTCGGGCAATCCTGATCACATTGATAACAGCCACGACATGCTCGCTTGGCAGTTGCGGACAGAGTGGAACGGATGCTGCTTCAGGAACAAATACCAGGGCCCCGTCGTTGACGGCAGCCACACTCGGCGAACAAACCGTACTTTCACCCAAAGACTATCTCGCGCAGGATAAATACGCTGCGGTAGATACGGGCCGCGGCGAAGCACTGTCGATGCAGTGCCGAGCCTGCCACACTCTTGAGCAAGGTGGTGCAAACGTATCAGGACCGAACTTGTTTGGCGTTTTTGCAAGGACAGCGGGCAGCGCTCCGGACTATCTGTACTCGGAGGTCCTGGCGGCTGGCGGTTTCGTCTGGACTCCACGTGCACTGGATGCCTGGTTGGCGCAGCCTTTTGCTTTCCTGCCGGGTAATCGCATGAGCTTTCCGGGATTGACAGACGGGAATGACAGAAATGCGGTGATCGCCTATCTGTTGCAAGTCACGGACGGGGGCACATAGCATGACGTACACTGGACCCGGCATGAGCGAATTTCTAGAATGACGAATACGAGGATATCGTGAGTAATTTGGAGCGAGTAGGATCATTGGACGATGACCGCGACCGAAACGATCGGCGCGAATTCTCATGGCGAACCGTTTTTTTCGGCTTCGTCCGCTCGCGTCGGCGTAAGACCCGCCGCGGCACTGAGGATGAACCGCTCTACACCGACTGGCACCACCCGTGGTTATTTTTTCTTGCCACGGGAACGATGTTGCTGAGTTCCGTGGACGCCTTTTTCACGCTGCAGCTGATCGATCGCGGCGCGATCGAGATTAATCCGATTATGGCGGTAATGATCGGTAAAGGGACCCTGACCTTTGCCGCAACCAAGATGCTGCTGACTGGTCTGGGTATTCTGATGCTGGTGTTTCTGTCGCGATTGCGGATGTTCAATCTCATGCGTACCGGCCTGGTCCTGACCGTATTCTTCACTGCCTACGCCTGCCTCGTCTGCTACGAGTTTGTTTATCTTCTGAACGCCTTCTGATAGCGAGAAAATTCCCTCATTTGAGGGCTTGGGCTACACTGGCACCTTGTCGGTTGCAGGCCTTTTATACTCGGACTAACGGTTGTCCGGATTTGTACCGCGCGATGAGCAATTCCCTAAAAGACCAATATGCGTCGTCGCCTTTATTTGGCGGCAATGCCGCTGCGGTCGAAGTGCTGTACGAGCAATTCATTGCAGATCCCGATGCGGTATCCGAGGGCTGGCGGCGCTATTTCCGGACGCTCGGCGACGGCCAGGCGGAGGTACCTCACGCGCCGATCCGGCAGCGTCTCCTCGAAAGGGCCCGAAACAGCAAAGGAATTGGTCAGGGCGCGACTGTCGCCACGACCAGCATAACGGCGGCCGGGGAGAAACAATCGGCGGTGTCCCGCCTGATTCAGGTGTACAGCCTGCGGGGACATCAAATAGCCGATCTGGATCCCCTGAAACTGCAGGAGCGGCCGGTTCCCGGCGTCCTGAAGCTGGATTATCTCGGCCTGACGGAAGCGGACATGGAAGAGGAGTACTTCACGGGGGGGTTGGCGGGCACTGGAAGCCGCCGCATGAAGCTCCGCGATATTTATGCGCTGCTCAAGAAAATCTATTGCGGCAGGATCGGCGCCGAGTTTGCCCATGTGTCGCGTGCAAGGGAGAGGCTCTGGCTGAAAAAGCAATTCGAGCACGGCGCAGTGTCCAGCGGTCTCGAAGATTCCGAACGACGATGGCTGCTGGACCAGCTGACCTCCGCTGAAGGCATGGAGCGCTACCTGCACACGCGTTTTGTCGGCCAGAAACGATTTTCGCTCGAAGGCGGCGAGAGTCTGATTCCCATGCTCGACGATCTTATTCAGCAGGGGGGCAAGTCCGGGGTCCGCGAGTTGGTTATCGGCATGGCACATCGCGGCCGGGTAAATGTCCTGGTCAATGTGTTGGGCAAGTCACCGGAGGAGCTGTTCGAGGAATTCGAGGGCAACATCGACCTGGACGAGATGAAAGGCTCAGGCGACGTCAAATATCACATGGGGTTTTCGGCGGACATGAAGACGCCGGGAGGCAATGTGCACATCGTGCTCGCGTTTAACCCGTCGCATCTCGAGATTGTCAATCCTGTCGTAGAGGGCTCGGTCCGGGCACGCCAGCAGCGCCGTGGCGACCTGGAGCGACAGGAAGTCATCCCGGTACTCGTGCACGGCGATGCCGCATTTTCTGGCCAGGGTGTGGTCACAGAGACATTTCAGATGTCTCAGACAAACGGCTTCCGAACGGGCGGTACGATTCACATCGTCATCAACAATCAGATCGGCTTTACAACCAGCCGGCCACAGGACGCGCGGTCCACGCCGTACTGCAGTGACGTCGCTAAAATGATCGAGGCGCCGGTCTTTCATGTAAACGGCGACGATCCTGAAGCGGCGATTTTCGTCACCCGCCTGGCATTGCAATACAGACAGAAATTCAAGAAGGACGTCGTGATCGATCTTGTCTGCTATCGCCGCCACGGACACAACGAAGCGGACGAACCGGCTGTAACACAACCGGTCATGTATTCAAGGATCCGGAATCACAAAACGACACGCGAACTTTATGCCGAGCGTCTCGTCGGCGCGGGTCTGACAGACACGGCCGGCATACACCAGTTGCAGGAAGACTACCGCGAACGCCTGGATCGCGGCGAACCCGTACCAAAATCATCGCTCGGTATGATCGGCGACGAATTCACGGTCGACTGGCACCCTTACCTCGACGGTGACTGGGATGACCCGGTGGATACAACGCTTAGTCCGGCACTGGTCGCGGAACTCGGCAAGGCGATTACGACGATGCCGGCGGGATTCGTGCCGCATGGCAGGGTTCAGCGTATTATCGCCGACCGAATCAAGATGATGGCAGGTGAAGTCGATATGGACTGGGGCTTCGCCGAATCTATGGCTTATGCCGGTCTCATCAAAGAAGGTCACGATTGTCGCGTAGTGGGCCAGGACAGTAGTCGCGGTACATTCTTTCACCGGCACGCGGTACTGCACAACCAGGCCAACCGGCAGGAATACATTCCACTCGAGCACATCTCGGATCGCCCGGCGTCGTTCCGGGTGATCGATTCGCTGTTGTCCGAGGAAGCCGTTATGGGCTTCGAGTACGGCTATGCGACCACAGAACCGAACACGCTGGTTATCTGGGAAGGCCAGTTCGGCGATTTCGCGAATGGCGCTCAGGTTGTCATCGATCAGTTCATCAGTTCCGGCGAGGCAAAATGGGGCCGTTTGTGTGGCATAACCCTGTTCTTGCCGCACGGCTACGAAGGACAGGGACCCGAGCACTCGTCCGCCCGTCTCGAGCGATTCCTGCAATTGTGCGCGGAACACAATATTCAAGTATGTGTACCGTCCACGCCGGCGCAGATGTTTCATATGCTGCGCAGACAAATGCTGCGTTCTTACCGCAAGCCGCTCATCGTCATGACGCCAAAGAGCCTGTTGCGTCATAAAATGTCAGTGTCGAAATTGGGCTCATTATCGAACGGCTCATTTCAATTGATCATTCCCGATCGCAGTGATATCGACACGAAAGCATCGCGTCGTATCGTGTTTTGCAGCGGTAAAGTCTACTACGATCTCGTCGAGGCACGACAAATTCACAAAACATCCGATGTCGCCATCGTCCGCATCGAACAGATCTACCCGTTCCCGGTAGAGCAATTTGCAAAGACCATAGGCGATTACCCGAACGCGAGCGATATCGTCTGGTGTCAGGAAGAACCGCAGAATCAGGGGGCCTGGTATCAGATTCGGCATCGCCTGCAGGAGCCGCTCTCGGACAGCCAGCAGCTTTATTATGCCGGCCGGCCGGGCGCCGCAGCGCCCGCATCGGGTATATTCAAACTACATCTCCAACAACAGCAAGCCCTGGTCGAGGCCGCGCTTGACATAGAGGTCAAAGCCAGCAAATCGAAGAAGCCGCGCGATTAGCGAGTACTCCATCAATATCACTTTGATGGAGCACCAGGCCAGGGGCCGGATAAATAAATAAGAAGAACTAAATGAGCATTGAAATCAAAGTTCCGCCTTTACCGGAGTCGGTTAGCGACGCAACCCTGATCGTGTGGCATAAGAAGGAAGGCGACGCGGTGTCAAGAGACGAGAATCTCGTCGATCTGGAGACCGACAAGGTTGTGCTGGAAGTTCCGGCACCGTCATCAGGCACCCTGCAGGAAATCAAAATCACCGACGGAACGACGGTAACCAGCGGCCAGGTCCTTGCAATTCTTATGGAAGGCGAGGGCGCGGCAGCGCGTCCGGCAGCCAATACTGAACCCGAACAGCTTGCGGAAGCCGCGACTGAGGAGGCCGTAGTCCCGGTGGCCAAGAGTGGCGAAAGTGCACATAAGCTGAGCCCTTCCGTTCGGCGACTGCTCGATGAGCACGATCTGGACGCGACCATCGTCATCGGCACCGGCAGGGACGGTCGCATCACCAAAGCGGATGTCATGACCTACCTGAAGAGTCACGCCGACGAAAACGTCATGCCCGACGATCCGTCGCCAGCGGTTACCGTAGGCCAGATACCGGCAGTTGCAAGAAACGAACAACGGGTGCCGATGACACGCCTGCGCGCGCGAATCGCCGCTCGCATGGTGGAAGCGCAGCACAATGCCGCGATGCTGACGACGTTCAATGAGATTGACATGACCAAGGTCATTTCACTCCGTAAGCGATACAGGGACTCGTTCGAAAAGGAATATGAAGTTCGGCTCGGCTTCATGTCATTTTTTGCCAAAGCGACGGTCGAAGCGCTCAAAAAGTATCCGGTGATCAATGCATCCGTCGAAGGCAACGACATTATCTATCACGACTATTACGACATCGGGATCGCCGTATCGTCCGATCGTGGCCTGATGGTTCCAATACTTCGTGACGTGGACCGACAAAGTTTTGCCGATATCGAAGGCAACATTGCGGCACTGGGCAAGAAAGCCAGAGACGGCACGATGAGCATGGATGAGCTGACGGGCGGCACCTTCACAATCACTAACGGTGGTATTTTCGGATCGCTCCTGTCCACGCCGATTCTCAATCCTCCGCAGAGCGGCATTTTGGGCATGCATGCAATTCAGGAACGCCCGATGGCGATCGGCGGGGACGTACTGGTCCGTCCGATGATGTATGTTGCGCTGACCTACGATCACCGGATTGTCGATGGCCGCGATGCGGTGCAGTTTCTTGTAAGCCTGAAACAGTCGCTCGAAGACCCTGGCCGGCTGCTGTTGCAGGTGTAGATCGATATGAGCAGAAGTTTTGACATAGTTGTGATTGGCGCCGGGCCGGCCGGCTATATCGCCGCAATTCGCGCAAGCCAGCTCGGCATGAACGTAGCCTGCATTGACGAATGGGAGAACCTTGATGGCAAAAATGCGTTCGGAGGAACCTGCCTGAACGCGGGCTGTATACCCTCCAAAGCCCTGTTGGAATCTTCGGAGCTTTATCATCGCGCCGGACACGAATTCAGCAAACACGGCATTAACATTTCGGACGTACGGATAGACGTCGCGGCAATGCAAAAACGCAAAGCGACGATTGTCAGGCAGCTAACAGGCGGTATTGCCGGATTGTTCAAAGCCAATAAGATCGCAGGGCTCGCCGGGCATGGCAAGTTGCTTGCAGGCAAGAAAGTGGAGTACACGCCGACTGACGGCGAGGTCGAAGTACTCGATGCACGATACGTCATTCTGGCATCCGGATCGGCACCGATCGAGCTGCCGATCTCGCCCTTCGACGGTGAACGCATTGTCGATTCCTGGGGTGCGCTCGAATTCTCGGAAGTTCCCAAGACGCTCGGCGTCGTCGGTGCCGGCGTAATTGGCCTGGAACTGGGCAGCGTTTGGAACCGGCTGGGATCCGCTGTCATCATTCTGGAGGCGATGGACGACTTCTTGTTCATGGCCGATAAGGATTTGGCAAAAGAGGCACAGCGACACTTCAAGAAACAAGGGCTGAAAATTCAGCTGGGCGCAAAAGTCACGTCGGCGAAAGCGTCTGCCAAAGGCGTTGCCGTCGCATACCAAGACACGGATGGCGCTCAGACTGTCAATGTCGAGAAACTCGTCGTTGCTGTCGGTCGCAGACCGTTCACCGATGGCCTTTTTGCAGACGATGCCGGCGTTTTGACCGATGAGCGGGGCTTTATCGAGGTCGACGAGCAGTGCCGGACGAGTATCAAGGGCGTGTTCGCCGTTGGCGACTGCGTCAGGGGACCAATGCTGGCACACAAGGGCTCCGAGGAAGGCGTTATGGCCGCGGATCTCATTGCCGGCGAGATCTCCGAGGTTAACTACAACGTGGTCCCTATCGTCATTTATACGGCGCCCGAGATCGCCTGGGTCGGCAAGACCGAAGAGGAAGTCAAGGCGAGTGGCCGGCCGTATAAAACCGGCAGCTTCCCATTCGCAGCCAGCGGCCGGGCGAAAGCGATGGAGCAGACGGCCGGCATGGTGAAAATCGTTGCAGCGAAAGACGATGACGAAATCCTGGGCGTTCACATCGTCGGCCCGATGGCGGGCGAGCTGATTGCAGAGGCCGTCCTTGCGATGGAGTTCTCGGCGAGCACCGAGGACCTCCAGCGTACGATTCACGCGCATCCGAGTCTGGCGGAAGCGATACACGAGGCTTCACTCGCAGTCGACAACCGCGCGTTGAACTACGTCAATAAATGATATCGCCCGTCAGGACGGGTTTTTCATTCGCCCGTCAGGACGGGCTCCAACGGGTGGCAAAAGAATCGTCGCAGGAGCCCGTCCTGACGGGCGATGCATGCCATTAATTCCTACGGCGCACTGAAATTACGTTCGCGACCTGCTCGAGCCGGCTAATAATCCGGCTCAGGGACGGCAGGCTCCGAACTTCGACGTTGAGATCCATGACAGCCTGCATCCGTTTCTTATCCAAATCCGTCTGCAGGTCCAGCACGCTGACTTCCTCGTCTGCAAGAACGTTTGAGATATCGCGCAGCAAGCCTTGCCGATCATACGCGTATAACTTTAGCTCCACCGGGTAGCTCGCATGGTCAGACTCGCCCCAGTCGACTTCAATGACGCGTTCCGGACGCCTGGTATTCAGGCTTAGAAAGTTGCCACAGTCCCGGCGATGTATGGTGACGCCACGGCCCTGGGTGATGTATCCCGCAATCTGTTCGGGTGGCACAGGGCGGCAGCATCTTGCGAATGTGGAGAGCAGGTCACCGACACCTCTGATCGCAGCCTGACTTTTCTTCACTGTCTTTGGCTTTCTTTGCCGTTGTTTTTTTAGAATTTCTGCAGCGTCATCGCGACGCAGATTTTGCAGCGCCGTTGCGATCGAGGCAGAGGTCAGGTCGCCGGCGCCGAGCGCAATAAAAAGTGCATTATTGTTTTTGAACTTGAGATGCTTCGCGATAGTGTTGGTCGACATGTCGCGTACGTTCAGGCGTGACAGTTCGCGATCGAGTATGTCCCTGCCGTGCCGCTGATTCTGTTCTTTGTCCTGCTGTCTGAACCAGGTCCTGACTTTTGTCCGGCTTCGTGTCGCGGCCAGATAGCCGAGCTGCGGGCTGAGCCAGTCGCGGCTTGGATTTGGCTGATTCCCCGTGATGATTTCGATTTTGTCGCCATTGTTCACTTTGTAGGTCAACGGCACAATCCGGCCGTTGACCTTGGCACCACGGCAACGATGCCCGACCTGCGTGTGCACGTGATAGGCAAAATCGAGCGGGGTCGCGCCCGCGGGCATTTCGACGACATCACCCTTCGGGCTAATCGCATAGACACGATCCTCGAAGACATCGTCGCGGATTTGGTCGAGCAGATCGCTATCTTTGGCTGTCGGTTCGAGTAAGTGCCGCAGGAAACGTATTTTCTGCTCGAACGCCGCTGCCGGCGGCCCGCCTTCCTTGTACCGCCAGTGCGCGGCCACACCGAGTTCCGCCTGCCTGTGCATCTCGTGTGTGCGTATCTGCACTTCGACCGTCTGGCCTTCAGGGCCAATCACGGCCGTATGCAATGACTGGTAATCGTTTTCCTTGGGATTCGCGATGTAGTCGTCGAATTCTCCCGGCAAGTATGACCACAGGTTATGAACGACGCCGAGCGCCGCGTAGCACTCGCTGACATCATCGACGAGTAAGCGTACGGCCCGCACGTCGAAAATACGATTCAGGTCCGATCCCTTGTGCTGCATCTTTCGCCAAATGCTGTAAATATGCTTCGGCCGTCCGCTGATATCCGCTTTGACGCCCGTCTTCTTAAGCTCGATCAACAAAATTGATTTCACATTGTCGATGTAAGATTCACGTTCTGTTCGCTTCTCATTCAGTGTTTTCGCGATTTGTTTATAGGTATCCGGTTCGATATAGCGGAAAGCGAGATCCTCCAGCTCCCACTTCAGTTGCCATACGCCAAGCCGGTTCGCCAGCGCCGCGTAGATCTCACGGGTTTCGATCGCCAGCGCTTGCTGCTCGCCCTTCGGCGCATTCTTGGCGCAGCGCAATCGATAAAGCTGTTCGGCGATTCGCACCAGGACAAGGCGCACATCGGATACGACCGCCAGCAGCATTTTGCGTAGCGCCTCCGACTGCTGAACGGCAAGCGCCTCACCCGGCTGCCAGTTGGGCGGAAGCCTGAAGCTGCCAAGCTGCACCAGGCCATGGGTGATGCCGGCCAGCTCGGCAATGTCACTGGACTCGAGTTTTGCCTTGGTCAACAAGCCGTCACGGAGGAGTGGGTAGACAAAGACAGCCGCGACCACCGATGACGGCAGTCCCAGACTCTCCACGATATCCGCGATCGCCCGGCCTTCCTCACGTCGCTGCCTGATCTGAGCTTGCTCGTCCAGGGCGGCAAGAAATTCCTGAGCTGCGACGACCAGCCCGTCAGGGTCGCTTTGGCGATTTTCGAGCTCAGATGTGACCATTTGGCGGCGTTTCGGTGGTGTGTCGGGTACAGAGAACCGTTATCATACGCTCACAATTCGGGCCGTGACCCATCGGTCCGAAGCATCATCTTGGGCATTTGGACATTGGGTATGAACGCATATCAGGCTGAGTCACCTGTGAGCCGATATTTGTGATCAGGGAATATGGCAGGACACAGTAAGTGGGCGAACATCCAGCACCGCAAAGGCGCCCAGGACAAAAAGCGCGGTAAGCTCTTTACAAAGCTAATTCGCGAAATCACGATATCTGCGCGTATTGGCGGTGGGGACATTGCCGCAAACCCGAGACTGCGGCTCGCCGTCGATAAGGCCAAGTCGCAGAGCATGCCCAAGGATAATATCGACCGGGCTATCAAGCGCGGAGCTGGAGAACTCGATGGATCCGACTACCTGGAAATCCGCTACGAAGGCTATGGACCCGGCGGGACGGCCGTGATGGTCGATTGCATGACTGACAACCGAAACCGGACGGTCGCGGAAGTCCGCCACGCGTTTTCTAAATTCGGCGGCAATCTGGGCGCCGACGGATCGGTTAGCTATCTTTTCAATCACGTAGGACTACTTTCCTACGCCTCGGGAGGCGATGAGGACGCCATCATGGAGGTGGCGATAGAATCGGGCGCTGAAGATATCATCGTGGATGATGACCATTCGATCGAGGTGCTGACCGACCCGGGAGACTTCGAAGCAGTCAGAGATGCGATGCGCGAGGCAGGATTCGCTCCTGAAATCGCAGAATTGACCATGCTCGCCTCCACCCATTCAGAATTGGCATTGCAGGAAGCCGCTTCGATGATCAAGATGCTCGATATGCTCGAAGATCTCGACGACGTACAAAACGTCTATAGCAATGCTGACATTAGCGAAGATATTCTGGCTCAATTGTGAACAGTCAACCGAGGATGCGATGTGCCTGACAAGTTGAGGATTCTCGGAATCGACCCCGGCTCCAGACTGACCGGCTTTGGTGTGCTCGACTTTGATTCCGACAGCGCAACTTATGTGGCTAGCGGAACCCTACAGAGCACCGATGGCGAGTTTCCGGACCGGCTCAAGCGGATTTTTGAGTCCGTCAGCGAGATCGTTTCACAGTACCAACCCGACGTCGTCGCCATCGAAAGCGTTTTCGTACACCGAAATGCGGGAAGTGCCCTCAAGCTGGGCCATGCCCGTTCTGCCGCGATATGCGCAACTTTCAATTCAGACGTCGAGGTCTTCGAATACGCACCACGAGAGATCAAGCAGGCAGTCGTTGGCAACGGCTCCGCCACCAAGGACCAGGTCCAGCACATGGTGGTTTCGCTTCTCAGACTCGACGGCGAACCCTCCACGGACGCTGCCGACGCACTGGCGACCGCACTCTGCCACGGGCACCAGCGACGCCTGAATTCACAGCTGT
>FXBF010000849.1_pt1 | contig 10726 bp, 5 predicted proteins | sample 5335321 | NCBI WGS metagenome assembly FXBF01 (sample SAMEA103928391, study PRJEB20085) | sediment metagenome | isolation source: sediment | reverse complement strand
CCATGGCAGCGGGCATCGCGCTCGCGAGCCCCGTCCTGGCCACCAATGGCTATTTTCAAATCGGCTACGGCGCCAAATCCACCGGCATGGCCGGTGTCGGTGTGGCCAACCCCCAGGACACGCTGGCGGGAGCCTCCAACCCGGCGGGCATGGCCCTCGTGGGGGAGGGCTTCGATATTGGCTTCCGGCTGTTCAGCCCCGTACGCAGCGCGAGCCTCGCCTGCCCCGGCCCGGTTTGCACGGAATCAGACAGCGACAATGAGCTGTTCCTGATCCCGGATGGTGGCTACACGACGCGCATCAACGACAAGATGTTCGCCGGCGTGTCCGTCTACGGCAACGGTGGTATGAACACCAGCTATCCCGATAATCTGTTCGCAGAGGTCGCTTTCAAGGGCATGGGTTTCCCACCCGGTGCCGGCACGGCGGCATTCGGCGATCTGGGCGTCGATCTGATACAGCTCATGGTCGCGCCGACGCTCACCTACGAGGTCGCCGAGGGCCACACCCTGGGTATCTCGCCGGTTCTCGCCGTCCAGCGCTTCAGCGCCGAGGGCTTCGGCCCTTTCAAGGGGCTGTCGTCGAACGGCGCCAAACTCACCAACAACGGTGACGAGTGGTCCTACGGCATCGGTGTGCGTATCGGCTGGCTCGGTCAGATCGGCAACGCCTGGAGGCTGGGTGCCACCGTCGCCAGCAAGACCTACATGACCAAGTTCGACGACTACAGCGGCCTGTTTGCCGACGGCGGGTCCTTCGACATTCCGGCCAACGCGGCGATTGGCTTCGCCTTCGACGCGACGCCGTCCCTCACCTTCGCCGCCGACGTGCAACGCATCTTTTACGGCGACGTCGACTCCATCGCCAATCCCGGTCCGACCATGGCCGAGATCGGTGGCGCTATCAGTCCGGATCGAATGCTGGGAGCGAGCAACGGTATCGGCTTCGGCTGGGAAGACATCTGGGTTTTCAAGCTGGGGGCCAGCTACAAGATCAACAACGCCTGGACCGTGCGGGCCGGTTACAACCGAAACGAGAGCCCGATTCCCAACAGCGAGGTGCTCTTCAACATTCTCGCGCCGGCAGTGATCGAAGATACCGTGACCCTCGGATTCAGCTTCAAGTCGAGCAAGAACAGCGAGTGGAACATGTCCTACATGCATGCCTTCGAAACCTCGCAAACCGATCCGTCGACGTCGTTCGGCGTGCCGGCGACCATCAAGATGTATCAGAACGCCGTTAACTTCAGCTACACGAGGACCTTCGACTGAGCGGCACGCGGGACCAAAAAAGGGCAAGGTGTCAAAACCTTGCCTTCAATCGCCGATCGTCTTGCGTAAGCGTGCCCCAGGCGCGATCATCCGAATCCCCGCTGGTAAGCAACATGGATTTTCCCCGGTGCGGCGCCCGGGACATCTGCGAGCACTGATTCAGGATATCGTCCGTGGTAGATGACGCGACTCGCGACCTCGACGCCGTCTCGCGCTTGCTCGGCCGCTTCATGGACGGCCCGCTGCCGGCGATGCTCATGGCGTTCGCCATGGCGGTGGGCGTCGCCGCGCTGCTGATAACCCCGCGCGAGGAAGAGCCCCAGATCGTCGTGCCGCTGGCGGACGTGCTGGTTTCGGCGCCGGGCTTGAGCGCCGCGCAGGTGGAACGCCAGGTGGCGACACCGCTGGAGAAACTGCTCTCCCAGATCGACGGCGTCGAGTACGTCTACTCGCGCTCCCAGGCCGGTTACAGCGTGGTAACGGTCAGGTTCTTCGTCGGTGAGGATCGCGAGGATTCGCTGGTCAAGGTCTACAACAAGGTCTTCTCCAACTCCGATTCGATCCCCGCCGCCATCGTCTCCTGGGTGGTGAAGCCGGTGGAGGTGGACGACGTGCCCATCGTCGTGGCGGCGCTGTGGAGCGATTCACCCGAGCGTACCGGTGACTACGAGCTGCGTCGCATCGCCGAGGAGGTCGAGCGCAAGCTGCAGTCCATCACGGCGACAAACCGCGTTACCGTGACCGGCGGACGGCCGCGGCGCATCCGCGTCGAGCTCGATCACGAGGCGCTGGCGGCGCGCAGCACCGCGCCGCTCGAGGTGGCGTGGGCCATCGATATATCCAACAAGCTGATACCCGCCGGGCGCGTCTCCCAGCGTGATGAGAACCTGATCGTCGAGGCCGGCACCTTCATTCGTGATGCCGCCGAGCTGCGCCGCCTGGTCATCAACGTCGTCGACGGCACGCCGGTTTATCTCGGCGACGTGGCGCGCGTGCTCGATGGTCCGGCCGAGCCCGGCGACTACACCTGGATGGCGTTCGGACCGGCGGCTGAAGGTTCCGCTGATTCGAGCGGCGTGTACCCGGCGGTGTTCCTGTCGGTGGCGAAGAGGAAGGGCGCCAATGCCGTGCGGGTTGCGCGCGACGTCATCCGCCGTCTCGAGACCCTCGAGACCGAGCTGTTCCCACCGGAAGTGCATGTCACGATCATTCGTGACTACGGGTTGACCGCCGACGAGAAGGTCAGTGACCTGGTGGCCAGTCTCGCGGTTGCGGTGCTGACCGTGGTCATTTTCATCGGCGTGTTTCTCGGCTGGCGGGCGGCTCTGGTGGTTGGATTGGCCGTGCCTGTTGTCTACGGCGCGACCCTGGGCCTGGATCTCGTGGCCGGTTACACCATCAACCGCGTGACCCTGTTCGCGCTGATCCTGTCGCTCGGGCTGCTGGTCGACGATCCCATCACCGGCGTCGACAACATCGAGCGTTATCTGCGCATGGGGGGGCAGCGCAAGCGCGACTCGGTGCTTCGCGCCATGGCGGAGATCCGCGGCGCGCTGATCATGTCCACCCTCGCCATCATCGTCGCGTTCGCGCCGCTGTTCGCAATCACCGGGATGATGGGCCCGTACATGGGGCCGCTCGCCTTCAATGTGCCGGTGAGCGTCACCATCAGCACCGTGGTCGCTTTCTTCATCACGCCGTGGCTGGCGGCAAAGTTACTGCGCAGCCCCGGGCCCGAGGCAAGCTACGATCTGCTGGGCAGTGTCGCCTATCGCAGCTACGCGCGGCTGCTGCGGCCGCTGATCGCGACGCGCGGCAGAGCCTGGTTGTTCGTCGCCCTGGTGGCGCTGCTGTTTTTGGTCGCCGTGGCGCTGCCGGCGCTTCGACTGGTGCCGTTGAAGCTGCTGCCATACGACAACAAGAACGAGTTTCAAGTCGTCATCGACATGCCCGAGGGCACCACGCTGGAACGCACCGAGAGTGTTGCCAGGGCAATGGGCGATTACCTTCGCGGCGTTCCGGAGGTGAAGGCCATCGCGGCGTTCGTCGGTATCCCGTCGCCTATGGATTTCAACGGCATGGTTCGCCAGTACTACCTGCGCGAAGGTCCGCATCTCGCGGATCTGCGTGTGACGCTGGTCGACAGGCGCGAGCGCGAGCAGCAGTCCCACGCCATTCTGCTGCGCATCCGGGCAGACCTCGAGGCGCTGGCACGGGTGCACGGCGCGCGCATCAAGCTGGTGGAAGTGCCGCCGGGACCACCGGTGATATCGACCGTGGTGGCCGAGCTGTATGCCGATCAGGGCGTTCCTTATTCGCGGCTCCAGGAAGCGGCCCGGGTGCTGGCGGCCCGCCTCGAGAGGGAGCCCCTGGTCACCGACGTCGACACTTCGGTGGAGGACGATGAGCAACGCATCGTATTCGTCACCGACAAGGAGAAGGCGGCGCTGTCCGGAATCGCCACCGATGATATTGCCCGCACCATCGCCATGGCGATGAACGGTACCGTGGTCGGCTACATGCAGGATCCCAATGAGGTCAAGCCGCTGCCCATCGAGCTCAGATTGCCACTCGCGCGGCGCAGCTCCGGTGCCGAGCTGCGCGCCCTGCACGTCAAGGGCCGGGCCGGTATCGCCAAGATCCGCGAGAAGGGCGGCGTTCGCGATGCGCCACAACCGCTGGTGCAGCTGGGCGAGCTGGGGCGCGCCGAGCAGAGCCTGGTGGACAAGTCGATATACCACAAGAATCTCGAGCGCGTCGTCTACGTGTTCGCCGATATCGCCGGGCGCTCGCCGGGCGACGTGGTGCTCGACGTGAATGCTGATCTGGGGGCCGATCCCGGCGCCGGGGCGAACCCGGGGTCCGACCCGAGGCCGCTGGCGGCGCGCAGCTATTTGAAACTGGGCGGCGGCGATGGCTGGCAGCTGCCGGCCGGCGTGCGTGTCGTCTGGGATGGCGAGGGCGAGTGGGACATAACGTTGCGGGTGTTCCGTGATCTGGGGATCGGATTCGCGGTGGCGATGCTCGGCATCTTTGCCGTGCTCATGGTGCAGACGGGCATGGGCGCACTGGCCGGCATCATCATGCTCGCCATTCCGTTGTCGGTGATCGGCATCATGCCGGGCTTCTGGCTGCTCAATCAGATCGGCGAGCGCATCATCGCCGGCTACCCGAATCCGATTCTGTTCACCGCCACCGCCATGATCGGCATGATTGCGCTGGCCGGAATCGTGGTGCGCAATTCACTGGTGCTGGTGGAGTTCGTGCACCTGGCGTTGCGCGAAGGCTTCGAGCTTGCCGAGGCGCTGGTGCGCGCCGGCGCGACGCGCATGCGTCCGGTGTTTCTGACCGCCGGCACGACGCTTCTCGGCAACCTGGTCATCACCCTGGACCCCATCTTCAGCGGCCTCGCGTGGGCAATTATCTTCGGCATCGGCGCCTCCACGCTGTTCACGCTGGCGGTGATCCCGGTGGTGTACTTCCTCGTCTACGATCGGCGACCGGGCCAGGGCCTGCGATCGCCGCAGAAGGTTGAGACATGACTACCAAGGGCAAGATCATCGGCATCGTCGCAGCGCTCGGGATACTCGCGGTGGTGATGGCCCAGCTGGCGGGTTTTTTCGGCGCCAAGGTGGCTCCGGGCCGTATCGATGTGGCGCCCGAATCAATACGCGGCGAGGTGTTCACGGTGACCGCCAGCCAGGTGCCCGTCATCGAGCAGGCCACGGGCAGCGTGCGCTCACGCGTCGAGACTTTATTGTCGGCGCGGATTACCGCCCGGGTCATCGAGGTGCTGGTGAGCGCCGGCGACAGTGTTGCCGCCGGCGACGTGCTCCTGACACTGGACGATCGCGATCTGCGCTCGCGCCTGCAGCAGCGCGAGCAGGCGGTGGTGACGGCGCAGGCCAATCTCGCCGAGGCCGAGCCCAGGGACGCCCGCGCCAAATCGCTGTTCGCGCAGAACGCGGCGTCGAAGGCCGAGGTGGAGAGCGCCGAGGCCCGGTTGCGCTCGGCGCGTGCCGAGCTCGCGCGCAGCCGGCGTGCGGTGGAGGAAGCCGAAACCGCCTTGAGCTACAGCGTCATTCGTGCATCGGCGCCGGCCCGGGTCGTCGATCGTCTGGTCGATCCCGGCGACACGGCGACACCCGGCGAGCCGCTGCTGCGCCTCTACGATCCCGGACAGCTGCGCCTCGAGGCCAATGTGCGTGAATCGCTCGCCACCCTTCTGGCGCGGGATCAATCGCTGGTCGCGCGCATCGACGCCTTGAACGCCGAATACCCGGTTACCATCGAGGAAATCGTGCCGTCGGCGGACCCGGGATCGCGTTCGTTTATCGTCAAGGCGAGCCTCCCCGACGACGCCAAGCTCTATCCCGGCATGTTCGGCCGCCTGTTGATCGTTCACGGCAGCGACGAGCGCTACTACGTGCCGGAACGCGCCGTCGAGCGCGTCGGGCAGCTGGAGTTCGTCAACGTCATCGGCGATGAAGGCGTGCAGCGGCGCTTCGTTCGTACCGGCGAAAAGGTGCAAGGTGGCAGGGTGGAAGTGGTGAGCGGTTTACGGCCCGGAGAACGCATCGTGGTGTCGCCATGAGCGGAGATCGATTCATGCACCCTGACATCGAGGTGTTCTTTCACGAGCCCACCTTCACCTTTTCCTATGTGGTGTTCGATGCCGACGGCGGCAAATGCGTCATCATCGATCCGGTGCTCGACTTCGACGCCAACTCCGGACGCACCTCCACCGAGGCCGCCGACCGCATCGTCGCCTTCGTCACCGACAAGGGTCTCGACGCGCAGTGGATTCTCGAGACCCACGTGCACGCGGATCACTTGAGTGGCGCATCCGATCTCGGCGAGCGTCTCGATGCGCCCATCGGCATCGGTGAGCACGTCAAGGAAGTGCAGGCGGCGTTCAAGAAAATTTTCAACGCCGAGCCAGGCTTCGCCACCGACGGCAGTCAGTTCGATCGCCTGCTCCGGGACGGCGATACGCTTTCCATCGGTGACCTGAACGTATCGGTGATGCATACCCCCGGGCACACGCCAGCCTGCCTCAGCTACCTGGTGGCCGATGCCGCTTTCGTCGGCGACACGTTGTTCATGCCCGACTTCGGGACCGCACGCGCCGATTTTCCGGGCGGCGACGCGCGCACCCTGTACCGGTCCATGCACAAGCTGTTGGCGCTGCCGCCGCAAACGCGCCTGTTCATGTGTCACGACTACATGCCCAACGGTCGGCCGCTTGCCTGGGAATCGAGCGTTGCCGACGAACGCGCCGAAAACATCCACGTCCGCGACGGCATCAGCGAGGACGAGTACGTGACAACGCGCAATGCCCGCGACGAAACCCTGGATATGCCCGCGCTACTCCTACCATCGGTGCAGGTGAACATGCGCGCCGGCCGCTTTCCGCCAGCCGAGGACAACGGTGTTTCGTACCTGAAGCTGCCGATCAACGCCCTGTAGCTGGCTCGAGCGACCCTCGCCGACAGTCTCGAATTCTGAGGCTTTCCCCGGCCGTGCGCCACGCGATTGCCGACGTTCCGACTCCGTGGCCGCGCAATCTGGTAGTCGTCAGCGACGCCCTGTCTCCCGGCGCGCTGGAAATCTTGAGCAGGCAGGACGCCAACTGGGCGGACGCGCTCGGAAACGTACGGCTGCTGGTGCCACCTGGTTTGTCGGTGATCAAGGAGGCCGCCGAGAAGAGCTCGGCCAAGGCCCGGGCACTGTCATGGTCGGCGTCCAGCGTCACCATCGCCGAATGCCTTCTGCGCGAGCCCGGCGTGAAGATAGAGGTTCCTCGACTCACCCGGCAATCGGGTTGGTCTGCACCACAGGTATCCAACGTATTGCCGGCTACCCGAATCCGATTCTGTTCACCGCTACCGCCATGATCGGTATGATTGCGCTCGCCGGAATCGTGGTGCGCAATTCACTGGTGCTGGTGGAGTTCGTGCACCTGGCGTTGCGCGAAGGCTTCGAGCTTGCCGAGGCGCTGGTGCGCGCCGGCGCGACGCGCATGCGTCCGGTGTTTCTGACCGCCGGCACGACGCTTCTCGGCAACCTGGTCATCACCCTGGACCCCATCTTCAGCGGCCTCGCGTGGGCAATTATCTTCGGCATCGGCGCCTCCACGCTGTTCACGCTGGCGGTGATCCCGGTGGTGTACTTCCTCGTCTACGATCGGCGACCGGGCCAGGGCCTGCGATCGCCGCAGAAGGTTGAGACATGACTACCAAGGGCAAGATCATCGGCATCGTCGCAGCGCTCGGGATACTCGCGGTGGTGATGGCCCAGCTGGCGGGTTTTTTCGGCGCCAAGGTGGCTCCGGGCCGTATCGATGTGGCGCCCGAATCAATACGCGGCGAGGTGTTCACGGTGACCGCCAGCCAGGTGCCCGTCATCGAGCAGGCCACGGGCAGCGTGCGCTCACGCGTCGAGACTTTATTGTCGGCGCGGATTACCGCCCGGGTCATCGAGGTGCTGGTGAGCGCCGGCGACAGTGTTGCCGCCGGCGACGTGCTCCTGACACTGGACGATCGCGATCTGCGCTCGCGCCTGCAGCAGCGCGAGCAGGCGGTGGTGACGGCGCAGGCCAATCTCGCCGAGGCCGAGCCCAGGGACGCCCGCGCCAAATCGCTGTTCGCGCAGAACGCGGCGTCGAAGGCCGAGGTGGAGAGCGCCGAGGCCCGGTTGCGCTCGGCGCGTGCCGAGCTCGCGCGCAGCCGGCGTGCGGTGGAGGAAGCCGAAACCGCCTTGAGCTACAGCGTCATTCGTGCATCGGCGCCGGCCCGGGTCGTCGATCGTCTGGTCGATCCCGGCGACACGGCGACACCCGGCGAGCCGCTGCTGCGCCTCTACGATCCCGGACAGCTGCGCCTCGAGGCCAATGTGCGTGAATCGCTCGCCACCCTTCTGGCGCGGGATCAATCGCTGGTCGCGCGCATCGACGCCTTGAACGCCGAATACCCGGTTACCATCGAGGAAATCGTGCCGTCGGCGGACCCGGGATCGCGTTCGTTTATCGTCAAGGCGAGCCTCCCCGACGACGCCAAGCTCTATCCCGGCATGTTCGGCCGCCTGTTGATCGTTCACGGCAGCGACGAGCGCTACTACGTGCCGGAACGCGCCGTCGAGCGCGTCGGGCAGCTGGAGTTCGTCAACGTCATCGGCGATGAAGGCGTGCAGCGGCGCTTCGTTCGTACCGGCGAAAAGGTGCAAGGTGGCAGGGTGGAAGTGGTGAGTGGTTTACGGCCCGGAGAACGCATCGTGGTGTCGCCATGAGCGCGTGGCCGGCAACTCTAAATTCTGTGGGGTGACCTTGACGATTCGGCGATAGGGTAGTATGGCTCCCCATATTAGTGAATATGGGAAGATGGTTTCTAATGAAAACGACGATCGAGCTAACCGATGATCTCGCCGTCAAGGCCAAGCGATATGCGGCGCGCCATGGATTCACGCTGCGGGCGGTCATTGAAGAAGGGATCCGGCTGAGGCTTCACTCAGAACCCGGGCGAACGGGGTTCAAGCTGCGTGACGCGAGTGTCGGAGGGACGGGCCTACAACCGGAATTCCGTGGTCAGGACTGGTCCAAGCCGCGCGCAGCGGCCTACGAGGATCGGGGTGGTTGATTGCCGTCGACACCAACGTTCTCGTCCATGCACACCGGGCCGATTCACAGTGGAGCGATCCAGGCACGGGGTGCCCGTCGTCGATATTGCCTCGCAATGCAGCCCTTGCACAGCCAATCCACGTAACAGTCCAGCAAGCATTGACTCGATCGTGTATCGGCGAAAGGTGAGAGAACGGGGGCGCAGTTGTCTTCGACACCGCTTCCTACGAAATAAGTGCGTTCCCTTTTCCCTCCTTCCCCCTTGTTAATGCGAGATGCGTTAACCCATTGGTGTGGCTTCGGATTTTTGGCGCGCGCGGAGGGACTCGAACCCCCGACCACCTGGTTCGAAGTCACACCGACCAATTCAACATTTCAACTAGCAGGATGTCGGACTCAGGCTGGTCGCAATTCGTAATTCATTGAAAACGCGACATTCCCCGAAATCCGGCAGTGCTTGGCACGAAACGAATTTACTCGCAAATTCAACGGGTTATCGTGCTGCGCCGCGGTAAGTCCGATAGACTGCTAGGGAATCCCCACGCCAGCGCCGACCGCCGGGCGCTCACCGATGGTTTCAAACCTGTGCCCGGGATAACTCGGACATTTTCACACTCCGGGCGGATCGCCTTTCCATCTTCCGTTAGTTGAGGGTTCCCGAAACCCCCAAGCGCTCGTGCATGATCGGGCTCGTCGTGGTGTACTGGAGGTACTGTTTTTCGTCAGGGTAGAGGTGTTTTTGGATGGCAAAGGCAGCAAGGGCCGCCTCGTGAAAGCCACTGAGAATGAGCTTTTTCTTGCCAGGGTAGCTATTAATGTCGCCTATGGCGAAGATACCGGGAATATTAGTTTGGAACTTTTCGGTATCGACTTCGATTTGCTTACGTTCTATTCCCAACCCCCAATTTGCTATCGGGCCAAGATTGGGTGATAGCCCGTAGAACACGAGCAGTTCCTCCAAATCAATGATATGCGTTACGCCTTCCAGCGATTCAACTTCCAGACCGGTGAGCCCGCCCTCCTTCTCGGCGAAACCTTTAACTTTGGCGATGACATAACGAATCTTCGTGCCGTCCACTTTAGATAGCGCTTTCATTTTGGAAACTGAAGCCGCGGCGGCACGGAATTCTTTCCTACGGTGAATCAAAGTGACGCTGCTCGCTTTTTCGTACAGTTCGAGCGCCCAATCCAATGCCGAGTCACCACCCCCCAGGACGACCACATCTTTACCGCGGTATTTCTCAGGATCCTGAACCTTGTAGTTGAGGGTTTCACCTTCGTACTTCTCGATGCTCTTTAGCCTGAGCGGTCGTGGCCGGAAGGAACCCACTCCACCCGCAATCACGACCGCCTGAGTGTTGAACTCAGTACCCTTACTCGTCTTCAAGTGAAAGCCGCCATCGTCGTTTTGTTTGAGTTCGACAACTTCTTGCCGGAGGTGAAATCTCGTATCGAACGGCTTGATCTGTTCTTCAAGACGGTGAACGAGCTCTTGAGCACCGCACACGAGTATGGCGGGAATGTCGTAGATCGGTTTGTCCGGATAGAGGGCAGAACATTGACCGCCTATCTGAGGCAATGAGTCCACAATGTGTGCCTTGATACCCAACAGACCTAGCTCAAATATCTGGAAAAGGCCGCAGGGCCCCGCCCCAACGATCACGACTTCTGCTCGATTGCCCATGACACCTCTAACGCCTAATCAGTCGATGTATCCGTGACACGATCTGTGGACCGCCAACATCCAAACCAGTGATGCCTAACCACCGATGTAGGACATCTCTATCTTGGGTAACGCGACTGTCTCGGAAGCGCGCCTTTCAGAATAGCGATCCGAGCG
>FXBF010000848.1_pt1 | contig 10730 bp, 9 predicted proteins | sample 5335321 | NCBI WGS metagenome assembly FXBF01 (sample SAMEA103928391, study PRJEB20085) | sediment metagenome | isolation source: sediment | reverse complement strand
CAAACCTCCGGTCACAAAGGGGCTTTGCCTGCCTGATGATTTTATTCAGGACGATTTTTCTTCCGTCTATGAGGATGAAGTCATTACCAAGAGCCTGCATTTTTGTAAATGATATCTTCATCTTAAGCAGCCTATTTAACCTTATAGTATTTTACCGCAGAGAACGCGGAGCACGCAGAGAATATTATTTTTTAAATTTTTTTTTCATTTACCTCTGCGGTGAACTTTCACGGAAAATTATTAACAATCCTTTGAATGCCTTTTTTTAATACTTCAACATTAAAGTTAATTAACAATCCAACTCTACAGTCCGAGAGTTTCAAATAAGACATCAACTGTGCTCTATGAATTGGTAGAAGCTTTTCAATTGACTTTATCTCTACAATAACTTCATTTTCTATCATGAAATCTAAACGATAACCACATTCAAGACTCACTCCTTGATAGACGATAGGAAGCGGTTTTTGTTGTTCTACTTTCAAACCTGCTTGTGTAAGATCATATACCATACATGCTTCATAAGCAGATTCAAGAAGTCCTGGTCCCAATGCACGGTGAACATTAATAGCCGCACCAATAATTGTTCCTGTTATCGTATTAAGTTTTTCTTCATTCATCTCTGCGGTCTCTGTGACCTCTGCGGTGAGTAGTTGCCTATTTTAAAAACCCTGGGATTTTTATACCTTTTATAAGGTCTCTATATTGTTCCCTTTTGCGGATGACAAAGAAATCTTTCCCTCTGACCATAACCTCTGCAGCCCTTAGCCTGCTGTTATAATTTGAGCTCATTGAGAATCCATATGCGCCCGTACCCATTACAGCGAGTAAATCACCAATGACGGGGCGGTTTATTTTTCTTTCCCTGGCAAGGAAATCGCCAGATTCACATATTGGGCCGACAATATCAGCTAAAATTTTTGACCGGCGGTTTTTTGTTACAGACAGTATATTGTGATAAGCCTCATAAAGGCTCGGCCTTATAAGGTCATTCATTCCTGCATCAACGATTACAAAATCTTTTTCCAGACCTTTCTTTAGATACAGGACTTTTGTGACCAGTATCCCGGCGTTTCCCGATATTGACCTGCCGGGTTCAATGATAAGCCTGAGATTATTTGTTTTTAAAATGGGGATGACTGCCTGCGCAAGGTTCTTTGGATGGGGGGCAACTTCATTATTATAAGGAATCCCGAGACCGCCTCCCATATCCATGTATTCTATGTTTATTCCCTCTGATTTGAGATTTTTAACAAGCAGAATAATTTTTTTTAGGGCATTAACAAAAGGAGAAATTTTTGTTATCTGAGAGCCTATATGTATATGAACACCGAGAATTCCTATATTGGGAAGTGTGCTTGCCAGTTTATAGTGTTCAAGGGCTTTTTCAATAGGGATGCCGAATTTATGTTTTTTTAATCCTGTTGATATGTACGGATGAGTCGGTGTGCTTATATCCGGGTTGACTCTGAGCGCTATTGGGGCTTTGACCCCTGATTTTCGTGCAGTTCTATCTATGGCCAACAGCTCGTCAGAGGACTCGACATTGAACATAAGAATTCGGGATTTCAGGGCATAAGCAATTTCTTCCCCGGTTTTTCCCACTCCTGCGTATACGATTTTTTTTGCGGGGATTCCGGATTTTAAAGCAGTGAAAAGTTCACCTCCTGACACAACATCTCCTCCGCATCCTTTTTTTGCAAGCGCCCTTAACAGCGCAATATTCGAGTTAGCCTTAAGGGCAAAGCATATAATGTGCGGATACCCTTCAAAGGCCGTTTTAAAAGCATTGAAATGTCTGAGCAATGTTTTATTGCTGTAGAGGTATAACGGCGTTCCAACTTTTCTGACAATATTTCTTACGGGAACGCCTTCAGCGTAAAGCTCGGAATTTTTATACTGAAAATCATGCATAGCTTTTAAAAAAAACTGAATAAAAATTTATGTTATCTATTATATATTTTTTTGCTCACAATTTCCCGAAAGGTACAAATACTTCGAGGCATTCGTTATTGATTTTAGGTTATAATTGAACTGCTTATGAATTTTCTCAAGGCGTCTCTCAATACAATAAACAAATTCTCCATGCTTGCAGAGGGCGACAGCGTTCTCATTGGTCTATCCGGCGGTCCTGATTCAGTATGCCTTTCGATTATCCTGGATAAACTTAAGGAGGATTTTGGTCTTACACTAAGCGCTGTTTATGTTGATCATGGTTTAAGGCCTGATGAGGTTGAGCATGAAAAGTCATTCTGTAAAAAATTTTGCAGCAGCCTTGGAATAACATTCTTTTTGAAATCTGTTGATGTCAGGGGATACGCTAAGAAGAAAAGATTGAGTCAGCAGGAGGCTGCAAGAGATCTCAGATATGATGTGTTTGAGAGGACGGCTTTAAAGATTGGAGCGGAAAAGGTCGCTCTTGCTCATAGCGCTGATGACCAGGCAGAGACCGTATTGATGAGACTGATCAGAGGAGCGGGGAGAAAGGGCTTGTCAGGAATTCCTCCCGTACGAAGTCTTGGGTATAGGGCAAGTAAGTTGAAAAGTAATAAAAACGTAGTAATAATCAGACCGCTTATTGAGGTCCAAAGGCAGGACATCGAGGAGTTTCTTTCCGCCCGCCCGTTCCCCGTTACGCGTGACGCTTCACAGCCTTATATGGTTGATTCATCCAATCTCAAAAAAGACTACTCCCGTAACTGGCTGAGGCTGAAAGTTGTTCCTCTGCTTAAAGAACAGAATCCCTCTTTTGTGGAGAGCGTTAACAGAACTGCGGAGGTATTGAGGGATGAGGATGAGTACCTGGAGATCGCCACGACAAAGACCATGATGAGGCTTATCACAAGAAAGACAGATGAAATGATAGAGCTTTTTCTTGTGCCGCTTATGAATATTGAGAAATCGATACTGAGAAGAGTGTTCAGAAGGGCGCTTGCTGAAATAGGAGCTGACAGGGGAATTGAGCTTGTACATATTGATGATATGATACAGCTTGTAAAAGAGAGCAAAAGCGGAGATATGATAAACCTTCCCAAAAGAATTCGAGCGGTCAAGAAATACTCGACACTCTTGATAACCAGGGAGATACCGGCAGTCCTGAGGGCACAGAATATTGATATTCCAGGGGAAATCAAACTTGATGAATGTGGTTTAACTATAGCATCTGAACTAATTGAAAATAAAACGAAATATGATGGTGGTGATGTTTCTGTGTTCGACTATGACAGTCTCACGCTTCCTCTTAAGGTACGAAGCAGGAAAGAAGGCGATTATTTCTATCCGTCAGGTCTGGGCGGAAAGAAAAAACTCCAGGATTTTTTCGTGGATGTGAAGGTACCCAGGGAGGTGAGAGACTCTATTCCAGTAGTTGTTTCAGGGGATGATATTATCTGGATCGCGGGCTACAGGATGGATGAGAGACATGCAGCAAAAGAGGGTACAAAGAAGTTTCTTGTTTTGAAGATCGTCTCATCTTCTTCTTAGTGTACACCCCGCTGTTGAAAACCCCATTGCCTCAGCTTTATGTCGTATATAAAGCTAATGGGGTCATTCCCGTAGTCAGTTGTTCGGGAATCCAGTTTTTTTAGGGGGTTGTGTGAGGCGCAGGGTTTGTGAGGTTAATTAAATTTTCTTTTCTTGCATTTTTCAATTGACTCATCATCCCAAACAACTGGAATACCTTCTTCCTCAAATAGATCTTCAATTTGTTTCATGCGGTTTTTATCTAGAGGTCTCTTTGGAAAGATGATACCGGGAGATACACTTTTCCCTTCGCCTGTTTTAACATATTTCCCTTTACTAATTTGTGATTCAATATAATCCCAGACTTGTTTGATTTGACGACGAACATTTCTACGGACCGCTGTCTCTGTCATTTTGTCCCAATTAGAGGCTTTTATTTCTACAATCGCTATAACACCCTCAGGGTCTTCATCGTCTACAAATATATCTACTCTCCCTTTTCGTCCGCTCTGCTTAAGAATAGTTCTTTCCGGTTTAATTTTTCCTTCTGCTGTTTTCTTCCAGTTTTCCTGTATTTTCTTATGAAACTTATTCCCACGAAGGAGTTGATATGGTGGTTTATTTTTACTCATATGAAGAGAGTTTGCTATCAGTTAAGACAAATTTCTAATAGCTTCTAATAAAACTCTAGTTGCAACACAATCATCTTCATTATATTCCAGGATTCGATTTTTAATAGTTTCATCCTTACTTTCAACCCATCGATGATACCATTCAATTGATGATGCACCGGATGGATCAGTATCTCTCCATAAGAAACCAAGGTATGATGCAAGTGTTTTAATTGAGTAATCACGTGTAGGCCATTCAGTCTTTGGTTTTACAATGTCATAATATAAATCTACGGAATTCTCAGTTGAAAATATATCTTCTATTTCTTCCTCTGATGCTACATCAGGATAACGCTTTTGAAGTTTTCTCCATATAGTGCGTTCATATTTAGAGTAATAGTAAATCATGCATGGTTGAGAATCTCGAATAAATTTAAAAGCGTTTTCAAAAGCTTGTTTTTCGTACTCCGGTGTTGGGTCATCGGCATAGAAAGAATAAAATTCTTCTGTGCTATTATCTTGGCTTTCTCTTTTAACAAATCCATGTAAATAACAGATATCTCGCATAGGGTCAGTTTCGATATCAAAAAATAATTCAACATCTGATGAAGGGAAATTAACCGGTTCAGTCAAATAAGGTTCAGTATTATTTAATTGTATTCTAGCACGGGTCTGAAATTTCCTTAATGTTCCAGCACCAATCCCAGGGATAATTGTTTTACTACCTTTAATTAGAGAATCAATATCAGCATCAGTGAATTCATTAAGATTACTGAAATGTGGCAATAAAGTATCACGTTTCGCTCTCCCAAGTTCGGGAACCAAACTCAGATCATTAATAGCGATTAAGTCTTTTAGGCATGCAGTACGCCATTGGCAGAGCTTACATATGCTGGAATTTGCAGGGGAAGTAGTATCTTCTTTTGAGCTAATACGTTGAACCTGAGTTAGTGCATCTTGATAAACTGACCAGAGAGATGTTGGATTTTTCTTGCCTTGAAGTTCTTCAAGGTCGTAAATAATTTCTTCACCATTAATATCCCAAACAAATGGAGTGCGACCCGAGCAACATCCTAGTTTTTCAAGAATATCTATATAGAAAGCTAATTGAACAGCATAATGCTTCTTGGGTTTTCTGTCATCTAAATCTGATCCTCCTTCTTCACCTGCGCCACTTTTTATATCACCAGCTACATACCCATCACCTTGTTTTCGAAGAAGATCAGGTTCACCTAATAGATCGCCGTCTTTAATTCGGCCTGAATAAATTAAATCGTCTCCACGAGACATTGCTTCAGTTGTAGCATTTTCTTTTGCATCGCTTCTTAAAGAACTCAAATCAGTGAAAGGAATATCAAGATTCTCAATTACTTCTTTTTCATATTCGTTACCTTTTTCCCAAAGAAGCTGGACAAATACATTTACTTCATCTTTTGTGGCAGGATCACCATATAGGTCTAAACTGACACGGTGTGGACATTGAACAAAGTTGTAAAGCATGGAGGCTGTAATATAAGAGAGCATTTTAGTTAGCCTTTAATGGTACTGTGAAGATTATCTTACTCTGGAATATGGATAAACATTCTTAATTTGAAAAGCAAGGAATTTACCCTTTGATGATGTTGCCATGAACTCGTCATATATTCTTTGGCTTACATTATAATACTGATAAATAGAGCCACTTTGAAATTCTACTTCAAATGTTTCTGAGGCAGCATCGGTTCACCGAGTCTGCTGATAAGTGAGATGGATATCAGTGCATAACACCTGCGCTGAGGCGCGCTCACTAGCGCGTTGTTAGCCTGAATGACGTCCATGTGGCTTGAAATTCAGGATTCTGTGGATGTATTGGCCTCGTGACTGCCCTGGTGCGGTAAACTCCTCCCAGACATGGGGAGGACAAGCCGCGTACCACCACTCCACGCCATCTTTAAACCGGACGTAGATTTTCTCGGTTTCTGGATCGTATGCCTCAGCGACGATTCGTTTTGAGCTGCTGACGGGAATCCATTCAATCATTCTTCTACCTCCTCATAGGTGCCACGCCACGACGCCAAGGCAGGTCCGATATCGGGCAGTCGCGGCTCCTGACGCCATGGCTGCAATGACGGATCCTCGGCTTGTGGCCACGGATTTGGATTGTCAAGGCACGCGCGCGCGGGAAGGATCACGGCCTCACCGCTGATGATTGCCTCGTGTGTACGCAGTGAGGGAAGTACAGCAGCTAACCCGGCAACTGCATCCGGAAGTGCCGACTTGATGGTACCTTGATCATCGGAATTCGACAGCCGAAGCGCGATAATGGTGCCGCACTGGGCTAGCGCGGTCTTAGGAAGTTCCGTCGGGCGCTGAGTAACCAGCAAGAGTCCAATCCCGTACTTGCGACCCTCCCGCGCTATTCGGTTGGCCGAATTGCGCGTCAGTGTACTCGCGCCTTCACCGAGATACCGGTGGGCTTCTTCCAACACTACAAGAACTGGGCTGGGCCGTCCAATCCCTGGTCCGCCCGGTTTGCCGCGTAGCGAGACCTCAAATAGGAGATTGAGCACGACGCCGATAGCGACGTCAGCGGCTTCAGCCGGGACGCCGCTGAAATCAAGGACCGAGATGGGCTTCTCTTTGCCGAGCCACTCCTGTATGACCTCGACGAGCGGATCAGATCCCTTCGGATCGCCAACCGGTTCCTGGAAAAAACGCAACTGCGGGTCGAGAAGGCCAAGACGGAGAAGGTCCGGGGTCGTCCCATAAGTGCCATACGTGGGGGCTTGGTGCGGTGGCTGACCTCCGGGGCCGTACGGATCAAACTGCGCTGCGCGCAGCGTGGCCGAATCGCCCGGGGCCGTCTGACAAGCCGTGCTCGGGTCACCCTTGTTCCTACGGGTTTCTCGATTCTCCGAGTCCAGTTTGTGCCAGATGGGGCGGATGTTGAAGGGTACCGGTGTATCGGCAGTGACAGTAGTGGGATCGAGCGTCAGCCAATCCGCATCCTCAACGAATTTGCGTCGAGCCTCGACCACGAGTTCCGCGAAACGGTTGGCGAATGTGGCACCCCCAGGTGCACCCGCGAAGATCCGCACGATATCCGCGGCAGGTAGCGCCCAGTAGGGAACACGTAGCCGATTGTCTTCAGTGTTGCCAAGAACACTTCTCACGGATGCACTATCTTTCAGAGCATGCGCGTACTCGCCATGCGGATCTACGACGACTATATTGGCCGCATGCCATCCCCCGTTCACAAAGGCCTGCATTAACGAAGCGACTGCACTTGTTTTCCCGGAACCCGTGGAACCTACGACTGCAGCATGTCGGACAACGAGGCGGGAAGCATCCAAGGAAACAGGTACTTCCTCGGCAGCAGCCAAACGCCCCAAGCGTACGTGTTCGTTATCGGGTGGCGGAAAAACCGACCTGAGTTCATCAGGCGTAGCGAAATGCACGGGATCATCCAAGCCAGGGTACGAACCCACTCCTCGCTGGAAGCGACCCGTCGCACGATCAATCTCGCCTAACAACTGAACTTGAAGCCAGCGTTCGTCAGATTGAACGGCATCGGCTGGTGCGAGAGGTCCGGCCAATTCAGCAATGCCAACGAGGTTCACGGTAGCGATGAGGTCAACGAGTCCTTGAGGAATGCGCACGAGCGAACCGATTTGGCCGACAGGCTGTAATCGTCCACGGTAAATTGGAGCAACACCCGCCAAGTCAGAATCGAGAGCTACGGTTATGGTTGCTCCAAGTACATGGCGCACTCTCCCTATGCAGGTCGGATCTCGCTCAGCCATCGTCTCTCGTGTCCCCTTTGACCACGCTTTTCGTGATGGCCTTTTCGAGTAATTCGCGCATGAGCGTTTCACTCTCTGGTTCCTGGGGCACACTTAGAGCGAGGTAGGCAGACAAGTTTTTGAAATCCCGAAGACCAAACTGTTCGTCAACCCAAAGGCCAGGCGGCGGGCCTTCAGGTGACTCCCATTCGCCCCGCACACCGCTGAGGATTGCCTCGTGGCCACTGGCAACTTGCAAATTGGGCGTGGTGGTGGCTCGTTTGGCTAGCAGTTCCGGAATATCCGAGTGGCAGAAAACTTGGAATTCTGAGCGCGGGCAATGTGAGGCTGCATCGAAAATCATGTCGTTCAGATGCGGGTCACTGAAGGAGTATCCTGAAATCAAGACAAGCGTTTCTGGCTCGTGCAACGCCCGCCGAAAGCGATCTTGCAATACCACGAAAGGAACTCGCCGGGACTCCTCGTACTTCGTGTCGGAGGGAAAGATGGCGGCGGCGCCTTCGGCGATCGGGTGCCCCAAACGTACGATTTGCCTGTCCTCTTGCCAGCACCAATTCACCGAGCCGTGCATCTTCCAAAGGCGCACGAAAAACGCCGGTATCCATTCCCGATCCGATCCAGGCTTGCCTTCGACGAGCTCCGTGTGGAAGCCAGCTCGAACGGTGCCGACGAAGCCGTCAAAGTAAGGCACCCGCAAGCTGTCAAGAGCGGTCTCTAACAACAAATCGTAATTCACTGTAAAGAGTTCGACCGGAAGATTGTAGTCCGCACGTGTAGCCCAAGCAGCGAATCGATAAAAGGGTCCGAGGTTGGCGTTTTGGATGTCGAGCGCCTCTACGATCGCTTTGCACACGGCGGCATCCAAAGCCTTGGCTTTCTTGCTCGTCAGACCGTCAAATATCCCCTCGTCACTGACCAAAGTTGCGATGCGACGAATGCGGGTCAGCGCTCCTTCGATGTCGCGCTTTTCTAGCTGGCGCTGAAACGCCTCTTTGTCGCCAGCCTCCAAGGCCAATACCACCTTTTCCTGTAGTTGCTTTACGCCCGGAAGGCCGCATGCTTGTGCACTGCCTGCGCCGAGGAACGCACACACATGACGTGACCTGCTGGCCAGCTTCGCGCTCAGTTCGGTCACGAAATCTACTGGATTGTGTTTTAACATGGTCTAATTGTCTTTCTTATCTCTATAGCATGTTAATAATTAATATACGGCTTGGCATGTTTTCTGATTTAGGATAATTATAGTAGGGTGATCATTAAAATACAATTACAAAATATAGTGTTTAATTAATAAGTTATTTTGAAGAACTGGTCATAGCAGATCGCAATGCATTAATTTGATCGTCTAGAGTTGACACCTGTGTTAGTAGGGTCTTTTTCATGATTTTAACTCGATATAAAATTTTGGCACTGTTGCTTTCAATTGTTTCAGTGAACTTATTGATTTCGTCTAATCCATTAATCTGTTTTTCTATATCACGTATTGCAGACTCAATAGGTTTCAAATCTACTTCGGTTGCTTCACGATGGGCATGTGCTTTTGTACATAAAGCTCTGGCAACGGAAAGACCTGCAGACAGGTAGATGTCTGTTGCGGGATCTTCAGCATCCCAGACTACAACAATATCGTCTCCATACCGCCTCATTGGGTCGATTCCACTAGGTGCAAATTTCTTTGAAAATAGAAATAGTCCCACCGCAGCGCGTCTGTTTTTTCTGGCTTCTTCGATTTCGGCAAGAGCCGCCTCAAGATTGTAGTTCTCCTTCTGCTTTGCCTCAACAACTATCTGTATGCCAACAGCTTGCTCATCCGGTCCTAATTTAATCACACAATCACCAATTTTACAGTTCTTTATCAAACCAGTAGTATTTCCTGTATGAGTAGCTATGTCTCCTGCCTTCTGTGATTCAGATTGAATAAAATCGAATGCCTCCATCTCAAAATCAACTCCATGTCGTGTGGAACGTTCCGATTCCTCTCTGCGAGCTGCTATTGCTGTTAACTGTTCACCGACTTCTTTACGAAATTCCTCGTTTGCCTTCTTCTGATCCTCAAGCACTTTCAAAAGGTCTCGTCTCATGCGGTAAAGAGCTGAATCCTCTTTATCTAGAGAAAACTCGCTCGTAATCTCGTTCTGACTTTTCTTAACGTGTTGAATTAATCGACTAAGAGCTGAATCCTCTTTATCGAGCGAGAATTCTTTCAAAAGGCTCTCACGTTGTTCGGTGAGTCTGATCCCTATTGTTTCTGTAAGGGCTTTTAGAAAACCTTGGGACTCATCAATGCTGAGAATTTGCATAAATTTGCTTTGGTCTCCAACGTAGGAAGCCAGTGTTCGAGAAAGCTCTGAGTTGTCCAATCCTATTTGTTCTCTCATCAATCGCTCGAATTCACCATCTTTCTGAATCAAGCGGTCTATCCTTTCATTAAATCGACCATCTTTAGGATCAAAAAACTCTTTCAAGGTATTACTCATGTTTTCCAAAAGCCGATCAGTTTCTTTACTTAGTAAATCGGTATCAATGTGGCCTTGTGCTCGCTTAAGAGTAAGGATACCTATGCGGAGTGCAGCAAGCACAAAATCATCTCGTAATTCTCCTTCAGGAAAGCGCATTAATTCTTCAAGTAACTCTGGATCAGTGATGGAGATTGAAATACTAAGTCTTGAAGGGTTATCCATACATATCTCCTTATATTAGAAATCAAGGGGTATTTTATTAGTTTCGCAAATATATCTTTATTCATTTGACAATGTCAACAAAATAAGGTCTGGAATGATACAGGTTGGGTATGGAATGATATATCTATGATATAATTAACTGAATTATTTTATGAGGAGAATATATTTTGACTGAAAAAGCAAGGGTGCGCTTTGCA
>FXBF010000847.1_pt1 | contig 10730 bp, 10 predicted proteins | sample 5335321 | NCBI WGS metagenome assembly FXBF01 (sample SAMEA103928391, study PRJEB20085) | sediment metagenome | isolation source: sediment | reverse complement strand
GTTAGGTGGCCACGCCGATAACGTAGAGGCCCTGATGGCAGAGACGGGTAGGGACGGAAAAATGCTCGAAGCGGCCAGGACGGAACTGATCAGCAAGGTTGGCGAGAACATCTCGGTGCGCCGTTTCGCGCGCGTCGACGCCGCAGATCATCTAGGCAACTACACGCACGGGGCCAGAATCGGCGCTGTGGTGTCCCTGTCAGGAGGCGCTGCCGATCTGGCCAGGGACGTCGCGATGCACGTTGCCGCCAGCAAGCCCCTGTGTATCGACGAGGCCGGCGTGCCCGCAGAGACCCTCGAGAGAGAACACAGGATCTTCACGGAACAGGCAAAGGACTCCGGCAAGCCACCCGAGATCATCGAGAAAATGGTTACGGGGAAGGTTGCTAAGTTCTTGAAAGAAATAACTTTATTGGGTCAGCCGTTCGTCAAGGACCCGGACGTTTCTGTCGCCAGACTGCTTGAATCGGCCGGCGCAACGGTGACGGAATTCCTGCGTTACGAGGTCGGCGAGGGCATCGAGAAAAACAGGAAAACTTCGCCGAAGAGGTGATGGCCCAGATTAAACAAAGCGGCTAAATATTTGAAAATTTTAGCTAAAATAGGTGCAGCACCGTTGAGAAGGCAGCCAACATGAGTAAGGCCCTGGCACAGCCCGAGGTACTTTATCGCCGCGTACTGCTCAAATTGAGCGGCGAGGCACTGATGGGTGAGCTGGAATACGGCATCGAGCCGGGAGTTATCCAACGCATCGCCGCAGAGGTTGCCGAAGTCCGCAAACTCGACGTTGAGGTCGCGATTGTTATCGGCGGCGGCAATATTTTCCGCGGTGCCGGTCTGGCCCGGGCAGGCATGGACCGCGTAACCGGCGACTACATGGGCATGCTGGCGACCGTCATGAACGCGCTGGCGATTCAGGACGCGCTGGAGTCTCTCGATGTATATGCACGTGTCATGTCGGCGCTGCAGATCCATGAGGTCTGTGAGGACTACATCAGGCGTCGCGCAGTACGACACCTCGAAAAAGGACGCGTCGTTATACTGGCTGCCGGTACCGGAAATCCGTTTTTTACGACCGACACGGCGGCGAGCCTCCGCGCAATCGAAATCGGCGCCGACGTCCTGCTGAAAGCGACGATGGTCAGCGGTGTTTACGACTCGGACCCGAACCTGAATGAGAAAGCGTTGAAGTACGATACGGTCTCATTCGACAAACTCCTGGTCGACAAGCTAAACGTCATGGATGCAACTGCCGTCGTCATGTGCCGCGACAACGACTTACCGTTACGTGTTTTTAACCTTAACGACGAGAACGCACTCGTGCAGGCAATGACCGATGAGGACGTCGGAACCCTGGTCACGGCCTGACGGGGCGGCGGGAATACAGGCAAGAGAGGGCGAAGACCGTGCTAAATGACATCAAAAAAGACGCCGGCAACCGCATGGACAAAAGTGTTGCCTCACTTCGCCAGGAGTTGACCAAATTGCGCACCGGCCGTGCGCATACGAGTCTGCTCGACCACATAACGGTCGAGTACTACGGCAGCGATGTGCCGCTCAATCAGTGCGCGAATGTCAATGTCGAAGACGCAAGAACGCTCACCGTTACACCCTGGGAAAAGACCATGGTGCAGCCCATCGAGAAAGCAATCCTGACTTCGGACCTGGGGCTGAATCCAGCGTCAGCCGGGATGGTCATTCGTGTTCCGTTGCCACCGCTTACCGAAGAGCGGCGCAAAGACATGATTCGCCTGGTACGACACGAAGCGGAAGCGGGCCGCGTCGCTGTTCGCAATATCCGCAGGGACGCGATTCACGATATCAAGGAACTCCTGAAGGAGAAAATGATTGGTGAAGACGACGAACATCGCGCAGAAGACGAAATTCAGGCAATTACGGATCAGCATGTCGCGGACATCGACAAGGTCCTGGCCGAGAAAGAAAGCGAATTAATGGAGATCTGAGGCTTAGCCCGGACTATTTATGAATACGCTCGCGCCCTTGCTTGGTCCTTGTTCGCACAAGGGCTTTTCCTCCCTCGGGAATACACGCTGGTATTCCGCTCGGTCGGAAAAACCCTTGTGCGAACAATGCCCTGCGCAATCATCGCGGCGATTCACGAATAGTCCGGGCTAGGGCGTCGCACATGCAGGGAACAGACACAGCAGCCAACGATCCGGCGGGAATGGATGTGCCGCACCATGTCGCGATTATTATGGACGGCAATGGCCGTTGGGCAAAAGCCCGGTCACAGCCACGCCATGCGGGCCACCGTGCCGGTGTCAAGTCGGTTCGCGAGACAGTGGAGTCCGCCGCGAAGCGAGGCGTGAAGTACCTGACGTTGTTCGCCTTCAGCAGTGAAAATTGGCAAAGACCCCAGGACGAAGTCAGCCGCTTAATGAGCCTGTTTCTTGAAGCACTGCAACGAGAAGTGAATGAATTGCATCGTAATAATGTAAGGCTTCGATTTGTCGGCGCGCGGCAGCAACTCAGGCCGAAACTGGTGCGCAAAATCGACGCGGCTGAAAAACAGACAATGGAAAACAGTGGCCTGACCCTGATTATCGCCGTGGCTTACGGCGGAAGGTGGGACATCGTGAACGCGGCGAGGCAACTGGCTGGGAAGGTGACCGGCGAGGAAATGTCGGTCGAAGACATTGACGATGAAGTATTTGCCAAAGAGTTGGCCTTGTCCGGCGTTCCGGATCCCGACCTGTTGATTCGAACGGGTGGCGAGCAGCGAATCAGTAATTTTTTGCTTTGGAATCTTGCCTACTCGGAGCTGTATTTTTGCGATTGCCTTTGGCCGGACTTTCGTGAGCGGGAATTTGACAAAGCTATGGTTTTTTACGGAATGCGACAACGGCGTTACGGCCACACAAGCGAACAGGTCGAGGCGGTCTGAGATGCTCAGACAACGCGTAATTACAGCGTTGGCCGCAATTGCGATACTCCTCGTCGTGCTGTTCGTGTTGCCGCCCGTGGCCGTCAAGCTGGTCATTGCGGCGTTGATTCTCGCTGCTGCCTGGGAGTGGTCGGGATTACTGAAACTCGAATCCAGCGCCGCGCGGCTCGCCTATGTCGGTCTGATGGCGGCGCTTCTGGCTGCCTTCGTCGGCCTGGCAGACGAAGGCGCTGTCGAATCAATTCTGAAAGTCGCGCTTGCCTGGTGGCTCGTTGCGTTGATTTGGGTATTTATGTTTCCGACGCCGATTCCAAAATTTGCGGGCTGGACATGCGGTGCGCTCATACTGATACCGGCTTACGTCGCGATTATTGCACTGTACTCGATGCAACCGGCCCTCTTGCTGTCTGTACTTATTATTGTCTGGGCAGCAGATATCGGCGCCTATTTCGTGGGTAAGCGCTTTGGCAAGGTCAAACTCGCGCCGAATATCAGCCCTGGAAAGACCTGGGAAGGTGTTCTGGGTGGCTTGTTCCTCGTTGCGGTTCTGGTACTTTTGCGCGCACGTTGGCTTGAGATAGATATCGCCGTACTACTGCCGTTTAGCCTCGCCGTCGCCATTGTTTCGGTTGTCGGCGACCTGACCGTGAGTATGTTCAAGAGAGATGCAGGCGTTAAAGACAGCGGCAGGCTTTTTCCGGGACACGGCGGTGTCCTCGACCGGATCGATAGCGTGACGGCGGCCGCGCCGTTGTTTGCGCTCGGCATCAGCTGGGTGGGCCTGAGATGATGGGCAGCCGTGTTCAGTCGTTGTTTACTATGCGATGCTTAGGCTGCATTGTTGGTCTGGGGCCACGGGAACTGTACCTGCGGACCTCAGTCCTAGTTAAGCGGCAACGGAAAATGGACGATCTATGAGTGGTGCGCTGACCAATTTAGTCGCATTCATCGTCGCGATCAGCGTTCTGGTTGCGGTTCACGAATTCGGCCACTACGTCGTCGGGCGCTGGTCCGGCATGAAGGTTCTCAGGTTCTCGATCGGCTTCGGCAAGCCGATTTGGACCCGGATTGCCGGCCGGGACCGCACGGAGTACTGCATTTCAGCCATCCCGCTCGGCGGTTATGTCAAATTCCTGGACGAGCGGGAAGGTCCGGTCGATGAGGCCGACCAGGGGCGGGCATTCAATCACCGGCCTATCCCGGCAAGGATTGCCGTCCTCTTAGCCGGGCCTGCCTTTAATTTTCTTTTTGCACTTATTGCATATTGGGTCTTGTCCATGCAAGGCGTGCCCACGCTGCGTCCTGTCATCGGCACGGTCGAGGCGGGTTCCTATGCCGCGGAGGCCGGATTGCAGCCGGATGAGCTGCTCGTGGCTGTCGGCGATCGCGCGGTTGACGACTGGGGCACGGCCCTGTTGTCGATTCTGGACGAAATGGTCGCAACGGGAGAGGTGCCACTCGTCGTTGAAGACATCGGCGGCGATCAGCGCCAGGTGACCATCCAGGTAGGCGACGATCGAACCCGGCTAACGGAGCCGGGATTACTGCTTGTGGGGCTCGGCTTCAGGCCGGGCGAGCCGCTGGCGATTGCCGAATGGCTCGCGCCGGGCGCTGCTGCCGAGCAGGCCGGAATACTGCCGGGCGACAGGATCGTCAGCGTCAACGGCGAAAGTACTACGACTTTCAATGATATGGCGGCGGTCATCGTTGAGTTGCCGGACACGAACGTACCACTGGTGATCGTCAGGGACGGCCGGCGACAGACTTTGTACGTCGACATCGCCGCCGTGGAAACCGCAGACGGCATCGTGGGTCGTATTGGTGTCGGGCCGCGCTATCTGAAACAATTCGGAGCGGTCGCGGCGATTGGCGAATCATTTTCTCGCACTGCCCGCGAATCGGCGTTTACGGTTCGCATGTTGTGGAACATGGTGACCGGCCAGGTCTCGATCAAAAACATCAGCGGGCCGATCAGCATCGCACAGTTCGTCGGCGATTCCGCACGGGCCGGTTTTACCTATGTGTTGACGATACTTGCTCTTATCAGTATCAGCCTGGGCGTTTTGAATCTGCTTCCGATCCCGATGCTGGATGGAGGGCAGATCGTGTATCAGTCGGTGGAATGGATCAAAGGCAGTCCGATGTCTGATCGGGCGCAATTGCTCGGTCAGCAGATCGGCATTTTCGCAATTCTGTTGTTGATGAGTTTCGCTTTTTATAATGACATAGCGCGGCTATTCGGTTCTTAACGATCAGTCGGCATGTAAAGCTAAAGCGTATGCGGCAAAGACAGGACAGGAGCATTCGATTATGGCAGTGGCTGTCTGTAGCCACCGCCTTGGTCTCTTTGGCGTTTCCGGTTTCGAGCCTGGCCGAAGAATTCATAGTGCGCGATATGCGTGTCGAAGGCCTGCAACGCATATCCGAAGGTACGGTTTTCAACTACCTGCCGATCAACGTCGGCGATACGGTTGATGAGACCAGGATTCAGGAGGCGATTCGGGCACTGTATACACAAAAGCTTTTCGACGAAATCGAAATGCGGCGCGACGGCAGTACACTGGTCATTGTGGTGCGCGAACGGCCGTCTATTGAGGACTTTACGATTGAAGGCAACAAAGACATCAAGACCGAAGATCTCATGGAATCGCTTCGCGGCGTGGGGCTCGCGCGTGGCCGAACGTTCGATCGTTCGGTGCTGGACGACGTCCAGCAATTCCTGAAAGAGCAGTATTACGACCGCGGCAAATATGGCGTAGTCGTCAATGCCGACGTAATGGATCGGCCGAACAATACGGTTCGGATCAGCATCGATGTCAAGGAGGGGGACCGGGCAAAGATTCGCCAGGTCAATATCGTCGGCAATCACGACTTCGAGGAAGATAAAATCCGTGAAGACTTTGAGCTGGACACAGCTAACTGGTTGTCATGGATCAAGCAGGACGATCGATATGCCAAGGAATCATTGGGCGGCGATCTGGAAACGCTTCGCTCCTTTTATATGGACCGGGGCTACGCGGATTTCCGGGTTGAATCGACGCAGGTAGCAATCTCGCCTAACAAGAAAGACATATATGTAACGATCGGCCTTCACGAAGGCGAGCAGTACACAATCTCCGAAACCAAGGTCGTCGGCAAGATGGTGATTCCTGAGGAACAGCTTAGCGCCCTCATTCTCGCTCAGCCTGGCGAGACGTTTAATCTCCAGCGCCTGACCCAATCAAAGGAGTTTATGGAGTTTCGTTTGGGCGAGCAGGGCTATTCGAACGCTGAGGTCGATCCGGTGCCCGTGCTCGATGACGAGACCAAGCAAGTAGCTGTAACTTTCTTCGTTGATCCGCAGAGCCGCGTTTATGTTCGACGAATTATTTTCAAGAACATCGATCAGGTCAACGATGAAGTCTTGCGCCGCGAAATGCGACAGGCCGAAGGTGCTTTTCTTTCGAATCGGCTCATCGAACGGTCGAAGGTAAGATTGCAGCGATTACCCTATATCGAAAAAGTCGAAGTAGAAAACGTTCCTGTGCCTGAAAGCCCGGACATGGTCGATGTGGAGTTCGACATCACATATCGCATGCCGGGCCAGTTCAGTGGCGGACTGGGATATTCCCAAACTCAAAAACTGATGTTGAACGGCAGCATTGTGCATACCAATTTCCTCGGCTCGGGAAATCGGGTGGCGCTTCAGGTGAACACGGGCAAGTTCTCGACGCTCTACAGCCTGTCGCATACGGACCCGTACACGACCAAGAACGGCGTTCGAAGAACGATGTCCCTCAATTTCCGGGATACTACGCAATTCACTTCAGCGGCATCCGATTTTTCGACAACGAACGCCGGCGCGACACTCGAGTACGGCTATCCGATAAGCGAGTATCAAATGCTGAATTTCGGGCTGAGCTACAATCGCGCCGAGCTACTTTCCTCCAGCAGAAGTTCCACGCAGTCTCAGCAATGGGTCGCAAACAACGGCAATCCGTTCGTCCAGGACATCGGCAACGGCGCTGTATTTTTCGGCACCCAGTTCGACACTATCGAATTGATCGCCGGCTGGAGCTATGACAGCCGCAACCGGAGCCTCTTCGCAGACCGCGGTACCCGTCAAACGTTCTTTCTCACCTATGCCCTGCCCGGCAGTGGGGTCGAGTACTACACGGCGCGTTACAACTTTACCAAATATATCCCGCTTTTCGGCAGATGGACCTTCCGTGTGAATTCCGAACTGGGCTTTGGCGAGGCGCTCAACGCGACCACCGCGCTGCCGCCGTACAAGCAGTTTTACAGCGGCAGGCAGCAGTCGTTCGTTCGCGGTTACAAGGGTGGCTATCTGGGCCCGCGCGACAGCCTTGGCCGCCCCTATGGCGGTAATGCGTTGGTCCTCGGTCAAGTAGAGCTTATAATCCCCCTTCCCGAGAAATGGAGCGGCAGCACGCGCGCCAGTTTGTTCTACGACATCGGCAACATATTCAGTACCGGTGAGGTTGCATTCACTGATAAGTTAGGCAGTCCGATATCGTACGATCCGGATTTCAACGAGTTGAAGACGTCCGTCGGTGTGGCGGTTCAGTGGCTCGCGCCTATGGGGCTTTTTCGATTCAGTTACGCGGTGCCACTCAACGAGTTCAAAGGCAACGACAGGTTTTACGGGGACGTATTGGAAGGTTTTCAATTTAACATTGGTCAAGCGTTTTAGGGATTGGGGTTTTTATGATATTCGCGAAGCAACGATTGGTTAAGGCAACACTGGCTGTTGTACTTATTTCTATTTTTAGTGGCGCCGCTATAGCGCAGGAAGTGAAAATCGGCGTCGTCAACGTTCCGGTGTTGATGGAGCGTGCGCCACAGGCAAAAGTGGCAATGGATGCCTTGCAGGAAGAGTTTGCACCACGTCAACGGGTAATCGTTGCCAAGCAAGCGGAATTCGAGGAGCTCACCGAAAAAGTAAGACGCGATTTCGACGTAATGGGTGAAACAGAACGTCGAAACGCCGAAAAAGACCTTCGCGATCTACAGCGCGAAGTTACTCGTTTGCAAACCGAGTTCAGAGAGGACCTGAACCTTCGCCGAAACGAAGAACTCGGCAAACTCCAGCGCTTATTGCTAAAAGAAGTGCAGGAATATGCTCAGACCACCAACTACGATCTCATTGTCGGCGACGGCGTTTTATATGCGAGCTCTGCAGTAAACATTACAGAACTCGTTCTACGTGCAATGGAAGCCAACTTTAGTGCGACGGGGGCGAATCAATAGCGGCGAAATACAATCGGTCCATCAATAGTGCCTTGTTGGACCACTAGAATTTGGACGGATTGACAGAATACGGTGACATATGCCGGCTAGCCTCGGGGAATTGGCGACTGAATTCGGCTGTGATTTAATAGGCGATCCGAATACCCGTGTGGACCGCGTTGCAACGCTGGCAAATGCCTCCCCACAATCCATCGGTTTTCTTGCCAATCCCGCTTATCGAAACCAATTGTCGACCACCAGGGCCGCTGCAGTCGTGCTTGCAGAGGCCGACGCCGGCGATTGTCCGGTCGCTGCGCTAATCTCCACCGATCCCTACGCGACCTACGCACGAATCGCAGCCGTACTTCATCCACCCGAATCCCATGTGCCCGGCGTCCATTCATCAGTGGTCATAGACAATAGCGCGAGTATCTCGGATAGTGCGCATATTTCCGCGAATGTCGTAATCGGTGCGGATTGTTCGATTGCGGAGGGCGTATTCATCGGATCCGGATGCGTTCTGGGCAAGCGCTGTTCGATTGGCAGGGACTCACAGCTGCTTGCTAATACAACGCTTGTCGAAGACGTAAGAATTGGCGAACGAACGATCATTCATCCCGGCGCTGTTATCGGTTCCGACGGTTTCGGCCACGCTCGGGACGATTCGGGCTGGATAAAGATTCCCCAGGTCGGCGGTGTTGTCATTGGCAACGACGTCGAAGTCGGCGCGAACACGGCTGTCGACCGCGGTGCCATCGATGACACGGTCATTGAGGACGGCGTCAGACTCGATAATCTGGTGCAGATTGGTCACAACGTGCGCATCGGCGCGCACACCGCGATGATCGGGCCTAGCGGAATCGCCGGAAGCGCGACGATTGGCAAGCGATGCATGATCTCAGGCCTGGCCGGTGTTGTAGGCCATGTAAATGTATGCGATGACGTTATTCTTACGGCCCAGACGTTGATCACGAAAGACATTCGCGAGCCGGGAGTATATTCAGCCACGTTCGGTGCCGAGAAAGACAAAGACTGGAAGAGCATGGTTGCGAGGTTCCGCCGAATCGAGGCACTGGAGAATCGGGTCAAGGCACTCGAAGCAAAGGCGGAAAAATGACGGACGAGCCGAAAACCCTGGATATATTGCAGATTCAAAACCTGCTGCCGCACCGCTATCCGTTTCTGCTGGTCGACCGCATCACTGACTGTCAGCCCGGGACCTCAGTTACGGCCATCAAAAACGTAACGATCAACGAACCGTTTTTCCAGGGACATTTTGCGGGCTGGCCGATAATGCCGGGCGTGCTGATCATCGAAGCGATGGCCCAGGCGGGCGGCATTCTTTATTACCTGTCATCGGAAGACATCGAATCCGGACAGCCCTTCTATCTTGTAGCAGTCGATGAAGCCAGGTTTCGCCGTCCGGTCGTGCCGGGCGATCAATTGCAGATGGACGTGAGTGTCGCCCGGAAACGCCGCGGCATGTGGCGATTCGATTGCTCTGCGACCGTCGATGGCAAACAGGTGGTATCCGCGGTCATTATGTGCGCGCCCGGGGAAAAGCAGGCGTGATCCACCCCACCGCGATTGTCGCCGCCACCGCAATGATAGCCGATGACGTCGACATCGGGCCTTACACAATCATCGGCGAGCATGTCGAGATCGGTGCCGGATCAAGAGTCGAAAGCCATGTCGTGATAAACGGGCCGACCCGGATCGGTGAGAACAATCACATTTACCAGTTTGCGTCGATCGGCGACGATCCGCAGGACAAGAAATACCGGGACGAAGATACCCGCCTCGAGATCGGTGACGGAAATACGATTCGCGAATACTGCACGATAAGCAGAGGTACCGTGCAGGACGAAGGTGTGACCAGGCTCGGCGACGACAACTGGATTATGGCTTACGTCCACATCGCACACGACTGCCAGATCGGAGACAAGACGATCATGGCGAATAACACGACCCTTGCGGGGCACGTACACGTCGGCGACTGGGCGATCTTTGCCGGATTCGCCGGTGCGCATCAGTTCTGCCACGTCGGTGCGCACAGTTTTCTTAGCATCTATACGGGTGTGAACCAGGACGTTCCCGCCTACGTGATGGTGTTTGGCTTACCCGGCGCGCCCGTCGGCATCAACAGCGAAGGGCTGAAGCGGCGGGACTTTAGCAAAGAGCAGATACGCAATATCAAGAATGCCTATCGGATCGTCTATCGCAGCGGTCTGAAACTCGCCGAAGCGATAGCGGAGATTGAAGGCCTGGTCGCCGATCAGCCGGAGCTCGGGATTTTTCTCGACTCGCTCAAGACGTCCGAGCGCGGCCTGGTCCGTTAGCTTTAATTTAGGAAATGCAAACATTGCGGATCGGCATTGTCGTTGGCGAAGTATCCGGCGACCAGTTGGGTGCCGGACTGATTCGAGCGCTCAAAGCGCAAAATCCCTCCGTTCATCTCGAGGGCGTCGCAGGACCGGCCATGCGCGAGGCAGGCTGCGAAGTCTGGGAGGATGCCGAAGCTCTGGCAGTGATGGGCCTGGTCGAACCCATCAAGGTATTGCCCCGGCTGCTGCGACTACGCCGCTCACTCGTCAAA
>FXBF010000846.1_pt1 | contig 10731 bp, 5 predicted proteins | sample 5335321 | NCBI WGS metagenome assembly FXBF01 (sample SAMEA103928391, study PRJEB20085) | sediment metagenome | isolation source: sediment | reverse complement strand
ATCCCTTTTATCATATCAACAAACCTACGGCCAGCTACAATCAGTGGAGTATAGAACTGCAGATATCCCAAAGGAATGTAGATGAAGCCTTTCTAAAACAGTCTTATTTGAAGGTCTTAGCAAAGCATATCGATGGGATTACGCCGGAACGAATTCATAACTATGTGTATGGTCCTTTTCTTAGGAACAAATTTCTCCTGATTAACAAAAGGCATCCCGTTATAAACGACCTTAATAAAAAAATTAATGAGAAGAATGAGGATATAGCAGTTTTAGAAAATATCTTAAAAGAGAGAGACGAACAAATAGCAGCTTTAGAAAATATCTTAAAAGAGAGAGACGAACAAATAGCAGCTTTAGAAAATGCCTTAAAAGGGGGAGAAGCATATATCCAGCGTATCCAGTCCGGGCATGGGTGGAAGCTTTTGACCAGGTACTTTAAGGCAAGAGATATACTCTTGCCCGAGGGTACCAAGAGAAGGCTTTTTGTAAAACTGCTTTTTAAAACATTTGCAAACCCGAAGGAGGTTTTAGGAAACCTTAACAGAACAAATTTAAAAAAATTTCTTTATAATTTAAAAGTAGTCGATCCGATAACCATAGAAAAAAAGATAGAACAAAAACTCTCTTATGAGCTTACTGAACAAAGAACTGCTGTAAGAGAAAAGGGCAGGCAAACTCTCTTCGTAAAAACAGCAAGTAAAGATTATTTTGATTTTTTGTTTAAAATGAACACTGAAGTGGGCGAGGATTATGTCCCCCTTTCATATCCCGGCATACCTGAGACAGATATTAAGCTTATTGCCTTCTATCTGCCGCAGTTTCATCCGATTCAGGAAAATGATGAATGGTGGGGAAAGGGATTTACCGAGTGGGCTAATGTAACGAGGGCTGTGCCGCAGTTTATCGGTCATTATCAGCCTCGCCTTCCCGGAGAGCTCGGTTTTTATGACTTGAGGATTCCACAAATTCAGAAAAGACAGGTAGAACTGGCAAAACAATACGGAATTTACGGGTTTTGTTTCCATTCTTACTGGTTTAATGGCAGGACATTGCTTGAAGGGCCTGTAGAAAGTTTCTCAGAGAATTTTGATTTTCCATTTTGCATAAACTGGGCCAATGAGAATTGGACAAGAAGATGGGATGGACAAGAAAATGAAATTTTGATTGCTCAAAAACATTCACCTGAAGATGAAATTGAATTTATAAAGTATATTTCCAAATATTTTAAAAGTAAAAATTACATAAGAATAAAATCAAAGCCACTACTAATAATATACAGACCTGCCCTGCTCCCCAATCCAAAAGCTACTGCAGACAGGTGGAGAAAATGGTGTCTTAATAATGGAATTGGTGAAATCTACTTAGCTGCAGTTCGTTCATTCGATGAAATAGATCCCGTAAGCATTGGTTTTGATGCTGTGATAGAGTTTCCACCACACGCATTTCCTTTCAAAGATATTTCATATCGGTTTAACATAGTAAATCCGAATTTTAAAGGAGTTATATCAGATTATAAAGAGACGGCTGAGTTTTATTTAAATAGTATTAAACCCCCGTATAAAAAATTTCGGGGAATAATGCCGGGTTGGGATAATGAAGCAAGGATCCCGGGGAGGGGAAAGGTGATTGCAAATTCCACTCCTGATAGTTTCAAAGAGTGGCTTAAAACTCTCTGTGATTTTACACATAGTAATTTCGATTCAGACGAAAGAATGATATTTATTAACGCCTGGAATGAATGGGCTGAGGGAACATATCTTGAACCTGATAAAAGGTATGGATACGCTTATCTTCAAGCCGTTGCAGACGCATTAATAGAATATGATTCCAAAATGATACAAAAAAAAATTATTTATGTTTGTCATGATGCATTTTTTGCCGGTGCACAAATTCTTTCTTTAAATATAATAAGGATTCTGAAACTTAAATTTAAGTATGACGTGCATTTTATTATAAAATCAGGGGGAGAGTTAGAGTCTGAATATGAAAAATATTCGACTGTATATAATTTAGAAAAGGGCTATAGTACAGAGAAGGAAAAAGAAGAGTTAGTCGAAAATCTCTATAATTCAGGCATTCGGGAGGCAATCTGTAACACTGTGGTAAGCGGCGACCTTGCCGGACTCCTTCACGAAAAAGGTATAAAAACATTAACTTTGGTACATGAACTGCCCAGCATTATCAAAAAAATGAAGATTGAAAGGAACGCGAAGCTTTTAGCTGAATATTCTTACAGAACAGTTTTTTCATCAGAATTTGTCAGGGATAAATTCAAAACAATAACAAAGATAGATGATGAAAGAACCACCATTTTGCCACAGGGACTGTACAGGCATAATAAATATAAAAACAGAAAACATGAAGCAAGAAAAACGATTAGAGAGAGTTTATCTTTGCCCGGAGACTCAACAATAGTGCTTGGAGTCGGCTTTGGTGATCATAGAAAAGGCGTTGATTTGTTTGTTGAAGTTGCCAGAATAATAACTAAAGAAAGAAAGGATATTTATTTTATATGGGTAGGCGAGCTTCACCTTGAGTTTAAAAAAATTATCGAGTATGAAGCTGAAACCAATAAAAATATAATTTTACAGGGTGCGCAGAAAAATGTTTCTCTCTTTTATGCAGGAGCTGACATTTATCTTTTAACATCAAGGGAAGACCCGTTTCCTTCAGTAGTCCTGGAAGCTATGGACGTTGGATTGCCTATTATAGGCTTTAAAGATGCCGGAGGGTTCAGGGATATTGTGAATGAAAATACAGGCGCACTTGTTCCTTATTTGAATGTGGGGGCAATGGCGGAGGAAGTTATGAATTTAACTAATGATACTCATAGAAGAGAATTAATGGAGAGCAATGCCTGTAGATTAATCGAAGAGAAATTTAATTTCACCGGCTACGTTTTCAAACTTCTCTCCCTTATAGGGCACAATTATAAAAAAGTTAGCGTGATAATTCCGAATTACAATTATGAAAAGTATCTCAAACTAAGAATGGACAGCATAATAAATCAGACATACCCGGTATACGAAATTATTTTCCTTGATGATGCCTCTACTGATGACAGCGTAAAGATTGCCGAGAGTTATCTTGAAGAGGAATTAAATATAAAAATCATAAAGAACACAACTAATTCCGGGTCTGTTTTTAAGCAATGGTTGAAGGGATTAAAGGCGGCCAAAGGGGATTACATCTGGATTGCAGAGGCTGACGATTTATGCGGGAACACTTTTCTGGAAGAAATTCTATCGTGCTTTGAAAAAGGCAGAGATGTAGTTGTGGCATATAGTCAGTCCAAACAGGTCGATGAAAACGGCAAAATATTGTCTGAAAATTATTTTGAGTATACAAACGATATTGACAAAGAAAAATGGAGAAAAGATTATATTCGAGAAGGCGTAGAAGAAATATCAGATACTTTAATCGTAAAAAATACAATCCCGAATGTTTCTTCGGTTGTATTTAAAAAGTTTGATGTTTCACAGATTCCGGACGAGATATATAACTTCAAGATTGCCGGAGATTGGTTTTTCTACATTTGGCTTCTTAAACAGGGCAAGATTGCATATGTCTCCAAATCATTAAATTATCACAGAAGGCATGACAGTGGGGTAACAAAATCTGAAGATAAAGAGATGCACTATAATGAAGTTGTTAAAATGCAGGAATATATAATGCAGGAATTCAATGTGCCTGTCGAAGTCATAAATAAGGCGCATCTTTATAAAGAATATTTAGTAAAGTATTTTGGTTTGAATTAGGAACGGTACCGGTATAACAGGCTACGAAACTCGTTCGGCTGGGGTCCGGCAATAGATTTAACAACAGGCATAAGACGAACAGCGGCCTATATTAAAACTCACATGGGTGATGAACAGGATTATTCACAGGGAATTAGACGGGATTGACTAAGAACATATGGTTGAAAGTTATAGCGCTCTTTACACCGGTGGAATTGAATAGCGCTCCAAGTAACAGATTTGACCGTGGCGTACGGAAATGGAAACGGCGTTAGCAGGTGTAAAAGATAAGGAATACTCAAACCGATTGGTATTTTATAAAAGCTGTTTTGATAAATATTACAGGAGGGTAAGCAATGAATAATTTTGACTACATCCATGGCTTACTCGTAAACTATCAGGCCGCAGAGATTAACAGGCAGATATCACCGAACGATTCAATGAACAATCAGTGGTATTTCGAGGTCGGCAGGAGCGCTGTGGAGGTCATAGCAGTTGCCTGTGCGGCCAGCAATATCCAGGCGGTTAAGAAGGTTCTTGATCTTCCGTGTGGACACGGCAGGGTGCTTCGACATCTCATTCATCTATTTCCTGGGGCTGAAGTCCATGCTTGCGACTTGGATACGGATGGGGTGGATTTTTGTGCCTCGACCTTTGGCTCTAAACCTATCTACTCTCAAGAAGATCTTACCAAAGTAGACTTCGGCTCCCAATATGACCTCATATGGGTAGGATCTCTGTTTACGCACACAGCGCTTAATGTCACAAGAAGGTGGATAGCCCACTTAGCCAGATTCCTGAGTCCTCAGGGTATAGTAGTGGCTACTTTGCATGGGCGTTGGTGTCAGTATGTCCATAAGGCATTTCCCTACATTGGAGAAGACAGGTGGCTTGAGATTATTAAGGATTACTCCTCGCTGGGCTATGGGTACCGTGACTACCTGAAGCAGAAGTCTCATAAGTTTATTTCTGGAAGCTACGGGATTTCTTTAGCCAAACCGCATGTGACCATTCGGAGCTTAGAGGACATACCGGGCATACGTATTTATCTTTATTTGGAACGAGGGTGGGCGGATCACCATGACGTAGTGGCATTCGGATCCCCAAGTTATGACGAGCCATGGCCTGGTATGCATAAATAGGCGCTGCTGATTAATCGGAATTATTGAAAAGATTTACTATTGCTTGCATTGAACTCGATATTCCATTAATGGATCCTGCGCAACAATTTGATTTATAGATTCAGACAATGCAATTTGGTGAAAACGTATGAAGGAAAGATGGTTCACGGGCATTGCGCGGAATTGGAAACGGCGTTATTCTTCGTTTCGGACAATAGGAAAAGGCCTATGAAACCCAACAATGGTTACTGCATAACCTGTGACTCTGAAACAACGTTTTATGCTAACAATGAATGGCTAAGAGACCATTACATATGTAAAAAATGCGGTTCAATTCCAAGAGAAAGGGCGCTCATGTTTTGTATAGAACGTTACTACCCGAATTGGAAAGAACTTTTTGTACACGAAACATCTCCGACTGATAGAGGCGCCAGTATAAAGCTTAAAGAGTATTGCAAGAATTATATTCCTACTCACTATTTCTCAGATTTTCCCGCAGGGGAAATTCATCCAAGAGGCTTCAGGAATGAGAATTTGGAAGACCAAACTTTTCCAGATGAAAGTTTTGACTTGGTCATCTCACAGGACGTTATGGAACATATTTTTGACCCGGCAAGGGCTTTTGCTGAAATTGGAAGAGTGTTAAAGCCTGGTGGAGCTCATATATTTTCTGTGCCCTTGGTAAAAAAAGAAAAGTCGTCTGTAGTTTGTGCAAAAAAGGATGATAAGGATAACATTATTTATCTGCTGGAACCAGAATATCATGGCAACCCTATAAACGATGAGGGCGCTCTTGTGACGATGCATTGGGGCTACGATATTTGTGATTTCATATTGAGACATAGCGGATTATACACAACCATCAATTATATCGACAATTTATCTTTAGGAATACGAGCAGAATACATAGAAATATTAGTGAGTAGAAAAATTTAAAATGTAACAACTATGAATTTTCAGAAAGACTCCATTATCAGAAAAAACACATATAAACTGGTTGCTTAAATTTATCAAGCTTATCATGAAACAAAAGAGAGAATTTTTTGTTGATGCCCTGCATATATTCATTTTAGCCAGCCTTGCGCTCTCAAAACCTTTGTATGTGCTGTCCAGCAATGCAGAGTTTTTTGTTGCGCACAACACCGGTATTATTTCAGAATTCAAAAAAAACATACAGTACCCAATTCGTATAGAAGAAGAGGCATTTAATACCGAGTTGGTTTATAAACGGTTGATGGGCAAAACTTAAATATTTTTGCTTACTTTAATTAGTGGGATCTATTTGAAAACAACTATTTCGGTGATATAAGATTACTCTCTGTGATAGGGGTTTTTGGTATGTTTACTGATGCTCGACAGAGAATCAGCACGATTTATTAAAGGAGGATTAAGCGGTATGAAAAAAATTTTTGCATGTATATTTCCACTCTGGCTCATTTTGTTCTTATCAAATCCTGTATATGCATACCTGGATGCTGGATCTGGAAGCATGATATTACAAATAATACTAGGCGGATTGGCTGGCTTGGCGGTTATCTTGAAACTGTATTGGCGCCGGTTTCTTGCTCTGTTTGGAATTATTAAAAAGAAAGAAGATGATTCTAATCCAAGTGCTTCTGAACAGTGACGAATTATAAATGGACCCTTTTATTACAGACTGCCAAGCCGAGCCCGGCTCATTCCGTGATCAGGCTAATAGAGTTTTTTACAACGCTGATGCCGTTCTGCGCGGCTTGAGCAAAGAGGCGCTTAAGGAGTGGGAGATTCTATCGTCCACAACATTTTTTCCACGCTTAATGGCTGAGGGGAAAATAGTTCAGACCGAGCAGGTTGAACCTCCAGTGAATTTGGACACTACAGTAACAGGAAAGTGGGCAGCGTTTCTCAAACACCAGACTATTCCATTCATTTCATACCCTTATGAGTGGTGTTTCGGAATGCTAAAGGATGCTGCTTTATTACAAATTAAATTATTACTTGCTGCGCTTGATGAGGACATGATACTTAAGGACTCATCGGCTTTCAATTTTCAGTGGAAAGGGGCAAACACTGTCTTTATTGACATTCCCTCCTTTGAAAAACTTTCCGAAGGGGAGCCCTGGGTGGGGTACCGGCAATTCTGCCAGATGTTCCTATACCCGCTTTTTCTTCAGGCTTACAAAGACATTATCTTCCATCCATGGCTGCGTGGAAACATTGACGGCATTGAGCCTGAATACTGTAACAGCATCATGTCTATTCGGGATCTTCTGCGTCCCGGCGTGTTCACGCATACATACCTACAGGCTAAATTCCAGGCGAGATATGCCTCCGCAAAGCAGAATATAAAGGAGGGGCTGCGTACCGCCGGTTTCAATAAGGAATTGATAAAGAATAATGTTAAAGGTCTACGAAAATTAATTCAGGGGTTGTCATGGAAACGCTATAGATCACAATGGTCGCACTACGCAAATGAACACAGTTATACAGATTCTGACCATGAGATTAAAAAATCTTTCGTGCGTGATATTATTACCTCACAGTCCTGGAACATGGTCTGGGATCTGGGATGCAATACAGGCACCTTTTCCCGCATAGCTGCTGAAAACGCTCAATATGTAGTTGCCATGGATGCAGATCAGCTTGCCATTGAATATCTTTATCAAGAGCTCAAAAAAGAAGGAAATTCTAAAATATTGCCTCTTGTTTATAATGTGGCTGATCCTTCACCCAATCTCGGCTGGCGTGGGTTAGAAAGAAAATCTTTACCCAAACGGGGAAAACCAGACCTGACGCTCTGCCTTGCCCTTATACATCATATTGTAATTACCGCAAATATCCCACTCAAGGAATTTATTGATTGGCTATCAAGCTTGGGCACATCGCTGGTGATAGAGTTTGTCACCAAGGAAGACCCAATGGTAAAAAAGCTTTTGCTTAACAAAGAAGACAACTATACTGAGTATGAAATCAAGTATTTCGAACAGTACCTGTCCGAGGCCTTTGGTGTAACCAAACGTGAGATGTTAACGTCCGGTACCCGTATTTTGTATTTTGCAACACCCCTGCCCTGACCCTTCCCCTGGTGGGAGGGGTTAGGGGAAGGGGATGAAAATCGCTTAATTGAGATTTAAATATTTACAGGAGACCTTCATGCAGCAAAAAAGAGAATTTTTTGTAGACGCCTTACACATATTCATCCTGTCCAGCTTTGCACTTGCCCAGCCGCTATTTGACCTGCTGTCCCGAAATGCAGAATTTTTTGTTGCTCGGCATTCCAAGTCCATAGATGTTATTCTCCTAATCCTTATTCTGTGTGTCCTGTTTCCATCGCTTTTAGTATTGATGGAGGTAGTGGCGGCGCTGTTTGGTCGACGAATTCGCAAAGGCATACATTATTTTATGGTGGCAGGCTTGTTTGCAGTAATTGCCTTGCCAGCGCTGAAGAAGATTTTAGAAATTCCCGGGACTACCCTCCTGGTGGGAGCAACCATACTGGGGGTAGTGGTTACTATTACCTATATTCGTCTCCATCTGGTGCGGATGTTTCTGACCGTTCTATCGCCAGCACTATTAATCTTTCCCGGACTTTTCCTGTTCAACTCCCCGGTTTTTAAGGTTGTGTTTCCTAAAAAAGACCCTTTAGCTGTTACGGTTAAAATAGCTAATTCCCCTCCTATTGTTATGGTTGTGTTTGATGAACTTCCTTTAACCTCTCTTATGGACAAAAACCATATGATAGACCAGTTGCGTTATCCCAGTTTTGCAACCCTTGCCGAAGATGCTTACTGGTTCCGGAATGCTTCAGCACTTGCAGGTAATACCGAAATTGCTCTTCCCCCTATCCTTACAGGTAATTATCCACCGTTTCGATTTCCACGTCTGCCAACAGCATCCGATTATCCTAACAATATCTTCACCTTATTAGGTGGTTCATATGATGTAAAAGCATTAGAGCCTATAACAAATATCTGTCCTGAGCAACTTTGCGGAGATAATACAGCTGGTGAGACCATTGGAGAGCGAATGCAGTTTTTAGTTTCGGATCTGTCTATCGTCTACCTTCATATTCTTCTCCCATCGGAATTTACTTCTAAATTACCAAGTATCACTCTCAACTGGACAAATTTTAAAGATCGAACTACTAACCTCTTAAGTGATAATGTATTAAACAAGAAGGATATTAAGTACTCTGAGCAATACCTTCAGAAATTCTTCTCAAGGGTAATAAGTGAAAACAACAACCCCAAAGTATTCAGGCAATTTGTTAACTCTATACATTCTACCAAGAAGCCTACTCTATACTTTCTTCACACTACCCTTCCTCATCGGCCATGGGACTACCTTCCTTCTGGTAAGCAATACATCAGCTACGGACGTCTCGATTGTTTGGTAAAAGAGATATGGTGTGAAGACGAATGGCAAGTTATTCAGGTATTCCAGCGCCACTTGCTTCAGCTTGGCTTTGCTAATAAATTACTCGGAGAGCTTATTGCCAAACTCAAGGATGAAGGTCTATATAAACGTTCTTTGATTATCGTTACTGCTGACCATGGCGTTAGCTTCCGGCCTAATGATTATACCAGACCGGCTACAAAAACGAATTACCAGGATATCTTACCAGTTCCCCTCTTTATTAAGCTGCCAAACCAAGAAGAGGGAGTAATTAGCGACCGCAACGTAGAACTCGTCGATATATTGCCTACTATAGCAGATGTTTTGGGAATTGAAGTCCCGTGGCCGATCGATGGACGTTCTGTCTTTGACCATTCTCAGCCTGAGCGTAAAGAGAAGTTTGTTTTTAAGAATGTAATAAAGCTTACATTTGAGACTTTTATTGACACAAAGCACGAATCTCTTAATAGAAAGCTCTCCTTGTTCGGGGATGGAACGATTCCTGACGGTCTGTTCAAAATCGGCCCTCACAATGAGCTTGTAGGCCGTAATGTAAGTGAAATTGGAGTTACTGGACAGGCAGACGTTTATATTCAATTCGATCGTCCATTTTTATTTGATAATGTAGATCTGTCAGCATTTATACCAGCTCAGATCACAGGTCGTGTGTTGCAGAACATGGGAACTTCAGAGCCGCTTGCGTTAGCTGTAGCAGTTAACGGCGTGATTTCCGCAGTATCACAACCATATTTAAACAAAAAAAAAGAGATGGAGTTTTCAGCCATTGCGTCTGAGAGCGCCTTTAGGTCAGGGAAGAATGAGGTTGAAGTCTTTTTAGTCTCTAAAAACAACAACAGGCTTGTGATTTCAAAAACGAAAAACAGGCCGGTTGAGACCTATACCCTTACTTCATCAGAATTTATTGTCCCTTCAAACGGGAAATCCGTACAAATAACCCGAGATGGGCTAAAAGGTTACCTGGACTTAGCCGCTATTAAAGGCGATAATGTACTTTTTTCAGGCTGGGCTGTTGATATAAAGGAATTCCGTCCCGCAGATACTATAGCGATATTTCTGAATGGAAAGTTTTTATATTCAGGCTGCTGCAATCAGGACAGGCCTGACCTGGTGAAGGCTTACAAAAATTCTGATATGCTCAGAGCAGGATTCAAATTCAATATCCCCCTGTCACTATTTAAAGATATTGGTAATTCAGAAGTGCGCATCTTTGCCATTTCAAAAAAAGGTATAGCATCTGAACTGAATTATCCCAAGGGATACAAGTGGGGTAAAAAGTCATGAACAAAAACTAAGATTTAGACAGGTCGGAATCGACTCGTACCGAGATATACAAGATAAACTGGATAAAATAATACTTAAAAAATATAAATCGTCACTACTGTCCAAGATAATTTGAAAAGTTCTTTTTCATAATTAAAACCTATTGAAATTTAAAGCTTTTTAGACAGGCATGTCCCGATTTCAAAACCAGGTTG
>FXBF010000845.1_pt1 | contig 10743 bp, 9 predicted proteins | sample 5335321 | NCBI WGS metagenome assembly FXBF01 (sample SAMEA103928391, study PRJEB20085) | sediment metagenome | isolation source: sediment | reverse complement strand
ATCTTTATCTGGTCAAGAAGCCACTGCCATAGCCGTTGGATGAGGCCGGGACGGCGCAGTTGTTCTACCCGGCGACGTTGTTCGTGTTTGAGTTGTTTGGTGCTGCGTCTGGGCTGACGGCCGTTGACTGACGGCCGTGGTAAATCTTTGTAATCTACCCGCAAAACGGGCCGCGTTTCGGTGCCGTACACGCGGTATTTCGTGTGGTCGCAGCCGAGGACCGCGCATTTGCCGCCCCCCTGTTCCCAGCACGCTTTATGGTACAGCGTCCCACATTGGCGGCAGAGGACTGGCTGCAAAGCGGCTTCGTTCACATTGTTCTCCACCGGGTTGGCGCAGATGGGGCAATGCAAACTCAACTGGTTCGCTTCTGTGATATCTTCTTCCGATATGGAAATGGATGGTAATTCTTGCTCAGCCATCGTCGTGATAGGTAATGTGGTAATTGGGTAACCGGGTTCTTGGATATTAAGCATTATTATACAACAATTATCAAAGACCAATAACTGAATTTTGCGTACACTCAGTTACCAGGAGCCATCTGCCCAGGACGGCCAGGGGAAATCATACGGCCGTACCTCGCTCTTGTGCCGGTTCCAGCCAAAAAAGCCGCTCTTGCGGGCACGTGGGTCTAACACCAGGGCGACGTGCCATATCTGGGTGAAAAAGTTCTGGTGAATAAATAAATCCATCCCCGATAGAAAAATGCCAAAGCCGGGATGGGTATGATACCAGCCGACCATCACGGCCGTGTCGTCGGGGTATCGTTCGCGCAGCACATCATTCATATAGCGCCAGCTTTCCGGCGTGTAGGTGACGCTGGCGCCGTGCATGACGGTATGTTTGGCGATGATGGTGTCGTGAATGTGAACGACGTAACGGCCGTCGGGCTGTTTTTCCGGACTGGGGCCAACCAGAACCCCGGCTACCTCCCGGTTCATGCTGCTTAAAGCATGAACTTGGGCGGCACGAAGGGCCGGTTCTTCAATGAGAATATCCACGGCTGACCACGTCTCATCGCCGATGGGGCGCCGTTTGCCAGCAATGCGTACCCGTGCCCGGCTGGGGGCAATCGTAGGAGTGTCTATCGTTGCGCCGTCGGCTTCCGGTTCTTCATGCACTGGTTGCGATTCGGCGACAACAATCTCCGGTTCTTCTTCAGCCGCAACCGGTTCAGGTTCAGGCGCTATTTCTGGTTCTTCTGTCTTAACGGCCGTATCTTCCATTTCAGCCGGCGTTTCAGCGTCTTCTATGGCTTCAACGACGGTGGGTTCGTCTTCGGTAACGGCCGTTTCTTCTTTACCGCCCAAAGTGACCACCACAGAATCTAACCACTCGTTGTCCGGCGCAATCGGGTCACCGCCCGCATCATAGATCGTTAGCTCCAGGGTGATTTGCTCATCTTGAGCCAGTTCAATCAGGGTAATTTCTTCATACGTTTCCCAGACCTCTTTTTCCAGCAGGTCAGCGTAAGCCTGGAGATCCGCTAAAGTACAGTCTTGAAGTCGTTTGTAACGGCCGTCTACTGAAATCATATCTTGCGGCAGCAGCGTCACATTTGCGCTAATAGTTTCTTCCGAATCGGGTAATGAAAGCGTGATAATCGCCACAAAAGACAGCGTTTGTTCTTCACTCATAAAGTTTGACCTTTTTTAACTATACAGGTGCTAGGGCCGGTCTCCAGACCGCGCCCGATGGTGGCACGGTGGACGACAATGCTTGTCGTAGACACCGGCCACAGCCAGAGGGGTAGGGGCAGACCTGCGTGTCTGCCCACTCTGGGCGAACATATGGGTTTGCCTCTACTTTAATTCAATGTTTATCGAGCAGTTTACCTGGTTTAAGCGGATGTTATTGCGGTCTACGGCCGTGAGCCGGAGTTCATAATCCCCTGGTTCAAAATCAGTCGTATTCCAGGTAGCTAATGTTCCTAAATTCCTGTCTTGTCGGGGTGTGCCCAGAGGCGGCTGCCACGCTTCTTGCCCTACCAACCGCGTTTCGACCACATAACGGCTGGCATCTGGAAATTGGGTTGTGCCCAGAACGTCAAATTTTGTACCCACCTGCGTCCGGCTGCCATCAATCGGCGACAAAATACGCAAGTTAGGATTGGGGCAGGCAAGGGCATTGGGATTGATGGGCACATTAGCCATTGTTAGAATCACCGTCTCCATCTCTTTGGCCCGTTTGTTGGCGGGTACCACCCAGAAAACGAATAAAAAAAGGGCAAATGCCAGCGCCAGTGTGCCCACAATCAGCCCTAGTTTTTGCGAAGAGGGGGATAGTGACAACCATTGATTATCTGGCATGTACACTGTGCTGTCTAAACTTTCTGACTCACCGCGGGCAGAAGATTCAACCAAATCAGCCTCGGACACGTTGTATACTGAGGTTTTGACGGCCGTCCAGCCAACGATCGGCCGGGACTGAACATCGGTGCGTTCGTAATAGCCGCCGATGGGGGCGATCTCCCCATTGACCCAGCCAAAGTAAGCTGACTCATTGCGAATTGGGTCTACGACCAGCCCCAGGTGCCAGGGCAGGGTAAAAGCGGCCGAATGCACGACGACATCATCGCTGGAATAGAAAACGCTCAAGCCGGGATGGGTATGAAACCAGCCTACAATGTCCATTGCTGGAAATTGCACGGCCCGGTCCCGGTGAATCTGGCTCCAGGCATCGGCCGTAAAGGTGAAATGCACCGGCCCATGATCATCGCTGGTGGCGGGTAAAGCCGCTTTCACATCTACTACCAGCATTTCCCCTTCACGATAGGCGTGGCCTAGCAAGACCCCGCCTAATTCTGAGCGCAAATTGCTCTGGCTGTGTTTGTTCACCTGTGCCAGGGCGTTTTGGCTGTTCAAGATCAACACTTGCCCGGCGGCTGGTTTTTCACCGTGCAAGATGCACTGTTCGTCTGCCAGGGACGACGGCCGTTTTGGCAGATTCAAGACCTCCTCCGGTGTAGGGTGGGTATGGATGATGGGGGTGTCTGCTGACGGCCGTTCCGCTTTATCCGAGTAAGTTGATGCCGAAGTCATCAGACTCCTCCTCCCCGAGTACGATCAGGTCTTCCAAGGATTGCCCTTTCAGGCTGCGCGAATCAATCGGGAAGAGACGTTTATTGCGCAAAGCCCAGGCAGCCGCTTTCGAGTTCATCGGGTCCTTCGGATCATAATTCTTGTATTGCACCATTTCCGCCAGCGTCAGTAACAATTCATCTAATGTTTTTGCCGGCCACCAGGCGCCAATACACACAGCCCCGGTTACATGAATATTGGGATGAAAAATAGGCGTCATCCATTTGAGCTGCGGCTGTTTCAAGGGGTATTCTGCGTGAAGATACACACTCACTTCATGAATTTCACGCAGAATCGGCTTGCCGGAAGAATTGACCTTTTCCACACCTTTACAGGTAAAGCGGATCAGGTATTTTTCCACCGGGTCACCATCCGTTGTCAATATGTGCACAAATTCGCTACGATTCACCAGATCGCGGAGACGTTTGTGATCGTTCCGCAGCCGGGTTTCACGGATATCAAAAGCCATCGTTTCCTCAATTAGAATCAGAAGTTATACTGATCGGCAAAAGTTTGTCCCTAAAGTCCCCGGCACTTTCAAAGTGCCGGGGATTTTGGAGCGGACATTATTTAAGGTGAGCAGTATAGCAATAAAGAGTGGGCAGTGTCGGTAACTGCTCACCGGCAACTGATTACTGAATACCGATTACTAAAAACCGCCGGCGGTCACTTCAGGGAAGAGACTCAAAATATCGTCCTCAACCACACCCGCATCAGCCAATGATTCATCATCAGCAATGCGCTTGCCCGAGGAACGGTGGTCTAGACGGTATGTAATGGGGTTTGCCCCCTGGTTAGTGGGCAGGCCCATCTTGCTGACCAGGGCTGGAATCAGACGACGCATCGGGACGTCATCCGGTAACTCGACTGGGGTTTTCTTTGAACCAGTGGGATCATAGATTATTACTTTGATGGTGTTAGCCATTTCTTTTAGCCTCCGTATATTTCCTTAACTTATATTATGATATTTTATACGATAATTGTAAATTTGGGTTGCAGTTGTTGTGATGAGTGATAAGTGATGAGTAATGAGGGCCGAGTGGCTCATCACTCATTACTCGTTACTCAAATCTGAGGAACGTGTCTTTATCCCCCGTCAATTCATAATATACATGCTCATTCCCGTTGCGGGCGCGAATAATAGTGAGCGGCGATATGTCTACCGCGGCCAGGGTGCGCTCCAGAAACGCTTCTGTGCCGGTGATGCGATGGGTGAGGTTCATTTCCCGACGGCCGTTACAATTCGGGCAAACGGCGTCATCTTCATATAGCCGGGCCATCTTTTGGAAGATGGGCGACCTTTCGCCACAATCGGGGCAATCCATGCTAATGACGAGTTCGCCATCAAATTCCAGCACCGTGCCATCCCCTAATTCCTGACGGGCAATGGCGAGTAGATCATTGAGAGTCGTTTCGGCGCTGGTCAGGTCGGGTCGTTCAATGATGGGATCCAACGTCGAATGGCTCATGCACATCTCTTTGACAGGGTATTCAGTCGTGTATACGTCATTGGTCAGACCATTAATCATCACGGCCGTGCCTGGCTTCACTTCCATATCATGAAGCAGCTTCAACGCTTCCTGAGTCTGAAAGGCGGCGACAATGCTGGCGCTGGTCGGGGTAGTGGGCACTTTGCCCTGTAAGATATTTTGGCGGGCCAACAAAGGGCAGGAATAACGCAAATTGATGATTTGGTAGTCGAGGTCTGTCAGCGTACATTCGTAGCAAGCGCCTTCACCTGGCCGAAACACGCGGGCGATACCCATCAATTCCTGAATAGCCCCATCTACCCAGGGGCGATTCACAGCCCAACTGTTACGGTTGATGGACAGCCGCGCTTCTCGGTTATCGAGGCAGCCAATGATGGCGTCTACATGACGAAAGACGCCTAGCCCCATCTCGAAATTGATATCACCATGCCACGCTTTAACCTTGACATCGGGGTTCAATTCCTTGATCCGCTGGGCAGCCGCATCTACTTTGCGCCGACCCCGGTCGCCCTCACGAAACAGCACCGAGCGGCTGAGGTTACTGTCTTCAATCGTATCAAAGTCAGCGATGAGCAAGTTGCCGATGCCCATAAGCGCCAGGTTTTTGAGGACTTCATTGCCCAAAGCGCCGGCGCCGACGACCAGAATAGTGGCATTGCGCACCACCTCTTGCCGCCACCAGCTAATGTAGCCGAAGGTGTGGTAGCGGTCAGCATCCGGGTCAGTGATGATGATTGTTTCTTCGAATTCTTCTGCCATAACTTTCCTTTACTATTCAGACCCTAAGGGTTTTTCAAAAACCCTTAAGGTCTCTCTGACGAATTGCTTTACGTGGTAGATTTCACAAGGTTGTATTTAACGATCAATGAAGGCAATATTTGGTAAATGGCACAGGCCCATTCACCAAAGGAAGCTATTGTCCGACTGGCGGCTGCTTTTTCTGAGATGGTTACGGCCGTATTCAAATGAGCCACAAGCTGCTGCCCCAATTGGTCTAGAGTGCGGATGATGACGGCCGTATCCGGCATGGCCCGATAATACGCATAAACGGCCGTGACGCTTATGGTCTACCAATTCGCAAAGAAGGTCAATCTGACGTTGAACGAGGTGTGCGTTTTTCATGTATGTATTTACGCTTATTGGCCGAGGGTGGAAATGAAGTTTTGGGTAGCAAATAGCGCCCCATTGGCGCTGTACATGACGCCAACACCAACGTGCGTCCAGAACGGGTTTAGCAAGTTGCCCCGATGATTATTTACCCGGCCGCGTGGCTGGTTCATAAATGCTTGATGGATGTCATGGATGCCAGAGACGCTGTGACTATTCATCCCATAAACGACGCCGATGTTCTCGCCACAAGCGAGGTAGCCAATGCCTGCCCGCCGGATACGCTGCACGGCCGTCATCCCTTCAGGCGTCATGTGTTCTACGTAATGCCGGTTCAACATATCGCCTGAATGGGCACGTGCCACAATTGCCAACCCCTCATGCCACTTCAATTTCGATGTACCCAACAAGCGGGGCATGGTGTAAGTCTGCCGTGCCTGGTTAATGAGCTGCCACATCTGTTTTTCAAGGGTGTGGGTATTGGGGTCATTGGGTAATGAGGTGGCGAGGTCATCATAGGTAATGCGGATGACGGCCGTTTCTACCACATACGCCGGTTCCGCTGATAAATCCCTTCGGTGGACACGTAGATAATCAGATGGACGATTCGCTTCTTCAATATCTAATTCCGTAAGCTTTAGCCAATTTTCCATCTAGCGCAAGCGCGATCCTAATTTATACCAATCGTGCGGGCAAATGACGCAATATACCATGTCATTCCGAATCCCCGTAGAGCCTACTCTGAGCAATACCAAAGGGGATGAGGAATCTTTTTTGCTCGACAGCGTAAAGATTTCTCGCTCCGCTCGAAATGACATAGTCTGCCATTTGAGCTAATGATTACTATTAGTTAGTCAGGCGATGATAGAAAGGCAGTGTAAACTCCGTCCGGTCTACATTCAGCGTCATAGATTTGCGCTCCGTTTCACTGCCAAAATCTCGGGGCCAGGTCACATCCACGTCATACGTCAGCCCAGAACGAACGCGCACCGGCAATTCACACAGAAATAGGCCATCCCGGTTAGTGGTGCCGGCGACATGGGCCTTAATGCCCTGGCAAGTGACGCGAACTTGCAAGCCGTAAACGCCTGGCCCATCATGGTATTCCTGGACAATGATACGCAATTTTACGGAGCGCATCGGTTCTTTGCTGCCAAAGCGACGGCGCACGGCCGTGTTAAAACTGCTGCCTGACCCGGAAGATGATTGGGGCGTCACCACCCGGCTGCTCGCTGGGGCGCTGGCCGGAATCTGATCATGGGTGATCTGGATCGGCGGCATCGTTACCGGACGCGGCTCAGCGGGCGTTACATCCGCTTCCGTAATCGTGATGGCCGGACTGCGTGTTACATTTTGCGGCGCCGGTACTTCCTCATCATCAACCGCTATCGTTTCGCGGGCGTGTTCAGGATAGGTGACAGGTACAGGTGTGCGATAGTGGGGGGGTGTCGGCGCGATTTCTGGTTGTTCGGCCAATTCCTCTAGGGATGGTGTGGCGGACACGGCCGTACCCCCTTCATACACCAACTGCCGCCCTAATTTGTCACGCTCAGTCGCGCTGCGCTGCACCTGCCGCCGCAAGTAGGTAGCCGCCCGACGCACCAACTGTCCGGCCGGACTGTACTCGCTTGGAGGCGAGGCCGGGTCGAGTTGGTAAAGCGGGTAACCGCTTTTATAAGCATGAGCGGCGATAACCAACGACAACCATTCAAGGGTCGCTTCCGTGTCTGCAACTGCGCCACTGGTTGCCGCCAATGCCGGCACTTCCTCATTTTCAGCCAGACCGGTTGTGTCGAGTAAATCGTAAAGGGCAATGCGTACGGCCGTGTCATTTTCCAATAAGCGGGCAAAATCATGCAGCGTTGGATCATCCACGACGCCAGACGCCCGCAACAGTGCCTTTGCCCGTGATTCTGTAAAGGCGGGCACATCCTCTTCGCTCTGGTTCAAATCGGCGACCAGCCAATCGGTCAAACGATGCCCAAAAACGGCCAGGTGACTATCATTCAAGTTCGTTTTTATGAGTTGAATTGCTACTTCCCCCATAGTTCGTCATCCGTCATCCGTAATCCGTAATCGGTTTACGGTTCACGGATTTCCGCTGACCGATTGCCGATTACAAAATTACCTAATATCTAAACCGCAATAGAAACTTCCAGGCGGTGCAGCCCTTCCCACACGCGCATCAACTCTTCCAGGTCAGAGACGTTTTCCAGGTCAATTTCCATTGCCTCGCGCAGTTCCAGGTCTTGCAGATTGCGGTCATGCTGCTTGAGCATCGGCTTCACAATGTGGGTGTTGAAGTCCCGCTCGGCTTTGGTTGCTTCTAGCCAGAAGAGACGGCGTAAGCGGGGCAGTAAGTCATCATCACTGAACAGGTCGGCGATAATGTCACCAAAGACGCGGTTCACCTTCACCGAAATATTGTCCAGCCGGTCAGCGTAACTCGTTTCCAGGCCGGCCGGGGCCGATTCGCCTTCGCCTAAGAAACTGATGTCAAAATCTGGCCCCGGCTGCCCGACCGGCTCATCCAAAATGTTAATGGCTATCTCTTCTGCGGGTTCGGCCGCTTCGGTGGCTGGGCTGCTGCTGTTGGTTGCTGGCGCAGGCGCGGCCGCAGCGATTTCGTCACGCACGTGGTCAATGCCGTATAGGGCCACATCGAGCAGCCGTTCATTTGTGTTTAATGCCAATTCGCGTTCGCCGGCTTCCAGGCGGTAGTGAACTGAGCGTTCTGGTTTCATCAACTCGTACATCGTCGCCTGGCGGCAAACCTGGCGGAAGTTGTCGCTGATGCGGTTGATGAGGATTGTGTAGGCCCCATTCAAGTCGAGCGCATCATCGCTGCTGACGCCGGGGACGGCATAGTTGTATTCACGGCCGTAGCTGGCGCGTTCTAACCGGCTGAGTATTTCATGCGCTTCCAACGTCCGTTCCAACTCTTGCGAAATCACATCGGCCGCTTCCGGCATAAACTTGGAGATGGAATCCTGCATGATCAATTCCACCTGGAATAGAATCCGCTTAATCGGAATTTCAATGCCGCTCGTGCCCCAAATCAGATTGTCGTAGGTCACATCGCGGTCATCCCAATATTCTGTGCCGTAGCTTTCTAGCAGTGTGTCTACTTCACGTTGGATGGCGTCTTGCACCATCCCCTTGATGCCGTTCAACGTCGGCCGCAGCAGATTGCGGAAGCGTTCATCGCTGTTGGTGCGCATACTCATTTCCAGCAGGGCGTTATGCAGCGACCGTGGCAGTTCTTTTTGCTGGCGCATGATCACATTCTCAAAGCGGCGCTCTTGCAACTGTTCCCAACTGTTGGCAAATGGGGGCTGGACGCCGCGATGAGCCAATTGTTTTTCATAATAAAAGCGGAGCGCTTGCAGCGAATTGCGGATGCGGGTGGCCGCTTCACGCAGTTGGCCGCGGACACGTTCTGTCTTGATGAATTCAATCAATCTGTCACGTAAAAGCGGCACTTCACTGAGGGCCAGCAATGCTTCTTTGGTGTCTGGCGCCAGGGCGTCGCTTTCATCAATTGGCCCCATCTGGTCACGGAAGACTTTGATGATGCGTTCCGTTTCGCTGGCAAATTCTGAAGGGGCGTTGTCCGGGTCTAGTACGAACAGCGCCGGTGGGGCCATTACCAGGAAGTAGGGGCGGTTGTGCCCCCGGTCACGGTAGCGTTCCCAATAGTTGGGGGCGATGTAGCGGGTCACTTCCTTCACTTCCAATTCTGCTTCGGGCAGGCCAGAGTTAAGCCGGTCAAACGCCTGACGTACATTGGCCCCATTGACCGCCAGGAAAATCTTAGAAGCGGCTTCATCCAGGTCGCCGCCACTAAGGCCGAAGAGCCGATTTTCTTTAATCCAGTTCACGGCCGAAAGCGATTTCATCTCATCCACACGTTGACGGCCGGCGTCGGTGACGAGGACGACCATGGCGTCTTCGCGCTTCATCTCTTCCAGGGTGATGGCTTCGTGCAGCTTCATGCCTGCACCCAACCGGGCACATCTACGATGCGCAAATAACCATTCATTAGCAAGTTTTCCTGGCCAGGGCGCGGTTGAATTTTGAAGGTGGCTGATTTGATGAGGCGGATTTGCCGTTTATCTGAGCCTTTGTAGCCATCTTCACGTAGATGGCGCAGCGAATCTTCATTGTCCAGAGCCAGGCTTTGCGGTGGCGGCGTACCTGCCTTAAATAACTCCTTATTGTTTTCGTAGGAAGCGATGCAGTCGAGCAGGATGTCTAAATATTCGTCGCGTTCAGTTTTGGCATCCCCTTCCGTTTCTTTGAAGATGGCTTTGATGTCAGCCTGGGCTTGTTCGCGTTCACCGTTGTTGGTGATATCGAAGCCGGGCAGTTCAGCCAATTGGCAAAGGCGGCGGACGCGCTCGGCGAATTCGTCGTTGCTCCAGTAGTTCAGCACCAATGATTCCGCTTCCTCTTCAGCCGCTTGCTCAATGTAGACGATGGTGCCGGTCACGGCCGTGACAGCGCCGGTCGGCAGCAAATTCCGGCCCAACAGAGCGTTGATGAGGGTGCTTTTACCAACCCCAGTGCCGCCAAAAAAGACGAGCGTGTAGGTACGCTGCTCTAAAATTCTCTGCGCTTGATCAATGCTTTGCTGTGCCTGGGGGACAGCCCGAATGAGGTAGTCACGGGTCTGGTCAATCGTTTGTTGCAGCGCCGCCCACTGTTCTACTTGGGCCCCACTGATGTGGGGAAGTTGTTGCAATTGGGTCTGGAGTTCTGCATATTTGTCCGTTTTTTTCTTTGCCATTGGTTGGGTTCCTTCCTTAAAACGTATTGCGTAAGGCGTGTTATTTAAAAACCTACGCCCTACGTCCGACGATATGATTTTTGAAATCCGAGATGATGTTATTATACACCATGATGCAACCCGATTTTATCGGAATATAGGTTTATACGCAGGTGACGGGGACAAGGTTGCAAGAGGGGTAGCCATTGCATATTGAAACAAAAAAACGCCTCAAATACACAGTCGGAATGACAAGTCAAGGTTCTCCTGTCATTCCGAGCGCAGCAATGTGACAGTC
>FXBF010000844.1_pt1 | contig 10745 bp, 15 predicted proteins | sample 5335321 | NCBI WGS metagenome assembly FXBF01 (sample SAMEA103928391, study PRJEB20085) | sediment metagenome | isolation source: sediment | reverse complement strand
CGGTCTGCTTTGAGACGTTTAAGCGTGTGTTTTTGTAGGTTAGTCATTTAGTTAAACCACCGATACCCACTAAATAAATAATGGGTATGGATAGTTAACTTTTTATAGCAATTTCAAATGATTTTCAGCGCCGCATCTTTCTAAGCAAGCAGTATGATATCGACCGACGTGATATGCGTCGTATAAGTCTGCTATTTGCTCATATTCTTCTGTTGTAATAACAGTTGTTGACTTTAATACGTCCCCGTTTACTGAGTTTAAAATCATTGCTATGTGCTTGCCGTCTTCTACGTCATATACATCGCAGCCCAAGCCTTGCGTAAAAACTCTTCCTTTGTGGCTCGCTTTAGTACGCATTTCTGAGTTTGTCCGGTATGTGATATTAAGACGTTTGCCGTTTACGTTTACAGTTTTCATGTTCATCTACTCCGTTGTTGTGTTGATCTGATAACTACATAATACACTATTGCACAGATAAAGCAATAGGTAATCACAATTAAATGCACAATAAAAGCAATAGCTAGCAGATAAATACAGTTTAACTATCAATGACTTAGCCGAGGCTTATCACACAGTACAATAAAGGCCCGTAAGTGCTTGATTTATAACAATCCGCAGAGCCTGCCTACGAAATGGGGGATACGATTACTCAGACAAATAATTATCGTGGCTCAGGTGGGCGCTCAGACGTTAATAAGTAAATAAGGAAACTCTAATGAAACACAAGAAAAGCAAAGCAAAGAAAGCTAAAAAGGCTACTGATAAGGTATCCAAGCACTTACCTGGCGGACGGTCGGCAAAGAAGCTGAGAGGGAAAAGTGCAAAGGCTTTAAAGGCATTAGGACTGTAATTATATGTCTAATTTAAACGTAAACGAATATGGTGATGTCCTTAGAATTAATATGGGCGAAGACGTATCGGCGGCAACAAAGTTAAATTTTATATTTGAGCCTCGCCTCGGAGATAAAAAAGAAATTATTGCTGGTGTGACTGTAGGCACTACAGACGTAACAGAAGACGACGAAACTTTTTTAGCTAATCAATATTTAGAATACACTACATTAGACGGAGACCTGGATTTTGAAGGCCAGTGGAGAATTAAAGGAGAAGCTACTATGTCTGCAACAAGAAAAGTAATTTCCGACTACCGAACTATATCGGTGCTAGCATGATTGAATGGCTAAAAAGAAAGTGGTTTTATAGAAATGGAGAAGCCCGGAACTTCAGCCGGGTACAATCCTGTAGGGAAGCAAGAAAGATATACGCCAAGCAAAAAGAGAAATAACATGGCAGCACCTAAAGGCAATCAATTTTGGAAGAAAAGAAGCTCTCACGGCAAGAGTCCAATATTTAAGACGTCTGATGATCTATGGAAAGCCTGTGTTGAATATTTTGAATGGGCAGAAGCCCACCCCCTTAAAGAAGAAAAGTTATTTCATTTCCAGGGGGAGATAACCACAACAGAAATAAATAAAATGAGAGCCATGACTATAGATGGCCTATGTTTGTTTCTCGACATCTCTGATGAGACATGGAGAAACTACAGAGGAAGACAAGATTATGTTGGAATCGTAAGGAAAGCCGAGAAAGTAATCAGGTCTCAGAAGTTCGCAGGCGCGGCAGCAGACTTACTTAATGCAAATATTATAGCTAGAGACCTTGGTCTAAAAGATAATCACGAACACACAGGGAGAGACGGGGAATCTATCTTGATTAAGGTAATACATGAATGAAGTCAAGTTCCCTAAAATATTTAAACCACTGGACAAACCTTATCGCTATAAAATTATGTGGGGTGGTCGAGGCAGTGCAAAATCATGGACGGTTGCAAGAAAGCTACTAATCAAAGGATTAGAAAACCCAATCCGTGTTCTTTGTACGAGAGAACTTCAGAAATCAATTAAACAATCTGTCCATAAACTTCTGGATATGCAGATAGAGCTTATAGGATTAGATAAGTTTTACACAGTAACCAACGACAGAATCCTTGGAGCAAACGGTACAGAGTTTTTATTCCTCGGTATTAAGCATAATACCGAGGAAATAAAATCTACTGAGGCAATAGATATATGCTGGATTGAGGAAGGACATAACCTCACTGAATCCAGTTGGGATATTATCGATCCAACAATAAGAAAAGACGGATCAGAGATTTGGATAACGTATAACGCACGATTTAAATTTGACCATCTGCATCGGTTGTTCGTAATCAACGATCCTCTTCCTGACTCATGGGTGCAGAAGATAAATCATCCTGATAATCCCTATCTCCCTGAAGTCCTTCAAAAACAAATGGAGGTAATGAAGAAACGGGATTATGAGAAATATCTGCACATTTGGGAAGGCAATCTAAAGAAACTGGCGGAAGGCGCCATCTTTGGCAAACAAGTCACACAAGTACATAAAGACCATCGCTTAACTTTTGTCCCGATACAAAAGAACTGTCAAGTAATGACCTTTATGGATTTAGGAAAGAGTGATGAAACCGCTATCTGGTTTGTGCAAAGAGTAGGCCCTGAATATCGATTCATAGATTACTTCCAGGGAAGACTCGAAGAAGTAGATCATTACACCAGGTTCATTTTAGGCCGAGATTATTTGTATTCCATGCACTATTTCCCGCATGATGCCGACCATAATCGACTAGGGATGACAAGAAATATAAAGCAACAGTTTGAAGATGGTGGAGTCAAACCGGCAACAGTAATACCAAGAATATCCCATAAAAACACAGCTATTGAGCTTGCAAGAGAGATATTCCCTAACTGCTGGTTTCATCAAAGCGACGACGAACGCGGCAAACGGATGGAAAAAGGTTATGAAGCTCTATGTAATTATCGATATAAATATAAAGAGGAAGACGATGTATACCAACAAACCCCACATCATGATTGGGCAAGTAATGGGGCAGATGCCTTTATGACATTTGCTCAAAGCGATTTGAACGTAGATGATGAAAAGATGCATCTTAAATTTGCGAGTGAGTTTTGAGCAACCTGTCTGATTTACACAGGACTGCAATGAAGCAGTTCCAGGTTATTGAAAACAGGGAACATAAGCAGCGTGAGCTAGCAGTAGAAGATGGCAAGTTTGTCAACGCAGAAGACGGACAATGGGATGATGACGCAAGGACAAAGCGGGCTAATCGTCCCAGATATACAATAAATCGCACAGCTCCCGCAATAGATCAACTCGTCGGCGATCAAAGACAAAGCCGTACTGCTGTAAAGATCAACCCAGTTAGTAGTGGAGCGGACGAAGACGGGGCCAAACTATACGGTGGGCTAATCAGAAATATTGAATCCCAATCAAAAGCCACAAACGCCTATGACCAGGCCTATGACGAGACTATAACCGGCGGCTATGGTGGCTGGCGGGTGCTTACCGAATTTAATGATGACGATTCTTTTGAACAGGACATAAAGATAAAACCGATCCGATCCGCTGCGACATCATTATTCTTTGGTCAATCCCAGGAGTATGACAAAAGAGACGCTACTCATGCTTTCCTTATTTCAATGATGGACATTGACGAGTTCAAGGAAAATCACCCGGACGTATCAATTACTGATTTTAGTCTGGAGCAATACCATAAAGGATATTGTTCTGGTTGGTTCCGGGACAACCAGATAAGAACCGCAGAATACTGGGTTAAAACTCCGGTAATGAAAGAAATAGCATTGATGTCTGATGGTCGAGTCCTTGACCTGGGGGACGAAGAAAAAGTCATTGACGAACTCTCCGCCATGGGTGTCACAGTAGTCAAAAAGCGCTCGGTAAAATCTCATAAGGTACAAATGTACAAGATGAATGGCGCTGAAATATATGAAGGCCCTAATGATTGGGCTGGTAAATATATACCTTTAGTCCCTGAATTCGGTAAAGTCTCGTATGTCGAAGACTACGAATATGTTAGAGGGCTGACAAGAAATGCGAAAGACCCACAAAGGATTTATAACTACGAAACGTCTAATGCAGTTGAAACAGGCGCGCTATCACCTAAAGACCCTATTTGGATTACAGCACATCAAGCAAAAGGATATACCGATGAGCTAGAAAATTTCAATGTACTAAACAGCCCTTTCATGCTTTATAACTCTGACCCAATAGCTCCCGGCCCCCCTCTACGTGGAGGCGCTCCATCTGTACAGGTCGGACAATTTCAAAGAATTCAGCAAGCAGAAAATGATTTGTTCATGGTGACCGGTATGGGGCCGCCTGCGGTAGGGATGAACCCCGGACTTCAATCCGGGATTGCTTTAAAACGACAGGACGAAAAAGGCGATAGAGGGTCATACATTTTTCAGGACAATCATGCGAAATCTATCCAGTACACCGGGGATATACTCGTTGACTTACTACCAAAAATATTTGATACAGCAAGAATCGTAAGAATATTACATTTAGACGGTAGCTCTGAAACAGTAGAGATAAATCAACAGTCTATAAATGACTTTAACGAGCCTATTTTAGATGAAGAGACCGGCGAAGTTGTTATTGTTAACGATCTTTCAAAAGGAAAGTATGAGGCTTCCGTTGAAACAGGGCCAGCATTTAGCACACAACGAGAAGAATCTGCCAGTCAGTTGATTGAATTGGCCCAGGCTTCGCCAAGATTTGAAGAATTATCAACAGATTTAATAGCCAAGAACTTGAATATTCTTGAAAGCGAAGAACTTACAAAACGTATAAGAAAGAGAATGATTACAGAAGGACTTATTGACCCCACGGAAGAAGAAGTAGAAGAATTCGGTCTGAATAATCAACAGCCAGATCCGACTAAGACGGCGATTACTGACAATCTCAACATGCAAACAGAGAAGATGATAAGCGAGATACAGCTTAACGACGCCAAGACATCGCAAACAGTTATCAATGCTCAAGAAACAGCAGTACAAGCTTATAAAGACTTGATAAATGCGCTTACTCTACAACAGGAGGGAGGTATCCCTCTCGGACCGGATGAGCATAAACTTAGAAAAGACACACAAGCAGTAATAGAAGTATCACAAGACCAGATAGCAGAAAATGCTTGAACATGGGTAAACGTCAACCCTAATTGACGGCACAATACGCAAAAAGAGGTGCGCCATGACAGAAGAAGCTGCACAAGTTGATGAAAACATGCCGGTAGATACACCGGTAGAACAACCAGTTCCGGATTCAGCCCCCGCTGATCCAATCGTAGAACCTGAAAAAAATAAGGTTCAACTGAGGATCAATAAGATAACCGCTGACAAACACGCAGCAATCAGACGAGCAGATGCCGCAGAGAAAAGGGTTAAAGAATTAGAAACCCCTGCGGAATTAGCAGAGCCTAAGCTTGAAGACTTCGATTTCGACGAGAATCAACACTCAGTCGCTTTAGCAGAATATAGAAGCCGGATAGCCGCACGTGAAGAAATAAGCAACCATCATACCCAGCAAGAAAAGACAGCAGAAAATAATCGTCAGAGTGAAATTACTAATGCGTTCAACAAGCGCACTACTGAATTTATGAAAGACGTTCCTGACTATACAGAGAGGCTTGAATCATTGCCTACTTTCTCTGCTGATACGCTAGGTACAATCATGCAAGCTGATAACGGCCCCCAACTGGCCTATTATCTCAGTAAGAATCTTGATATTGCTGATGAGGTTGCAAATGCTTCACCAATGGACGCCGCTATGAAACTCGGGATGATTTCTGCACAGTTAGCAAACCCTAAACCAACTAATCAACCAAGTGCAGCGCCTGATCCAATTGATCCAATAATGCCCGGCGGCAAACTCTCTAAAGAACAAGAGGATATGTCAATGGACGAAATATATAATCTGGATTAGGCCAAGGAGTAAATTATGGCTAATGACTTTAAAAACACGTCCCTCGTAACAAAATGGGCTGTTAAGGAATTTCTTAACGCTCTAGTAATGGGACAAAAAATAGACCGGCAACTGGATAACAGTAAGGTCTTTTCAGGGGCAAAGGTCGGTGCGTCAGCATCTATCAGACGCCCGGTAATGTTTACTGCGACAGCAAGTGCAACATATTCAGCTTCGGATATCGAAGAGGCTATCGTCCCTGTAACTGTTAGTAATCGACAACACGTCGGATTTGACATTACTGATGAAGATTTGTCTCTGAAGATTGAAGATGCAAATGAACGCTATATCAAGCCTGCAATGGAAGAACTGGCTCAGATTGTTGAGTCGGCTATTGCTGCGAAGTATACCGAGATCCCCAATTTTGTTGGGACTCCCGGCACTACCCCAAGTACATTTTTGGATATTGGTAATGCGAAAGCAGAACTGACAAAGATAGGTGTACCTATGGGTGATCGTAGTGCGTTCTGGGATTCAGCATCTGCTTTGTCGCTTTCTAACGGGCTGAAAGGTGTATTTGTCCAGGGGACGGCTAAAAAGGCAATTGAAGAAGCCAGTTTGGGCCGTTATGCCTCGTTTGATAACTTTGAGTCTAACAGCTTGAAGTCTCATACGGTTGGAGTGAACACGGGTACGCCTTTAGTAATCGGTGCAGGTCAGAATGTGACTTACCTTGCTTCTAAAGACACCGATACCCAGACTCTCCTTACTGACGGGTGGACAAACAGCGTAACCGGTATTCTAAAAGCTGGGGATGTTATTACACTTGCCGGGGTTAACTCTGTTAATCGCCGGACCCGCGAAGACACTGGAGATTTGGCAACGTTTGTTGTAACCGCCGATGCTGACTCAGGTGCTTCTACAGGCCCTGCTACGCTGACTATTGCGCCGCCTATTATTACTTCTGGTCCCTACCAGACGGTAACGGCAGCGCCTGCTGATAATGCAATTATCACAGTTAAAACGGGTACGGGTGGAACCGCTTACCGCCAGAATATGGCATGGCATAAAAACGCTATCACAATGGCGTTTGTTCCGCTGGATGTAGCTGAGTCAGGCGAGGGTGTAGCGCAACATCGAGAGAACTTCAAAGGAATTTCGATTACCGCTACAAGGTGGTTTTCCGGCACAACTATGACAAAGAGCTATCGATTCGATATTCTTTTTGATGTATTTGTCCAGAACCGGTCTTTCGCAGTACGTATAACCAAGTAACGATTGGGGCCGAAAGGCCCCTTTCCTTCAGGAGAGAACAATGGGAATTAATACAAGATTTAATAAAGCTGCTGTCGCCACAGGTACCGGTGTCACTATTACATGGTCAGCGAATGAACCATCAGCAGGTATAACTCAGACTATTGCTGATGGCACCGTACCGACAGTCGCAGAAATAGGACAATATATAGCCAACAATGAGGCACAGATCGCTCTTCTCCTTGCTGATATTGCCGACATCAGAACACAAATGAACGATGGTGAAGGCTAATGTATGAGCATATAGATTACCCGAAATGGATCTATAAAAACGGGAAAGGCAAGATCGTTCAAAACTCAGAAGAACATGAAGACGCCAAAAAAGACGGATGGGGCAATCATCCTGGAAAACAAAGAGGAAGACCAAAAAAGGCAGCTAAGTAATGCGTACATGGATTTATCATAAGACCAAAAGCCCGAAAATAATCCTTGTAAATGATCCTATACCGAAAGGCTGGTCTATAACCCCTATTTGTAAAACGACTGATTTTGATATTGACCCCGACGATGTTATAGGTGTACAGAATCTAGGCCAAACAATTGAAGGGATAAAAGATTGTTTAAACGGCGTGCTTAATCTTAAAGAGATGAAAGTAGGGCAGTTGAAAGCATTTGCCCAAAAGCATTTTGGCACAAGCATTCGAGGCCGGAAACCAGTATTGATCTTTCAGATCAGGAGACTTATGAATGACAGCCAATGATGTTATTACCGATGCTCTAGGAGAAATTGGTTATCTAGCCGCTGAAACACCTATTGAACCAGCAGATGCGACACTAGCATTCAATATCTTAAATGACATGCTGGCGGAATGGGATGAATCCCGTCTTTTACCAGGCGTGGGGCCGGTCGTAAATCTTGCAACAGAAATAAGGGCAAGCCGAGGTAAACACGCGGCTATCCGGATGAATCTGGCAGGCCGTCTCTCAGGGCCTTTCCGAAGACCTCTTACGCAAGAGCTTGTTGCTTCAATCCGAACCAGCACAGAAGCCTTATTAAGGGTAACAGTCAAAATAGGCAAGGCTAAGTTACCAGATACTTTGCCGAAAGGATCAGGGAATGAATGCTGGGATGAAGACACAAGGTTTTTTGAGCAGAATAATGAGACTAATTTCTAATGCCGCTAAGTGTTAGCGATACTTTTTTAGAGGCCGTTAATGCCGGTCTAGTACCGGGACATCGATTAATACATAAATTCGGGTCTAATTCAGACGTTGGTACGACATTAGAAGATGTTTGGGAAGTAGGCGGTACGATCCCGTGGTTAACTGCTGCTGAGGTTTTAAATGTAGTATCAAGTGACACAACAAATGACATTGCAGGCGGGACAGGAGCAAGAACAGTTGTTATCTCAGGGTTAAATGAATCATTTAACGAAATAGAGGAAACAGTTGCGTTATTAGCAACACCTGTATCAACAAATAATCTTTTCAGACGTATCCAGACATTAAAAGTGGATAGTGCAGGAACTTATACCGGAGCAAATCTAGGAATTATTACTCTAACCGGCTCTTCTGATGCGCATGGGAATATTCTTACAAGTGAAGGCAGATCAAGCCAAACTCAGTATACTATCCCGGCAGGGCATACAGGGTTTATATTAAGATTTGGTATTAGTATGGACACAGGCAAGTCTATAAATGTAAATCTACATATTCGTCCTGGGGCAGATATAGTTCCAGCCCCTTTTAAGTCGCATGTCCATGTACATCACTGGGATGGTTTAGATAAGCCTATTAACGAGCGTTTTTTAGCCAATCACAGAATAGAAGAAAAAACAGACATCTGGTTTGATGCAGTAGTCCCATTAACTAATGCGAGCGCTGACATCGATTACGATATTCTTTTAATAGACAATAATTATTTATAATGCCAGAACTCCCAATAGCTACAGGCTTCTATGAAGACGCTTCCAAACCTATAGCGTCTCAGGAATGTTCAAACTGGAGACCCCAAGTCCCTCAAACTAACGCTTATACAAAGGCGCAATTAGTAGGAACGCCTGGTATTAGTTTATTTGCTACTGCTGGTCTAAAGCCAAGACGTGGCGAGCGGGTAATGAATGAAATTCCTTATGTTGTTACCGGTAATCTTTTTTACAGAGTTAATTCAGACGGCACCACAACAAGCCTCGGAACGATAACTGGAACAGGGAAAGTTTCAATAGCAGATAATGGTACCCAGCTTTGTATTGTTGTCCCTGGATCAACGGGGTATATCTATACTGTCGCTGGCGGGCTTGTGACTATCACAGATGTAGACTTCACAACAACTTTGGGGCCATCCCAACAAGTAGTACATAAAGATGGGTATTTTATCCATTACAACAATACTGCATCAGTAAGCACAGGAATAATATTCTTTATTTCAAATCTCAGGGATGGTCTAGTTTATGACCCGTTGGATTTTGGAACAGCAGAAGTTGATCCTGACAAAATTACCGGAATCCACGTAAGCAGGAATCAGCTATATGTCTGTGGTACAGAGACAATAGAGCCGTTTCAATCTATACCAGTATCTGTAACAGGTCTATTCCCTTTTCAAAGAGTTCCGGGCGGTGTAATTCCAAAAGGTGTTAAATCCAGATTCTCATTGCAAGACTTTGATAACTCATTCCTGTTTTTTGGTGGTGGGCATAATGAGAAACCCACTGTATGGAGAATAGGAGCATCACCACAAAAGATTTCTACCGCTGCAATCGATAAGATTATCAGCGACCATACTGATTCAGAACAAGATAATGTTTATATAACTACTTATGCAGAAGATGGTGGATTTTTCGCTAATGTGCATTTTAAAAACCGCGTATTAACCTACGATGCCGCTGCCTCAGCACTTATGGAAAAACCAATCTGGTTTGAAAGGAGATCAAAAGACACAGAAGGCAGGCAAGTGATATGGCGTGTTGCGGGAATAATGAAAGCTTATGGCGTGACATTAGTTACAGACAATCAAAGCGGGAAGATCGGCAAACTTGATATAGATACGTACACCGAATACGGGGTATCTATTAAACGTGTTGTAGCAACCCAACCTTTCAGTAGCATGGGTAATCCTGTTTCATTTTCAGAAATGGAATTATCATGCGAATCCGGGACAGCAACCGCCGGGTTAGATCCTCATATTACCAGAGAATACTCCGACGATGGTGGATATACCTTTGGGAACAGGACAAAAAGATCACTAGGGAAACAAGGTCAATATAAAATAAGACAAGTATGGAGAAGAGAGGGTCAGAGTCGCAATACAAGAGTTTACAGGTTTGTCCATGACGAACCTATCAAGGCTTCTATTTTTAAACTGGAAGCAGATATAGAGGCATGATTACCGCATTAGAACGAAATGTCAGGTGGATAGAAAACGGTCTCCCTACTCTTAGGGCTTCGTCATGGGCTGAAGAAGTCACGGAACAGGTTAATGCAAACATGGTTTTAAGTGGAACAGGCAGTCCTGAAAGTGTGGTAACAGCTAATCCTTTGGCTCTCTATATGGACGATTCTGGAACGTCTGGAAGCATTTTGTATATTAAAAAATCAGGAGTTGGCAATACAGGATGGATTCTTGTCTAATTATTTTATAACCGGGCTTCCAAGAAGCCGCACTGCATGGTTGTCCGTCTTTATGACAACAC
>FXBF010000843.1_pt1 | contig 10752 bp, 8 predicted proteins | sample 5335321 | NCBI WGS metagenome assembly FXBF01 (sample SAMEA103928391, study PRJEB20085) | sediment metagenome | isolation source: sediment | reverse complement strand
CGACGTCGAAGACGGGGAAGTCGACAACGAACGCGAACGCGAGATCGTCGTTTCCCTCAGGCTGCCCGTGATCGAGGCGGAGTTGAGCGAGCACATGCCGAACCAACTTCGTCTTGTCTGCAACGATGAACAAGGTATCGCCCGATGTGGCCGAGAGGGCCTCGACGATGGCTGCCCGCTCATCGTCTGTGAGGAACTTCGCGACGGGAGACCGGAGGGATCCGTCGTCCTCGACGACCATCCACACGAGACCTTTCGCCCCGAGTTCCAGGGCGCGCGCCACTTGCGCGTCTAATCCGGACCGTGCGAGGCCAAGCGGGCCTGCATTGATCCCTTGAACGGTTCCACCGCTCCCGAGAACGCCCGCGAACGCCTTGAATTCGGTTTCGCTGAAGACATGCGACAGACCGACGATCTCCATGCCGAAGCGGAGGTCCGGCTTGTCTGTACCGAAACGAGCCATCGCTTCCCCGTATGTCAACCTGGGGATGGGCGTTCCGATGACGGTGCCGCGCAGATCGTTGACCACACGAGCAGCGACCTTCTCGAGTACGTCGAGGACATCCTCCTGCCCCCAGAAAGATCCTTCGAAATCGAGCTGCGTGAACTCGATCTGTCGGTCGGCTCGGAAGTCCTCGTCCCGGTAGCACTTCGCCACCTGGTAGTAACGCTCAACACCTCCGACCATGAGCAGCTGCTTGAAAAGCTGCGGCGACTGCGGCAACGCGTAGAAGTTTCCCTGACGTAGCCGCGAGGGAACGAGCATGTCGCGAGCTCCCTCCGGTGTGGAAACGATCAACGTAGGAGTCTCAACCTCGAGAAAACCCTCTTCGTCCATCACCGATCGCATCGCGCGGATGGCTGCCGATCGGGCGCGCAGGTTGTCGGCCATCCTTGGTCGGCGCATATCGAGGTACCGGTACTTCAGCCGCAGCGCCTCGTCGACGTCGATTCGGTCATCGAGCTGGAAGGGAAGGATGTCCGCAGAGCTCAGCACGTTCAACTCCGACGCTACGACCTCCACGGCCCCCGTCGGAAGTTCGTCGTTCGCCGTGCCATCCGGGCGCGGTCGCACCGTCCCTACGATCTGAACGCAGTACTCGATCCGGAGGCCGTGCAGGACGTCACCCGATGCGGGCTCATCCTCAGGATTCAGAACGACCTGGACGATACCCGAGGCATCGCGCAGGTCGACGAAGATGACACCGCCGTGGTCACGTCTTCGACCGACCCACCCTGCGAGCGTGACCTCCGCACCGACGTGTGCGAGCCGGAGCTCCCCCGCCCCGATCGACTTCATCACGCCCGTAGCCATCCGTCGATCTCCTTCACTGTGATCACTGTTTGGTCGCCGGTTCCAAGGTTCTTGACGGACACGAGTCCGTCGGACCATTCGTCTCCAACGACGATGGCGTTGCCCGCCGCGCGCCTATCCGCCTCTTTGAACTGTGCTTTCACCGACCGGCCCGTGTCGGTCATGTCGATGCGGAGTCCTCGTTGCCGTAGGTCGGACACCAGGCGCCGCGCGTCGGCCCGCCGCTCATCGCCTGTCACGATGACGAACGCGTCGAGCGCCCAGCCGGTCCGCGATTCCCCAGAGGCTAGGAGGATCCGGTCCACACCCATCGCGAGACCAACGGCAGGCGTTGGCTTGCCTCCGAGGATCTCGAACAACCCGTCGTATCGCCCGCCGCCGCCGACGCTCGATTGCGCAGCGTCGTAGGTTGTCGGCACGTATTCCCAGACCGTGCGGTTGTAGTAATCGAGCCCACGCACGATTGTGCTGTCGATCGTGTACGGCAGGTCGAGGATCTCGAGGCCGGCACGAACCGCTCCGAAGTGTTGTGAGGCTTCGGCGCCAAGGAAGTCCCCGGGTTTCGGTGCGTCGGCGACGACTGCTGCATCGGCTTTCGAGTCGAGTACCCGCATCGGGTTCGTGTCGACCCGGCGTTGGGCATCATCAGACAATTGCTCGAACCGATCCAGCAGGAACGCCCGGATCTCTTCACGGTACCGTGCCCGGTCCTCGGCATCTCCGATCGAGCCGAGGCGGATCTCCACGTTCGGGACGCCTATACGTTCGAGATAGCGGTAACCGAACTCGATCACCTCGACGTCTGCTTCAGGTGCATCCGAACCGAGATACTCGATACCGCCCTGGTAGAACTGCCTGTACCGGCCCTTCTGGGGCCGTTCGTACCGGAACATCGGACCCCAGTAGGACGCCTTGAGGCGACCCTGGACGCCACCGGCCTGGATCGCTGCTCTCACCACCGATGCCGTCGCCTCCGGGCGAAGGGTGACCGAGCGACCACCCTTGTCGGTGAAGGTGTACATCTGTTTCTCGACCACCTCGGTATCTCCACCGACGCCGCGGGCAAAGACGTCGGTGTCTTCGAACATCGGTGTGAGAGCGAGTCCGTAGCCGAACTGTTCCGCGAGATCCTCGAAAAGGCGATGCGCATCGCGCCACCGCTGGGAATCAGGTGGTAGGACGTCCATGGTGCCCTTCGGCGCTCGGAACGTGCTCACAGCAACTCCTGAAGGAAGGGATTGAGTTCGCGCTCGGCGGCAAGCGTAGTCGTGGGCCCGTGCCCTGGCAGTACCCGCGTCTCGGAAGGCAGCGGCATCACCTTCGCCGACATCGACGCCATCAAGGTCTCGTATGAGCCTCCAGGTAGGTCGGTTCGTCCAATGGATCCTGCGAAGAGGTGGTCGCCGGAGAAGAGCACCCCGTCGTCCTCGAGGTGAAAACAGCAATGACCGGGCGTGTGCCCCGGCGTGTGCAGGACATCGAGGGTCACACCCGCGAGATCGAGACGCTGACCGTCGGCGAGATCCATGAATGGCACATGCACGATCTCACTTCCGACGTCGTCGAACGACGGGCCGAGCAAGGCCCGCATCTGCTCTTGGGGATGTCTCGCCATATCGAGATCATCAGGATGAAGGTACGCCGTGACCGTCGGTGTTACGACACCGTCGATACCTCCCACATGGTCGATGTGGCCGTGCGTGATGAGAGCAGCAACGGGCGTGAGATCGTGTTTCGCAAGCAATGTCCCAACACCACCGGGATCAGGGGGTGCATCAACGATGACGGCGGGGCCACCGCGTCCCTCGGCTACCACATAGGTGTTGGTCTGGAAGTACCACAGTGGAACAAGATCAATGAGCAGTGTCATGTCACAGGACGAGCCGGTAAGCGTCGTACACGCCCTCGATCGAACGCAGTCCCGTGAGGACGTGCTCGAGAGTTTCCCTATCCGACAGCTCGATCTCGTACCTCAGGAGGGCTATACGGTCTCGGCCCGTAACCGAAGAGGACGCATGGATGTTGGCTCCGAAATCCGACAGCGCGGCTGTGACATCGCGCAGCAACTTGGTCCGGTCAAGGGCCTCGACCTGGATCCACACGAAGAACGTGCCGGCCTGTTCGGCCGCCCATGCAACATCGACCATCCGCTCCGTTTGCTCCGCAAGGGCGCCGATGTTCGCGCAGTCTGCCCTGTGCACGGACACTCCCCTGCCGACGGTCACGAAACCGACGATGTCGTCTCCCGGCACAGGTCCACAGCACTTTGCCATCCTCACCAGCATGTCTTCGAGACCCTCGACAACGACGTCTCCCGATGTTCGCGCACGGCGCTTGTGGGGGATTGGCAGCCGTTCGGCGACGACAGCCTCCGCGGAATCCTCCGGTTTGAGACGGCGGGCAACGCGTTGCGAGACTGTTTGTGGGCTTGTCCGGTTCTCGCCGACGGACACGTATAGCCCGTCCATGTCCTTGAATCCGAAATCCGCTGCCACAGCCTTGAGTTCGTTCTCGATCCCGCTGAGGGGCACACCGTCGCGACGCATCGCCTTGAGCACCGCCTCCTTGCCTTCAGCTAGAGCGCTCTCTCTCCGCTCCCTCGAGAACCAACCCTTGATCTTGGAAGCTGCGCGAGACGACTTGACGAACTCGAGCCAGTCTCTGGAGGGGTGTGCGTCCTGCGCCTTCGACGTGATGATCTCGACGATGTCACCGCTCTCGAGTTCGGTGGAGAGCGGAACCAACCGCCCGTTGACCTTCGCCCCTGAACAGCGATGGCCGACGTCCGTATGGATCCGGTAGGCGAAGTCGACAGGTGTCGCACCCTTCGGAAGCGTCTTGACATCACCGCGAGGAGTGAGCGCGAACACTTCGTCCTGATAGAGGTCGAGTTTGAGGTTCTCGAGAAACTCTGTTGGATCCTCGGCGTCTTCCTGGAGGTCCTGGATCTCCTGAAGATCGGGGAGCTCGCCGTCGGTCGCTTCGTCTTCCTTGTAGCGCCAATGTGCAGCGATACCAGCTTCTGCCCTTTCATGCATTTCGTGCGTGCGGATCTGCACCTCGAGCCCCTTCCCGTCTGGGCCTACGACGGTTGTATGGAGCGATTGATAGAAATTGAACTTCGGCATAGCGATGTAGTCCTTGAACCGTCCCTGTATGGGAGGCCACATGGTGTGCACGAGGCCAAGCGACGCGTAGCAATCTTTCATCTCGTTGACGATGATGCGGATGCCTATGAGGTCGTGGATGTCCCCGAATGCCAAACCGGACGCGACCATTTTGCGGTAGATCGAGTACAGGTGCTTCGGTCTACCTGTTATCTCGGCAGGGATGCCTGCGTCCGCGAGCGTCTTGGAAACCTCGTCGATGACCTGCTCCAGGTACGACTCACGCTCGGGTGACCGCCTGGCAACGGCCTCGGAGATCTCAGCCATCGGTCCCGGATAGAGGATGCCGAAGCACGTTTCCTCCATCTCGTGCTTGATCTCTTGCATCCCGAGCCGGTGCGCGAGTGGTGCGTAGACGTCGAGTGTCTCTGAGGCGACTCGCTGCTGTTTCTCAAGAGGTAGCGGTGCCAGAGTTCGGATGTTGTGTGTTCGATCAGCGAGCTTGATGACCAGAACCCGGATGTCCTTCGCCATGGCGACCGCCATCTTCCTTATCGTGGCAGCCTGTGCAAGTTCCCTGCTCGAGAACTTGATGCGATCGAGTTTGGTGACCCCGTCGATGAGCAAAGCAACCTCGTCACCGAATCGGGCACGCACACCTTTGAGCGTGAGGTCCGTGTCCTCGATGGTGTCGTGCATCAGTGCCGCGGCGAGCGACGCTTCGTCGAGGCCGTAATCGGCGAGGATCTCGGCGACCGCGAGTGGATGGACGATGTACGGATCACCGGTGGCACGCGTTTGGCCCGCATGCTGTTCGAGCGCGACCTCGTAGCCTGCCTCGAGGAGATCTGTTCCGCCGCTGGGGTGTGAATGCTTGTACGACGAAACGACGCCGTCGAACATCTCGTCGGGCGTCCGACCCCTCACAGCGGGATCGACGAACTCCGCTGCTTTCGGTGCCTGGGTATCTGATCCGTCAGCCATCAGCCGAGTTTACCGGCGTTTCCGCCTCTGCCTTGGGGGCCGTGCAATCGCCGATGAAGCGTCGACAACCGGCAGGGCGTCTGGTTCGGCCTGGTAGTCGTCTTGTGTCGTGACCGATCCCGAACGCTTCGAAGCCCTCCGCTCTCGACGCTCCCACTCCGGCTCGCGAGATTTCCATCGAGCGAGGAGCGGAGCAGCCACGAAGATCGAAGAGTACGTTCCAATGGCGATGCCTACGAACAGCGCCAGCGCGAATTCTTTCAGTGTCTCGGCGCCAAGTGCGAGAAATCCGACCAGGAGCAGCGAGCCGACGGGCAGCAGCGACGTCAGTGACGTGTTGATGGATCGCATCAGAACCAGGTTCATCGACAGGTTGACGATGCTGCGGTACGTGGTGCGCGTGTCTTGATCGTGAATGTTCTCGTTCACCTTGTCGAATACGACAACGGTGTCGTAAAGCGAGTATCCGAGAATCGTCAACACAGCGATGATCGTTGCGGGTGTCACGACGAACCCGATCAATGAGTACAGCCCTCCCGCGATCAGGAGGTCGTGGAACAGTGCCGTGAGCGCAGCAACAGCCATCTTCCATTCGAAGCGCCACGTGATGAACAGCGCCACCACGATCAGGAATACGACGAGCGCCTCGATCGCCTTGCGTGTGACTTCGGCGCCGAAGGTGGGACCGACGGCTGATATGTTCAGGTCATTCACGCTCGCTCCCGCGGCGTCCGCGACCGTCACCGTGAGCACATCCTGATCGTCTGAGCTGAGCGATTCGGTCTGTACCTGTATGAAGCCGTCACCGGTGATCTGGACGCGCGCATCGGCGTACCCGACAGACCGCAGTTCGGCGCGGATCTCCTCGACGGAGGCGCCCACCTGGTTCTCGACCGTGATGATCACGCCACCGGTGAAGTCGATGCTCAGGTTGAACGGCTTGACGAGCATCATCACTACCGAGCCGAGAACCAGTACAAGCGAAATGACAAGCGTCCTTTGCGAGATAGCGACGAAGTCGAACGACGTCTCACCTCGGTACACCCGGTTGAGCGCCCTCACGACGTCACCTCTACAGGTTCCCGAACTTCATGGAAGTCGCCTTTCCCCATCGCGCCGCGTATCGAGAACGCGCCACCCTCGCCGAGCGGTCCCCTACCCATGAGGTATGCCAGCGGCCGCGTGTAGAAGTAGGCGACGACGACGTCCACGACCGTCGCAATGCCGAGGGTCAGAGCGAAGCCCTTCACCTGCCCGGCTGCGAGGAAGAAAAGCAAGACGGCTCCGAGGAACGTCACGGTGTCCCCCGTGAGGATCGTGCGGAACGCGCCGTCGAACGCATGGCTGATCGCCGGGCGCAGCGCCCGGCCGTGGCGGAACTCTTCTTTGATCCGCTCGAAGTACACGATGTACGAATCCGAGGTGATCCCAACAGACACGATCACACCGGTCACGCCTGCAAGGGTCAGCGTCGTGCCTTGCGTCTCGCCGAGGAGGATGATCGTTCCCACGAGGAGCGAACCGAACACCGAGAGCCCAACGATCGAGATGATGCCGAGCGAGCGGTAGTACACCAGCAGGTATGTGGCAACGAGTAGGAGTCCTGCCAGGCCGGCCAGGAGCCCTGCCTGTAGTGAGTCGGCACCCAGCGAAGCGGAGATCGATTCGACACGCTCGCGCTCGAACGTTGTCGGAAGAGCGCCGTAGCGCAAGATGGCTGCAAGATTCTCAGCCCGGAGCTGTGCGTCCTCTCCGTTGCCAACAGTGATTATGACGGCGTTCGGATCGAGACCTTCGCCCGGTAAGACCTCAGGCGCAACAGCCGGTGCTGAGAACACGACGCCGTCAACGACGATCGCAAGCTGCCGCTGCGGGCTCCCGGGTGGGAACACGGCGAGATATCCGGTTGCCTCACGGAACTTCTCGCCACCCTCGCTTGTGAAGTTCGGGACGACGACCCACTGCCCACCCAGCCCGGCAGAGGAGAACTGCGCTGAGGCATCGGTGATATCGGCGCCTGTCGGAAACTCGACGGTCGCTCCATTGCCCATGTCGACGACGATGCCGTCGACGTCATACACCACCAGCTCATCCTGGCTCGGTAAGTACGCACGCTTGCTTGTGTCGTCAACCTCTGTGAGGCCTGTATTCGGATCGAGTCCGTCTGGATGATCTCCTTCCGGGGCTGTGAGATAGGGAGATGCGCGGAACTCACCCAGTACGGCTCGGAACGAGAGCTCACCGGTTGTTCCGACAGCCTGGAGGGCACGCTCCCTGTCATCCACCCCGGGCAGCTGCACGATGATGGCACGGTCGCCAACCACCGCGACTTCTGGTTCCTGGACGCCGCCGAGATTCTCGATTCGACGCCGCATGATGTCCGCCGCAGTGACGAGTGTGGCTTGGTCCGTACCTTCCGGAGCTACGAGCGTGACCGCGAAACCACCCTGAAGGTCGAGTCCTAGCCTGGGCGTCCACCCCGCAGCCAGCATCGCCGCGACAGACCCCCATGCGATCGTTACCGTCAAGATGAGCGTGATCCAGGCCTTGCGTCGGCTCATGCCTCGCCCTCGTCGACTCGCTCGGCAACTGCACGTTTGACGACGCGCATGGTGTGACCACCAACGTCGAGCGTGAACGTGTCATCGCTCTCATCGACGACCCTTGCGAGGATGCCACCGATCGTGCGGACCTCGTCGCCAACGCTGATGTCGGCACGCATCTGTTCCATCTTTTTCTGCCTGCGACGCTGCGGGAGGATCAGAATCACGTAGAAAAGCCCGCCAAGAATGATCAGTGGAAACAGGAACGCGAGGGCTGAACTACCGCCCCCCTCTGCCTGGGCGAAAAGGGGCGCTGTGACGATGGCTGATGCGATCACGGGGTCGAGCCTCCGAGAGGGTTCTGGCTGTTCCTGGGGGAACGGTGAAATGCTAGTGGGCGGACGCCCCAATTCCCTGCCGCCTCCGATGGATCACGTCCGCGTGGAACGCATCGAAGCTGCCGGACGCGATGTGGCGTCTGACGTCCGCCATGAGCCGGTACGTGTACGCCAGGTTGTGAAGCGTCAACAACCGGTCACCCGTCGGTTCGTTGGTGCGGTGCAGGTGACGGATGTACGCCCTTGTGTATCGACGGCACGCCGTGCACGAGCACCCTTGCTCGAGTGGCCCATCATCTGTTTGCCACTCCGAGCGTTTGATGGAAATGTCTCCACTTCGCGTCAATACCTTGCCATGCCTCGCGAGCCGCGTGGGAAGCACGCAATCGAACAGATCGATTCCCAGGGCGACTGCGTCGAGCAAGCCTTCGGTATCCCCGAGCCCCATCACGTACCGTGCCGCCGATTCGGGGAGTTCTGGGACCGTCGCTTCGATCGCGACCGCACGTTCGACCGTCGTCTCCCCAACGGCAAGGCCGCCGATCCCGAAGCCTGGGAACCCGATCGCAGCTGTTTCTCTCGCTGAGATGCGGCGAAGGGCGGGGTCGGCGCCGCCCTGGACGATGCCGAACAGGGCCCGATCTGATCGCGTCGATGCGTTCTTGGATCGTTCGGCCCAGCGCAAAGTCTGGTACATCGCACCTTCTGCGACGGTTCGGGGCGCGGGTAGCCCCACGGGAACGTCGAGAACCATCGCTATGTCTGCTCCGAGCGCTTCCTGAACTGCTACGGACCGCTCGGGGGTGAGTTCGATGCGCATTCCGTCGTAGGGCGACGCGAACACCAGCATCTCGTCGGTGATCTTGGGATTCAGGGAAAGCACCTGATACCCGCCGGAATCGGTGAGGATTGGCTTGTCCCAGGCCATGAAGCCGTGCAATCCCCCAAGACGCTCGACAAGATCTTCGCCCGGCCGCAGCATCAGGTGATAGGTATTGGAAAGAACGATCTGGGCGCCGAGGACTTCCAGGTCCTCCGCGTCGATGGTCTTCACCGACGCCCGCGTCCCGACGGCCATGAAGTTCGGGGTCTCGACCTCACCGTGCGGTGTGATGAGGACGCCCGTGCGGGCGTCGCCGTCACTGTGTGTTTGTCGAAAAGAAACAGGTTCGTTCATCGTGCGATCTCGATGTACATGGCGTCCCCGAACGACAGAAATCGATAGTCGTGTTCAAGAGCGTACGTGTAGGTCGCTCTCCAACGCTCACCCATCAAGGCGGCGACCAGCACGAGCAACGTAGTACGCGGCGCGTGGAAGTTCGTTATCAAGCCATCAACAACCTGGGGCCGATAACCGGGCACGATGAACAGATCGGTTGGCCCATCGAACGTTGTGATCAACCCACCACCAACGGCTGCGGTTTCCAACGAGCGCACAACGGTGGTTCCCACAGCGATCACATTTCCCCCTCGGTCCCTGGCTGAAGCAACGGCCTCGACTGCGGACGGTGAGACGTGGATGCGTTCCGTGTGGATTTTATGGTCCTCCACCTTGCCTTCGGCCATGGGTCTGAAGGTGTCAAGCCCGACCTCGAGTTCGACTTCGGTCATCTCGACGTTCCGCTCATGAAGAGCATCGACAACCTCATCGGTGAAGTGCAGGCCTGCCGTTGGTGCTGCCGACGAACCGAGAGTGTGAGCGAAGATGGTCTGGTAGCGGTTCGGGTCGTCAAGCGTTCCCTTGAAGTACGGCGGCAGCGGGATATCGCCTGCCTCCTCGATCGCGGTTTCCACGTCCCTCGGAGCTGAGATCGTGACGGTGGACATGCCCTGGTCTGGCTCCGTGAGCAGCCTCACGACAAGGTCACCGCACTCCACCTCAGAGCCGGCCTTCAGCTTGTTCGCCGGGCGCACGAGAGCTCTCCATCGTTCGGGGTCGACGCGTTGGGTGAGCAGAATCTCCGTCCGCCCTCCACCCGGCAGCCGGTGACCCATCAGCCGTGCAGACCTGACCCTCGTACGGTTCACAACGACGAGATCACCGGGGTGGAGCATGTTCGGGAGGTCTGTGAAGACACGGTCCTCGAGCCCGTCGACGACGAGCAGACGCGAACTGTCGCGAGGTTCTATGGCCGATTGTGCGATGGCGGCCGCCGGCAGGTCGTAGTCGAACTCGTCCGTGTACATGCCGACAGGGTACGGTCAGAGAAGGGTGTCCTGGCCCCGATCACGGTTCGGCTCGACACCAAGATGGATGTACGCCCGTTCGGTCGCGATGCGCCCCCGGGGCGTGCGCTGCAGGAATCCCTCGATGATGAGGAAGGGCTCGTAGGCGTCCTCGACGGTCTCGGGATCTTCTCCGACGGCAATCGCGAGCGTCGACAGGCCGACAGGCCCTCCACCGAACTTACCGATCACAGCATCGAGGATCGAACGGTCGACCTTGTCGAGACCTGCCTGGTCGA
>FXBF010000842.1_pt1 | contig 10752 bp, 7 predicted proteins | sample 5335321 | NCBI WGS metagenome assembly FXBF01 (sample SAMEA103928391, study PRJEB20085) | sediment metagenome | isolation source: sediment | reverse complement strand
TGTTTCTGGCTCACGACGGGCGTCCTTGTTCGGCGCTTTTGCCCAGACTACCAAACCGGCGGGAAGGGCGCCTATGTCGGCGTATCGACGCTGCGCACCAGATCGCAGGCGTCGGTGTGGGGCAGGTGACCGAAGCGGTAATTTGGCCGATAAACCTTCAATCGCGTCCGGCAACAGCCGGGAATGCTGTCGATCGTTCGGCATCGAATCGGGTGCAGCTCTTCATCCAGAAGCTGGACGAATCGCAACCATGGAATCTTCACATGGCAGTTGGACGCCGTTCCCGGCGACCGTTATCCTATCTCGCTCACGCTCAATTTGTTCCTCGCGCCCGTAGCTCAGCTGGATAGAGTGTTGGCCTCCGAAGCCAAAGGTCACAGGTTCGAATCCTGTCGGGCGCGCCACTAAATCAAGACGTTACGGGAGTTCGGCCATGGGGTCGGCTTTCTTGTGACGCGTCTGTGACAGATCTGTGCCAAGCGCCATCGTCGTTCCAAAACTGTAAGAGATCGGCCGGATCGAAATTGCTGATCGGGCACCGATTAGCAGTGCTCGGAGACCGGTGTCCGTCCTCAATATCGGTACGCCGCGAAACTGCTGGGCTTTTCTCCTGCAGCCGTGCCTGGCCAGCCACTCATTCTACGGCAAGATCGAAGAGAGAATCAGTCTGTGCTTCGGTGCCGAAATGGCGCAGGCTCTCGCTGACGATGCTGGCCCTGCTCAATCTCGTGACGCTGCTCCTTCGCTGTACTGCGGCCTTCTTCCGAAGCCACAATGAGCAGGCGATCGTCGAGTTGACTCTGCGCCAGCAGCTCGCGACGTACACCCTGACGGGATCAAAGCCCAACATCACGCCTCTCGATCGCGCCCTTTGGGTCGCATTGTCCCGGTTCTGGCCCCGCTGGAAAGACACGCTGGTCATCGTCAAACCAGGCACTGTGATTCGCTGGCACCGCAAGGGGTTCCGACTCTATTGGCGAGCGATCTCGAAGCGGGGTCCTGGAAGGCCGCCGATCTCCGAGGAGCTGCAGGCGCTCATTCGTCAGCTGGCAGGCGAGAACGGCTGGGGCGCGCGCAAGATTCAAGCTGAGCTTGGGAAGCTCGGATTCACCGCAAGTCTCGCAACAGTTTCGCGTTACCTCCCGAAGAGAGCACCCGATCGCGGAAAGCAACAGCGATGGATGACCTTCCTACGCAATCACAAGGATGTCATCGCTGCGGTGGACTTCTTCGTCATCCCGACGGTGGGATTTCGTCTCTTGTATATCTGGTTCATCATTGATCATGGTCGCCGGCGGATTATCCATTTCAACGTCACTACGAATCCCTCGGAACAGTGGGTGATTCAACAACTACGTGAGTCGTTTCCATACGACTCGGCTCCGCGCTACCTGATCTACGAAAACGATTCGATCTTCTCCGACAAGGTTACAGAAGCGATCAAGTATCTTGGCATAGAACCGAAGCGGACCGCGTATCGAAGCCCATGGCAGAACGGAACGGCGGAGCGCTGGTTGGCAGTGCCCGTCGGGAGCTGCTGGATCACGTGATCGTAGTAAATGAGCAGCATCTACAGCGCTTGCTCCGCGACTATATTGCCTACTACAACGCCGACCGTGTCCACGCTCGTCTCCGAGATGCGCCCGAGCGCTGCTCGGTTGAAGTGAGACCGTCGTTGGACGCGAGGGTCGTTGGATCACCGCGCGTCGGGGGTCTTCATCATCGATACACTTGGCGGGAAGCCGCATGATGAAAGGGACTCATCGCGACGGAGTGCCGACGACCGGCCGTGGATGGATTTTGAGGACCGACAGGCACCGCCCAACCCTGTCAGGCTACCGGCAGGGCCGTCGGACCACTCTATCCGTAGCGACTGGGAAATAATGGACAAATCCCGGCCACGATCGGATTAATGCAACAAAATCGGATATTATCACCAGTGCCAATTTGGGCCTAATGCCCAATTGTTGCCGCCATCATGGCGAATCGCCTGCATGCTAGCGGGTATTATCGACCGGTGTGATTAAGAAAAACAATTACGCGGCAACGGCCAAACAGTGAGGAGAAGATCAATGTCAATTAAATACCGTAAGGGCGTCCGAACGGGCGCCTTCATTCCACTCATCGCCGGGCTGAGTATCGCCTTCGCGGCGTCGGCGCAAACGGCCGTTTGTCCGACGGTTGCCGATCCCCAGGGGGTGAAAACGACCTTCCCGCAGCAGATCGATCTTGTTGATTTCAAGAAGCAGACGGGCAAGACGCTGACGTTTACCGAAAACCCGTTTTTTGCCGAGCGCGTCAAGAGCGGGACTTTGCCGCCGGTCGCGAAACGGTTGCCCGCCGAGCCATTGGTGGTGCTGCCCTACGACGAATGTGGCAAGTACGGCGGAACCCTGCGCGGCCTGGCCCGCAAATACGAGTCGGGTACCTCGGAGATTCTGGCTTGGCGTCAAAACAATATGGTCCGCCTTCTCGACGATGGCCAGACCGTCGTTCCCAACGTGGCCAAGTCCTGGAAATGGAACGATAACTTCACCGAAATCACGTTCACCCTGCGCAAGGGCCACAAATGGTCCGACGGCGCCCCCTTCACCGCCGATGACGTGACCTTCTGGGCCAACGACATCATCAACAACAAGGAAATCCATAAGGCGACGCCGGCACCTTGGAACATCGGCATGAGGGCCGAAAAGATCGATGAGACGACGGTCAAGCTAATCTTCGATAAGCCCTTTCCGGCGCTTTTGAATTATAACGCCGGGATGGGTTCCTACTTCACGATCTTCGAAGCCAAGCATTTCCTGGCTCCGATGCACATCAAGTATAATCCCAACGCCGACAAGGAGGCCAAGGCGGAAGGGTTCGACAACTGGGTGCAGCGTTTCACCAAGTACTGGAACAAGTGGAAGGACGCCACCACGGCGATTCCCGAGGGTGTCAAGATCCCGACCCTGGAAAGCTTTGTCATGGTTGCGCCGCTGACCACGCAGCGCCGAAACTATGCAGCCAATCCTTACTTCTTCAAAGTCGATACCAGCGGTCAGCAACTGCCATACATCGACAAGATTAACGAACGCTTCCTCAACTCCGAGCTCTGGCCCCTGGAAATCATGAACGGCAACGTGGACCAGAAGTCCCAGAATATGCCGTTGATCGACTACCCTATCCTCAAGGAAAACGAAGCCAAGGGCGGTTACACCCTGCAACTGCCGCCGGGGGCCTTCTCGCCGCCGCTGTTCTTCAATCAGACCCACAAGGACCCGGTATTGCGCAAGATCTACGGCGATGTGCGTTTCCGCCAAGCCATGTCGCTGGCCATCAACCGCGACGAGTTGAACGAGGTGATGTTCCTGGGCCTGGGCACGCCCCGCCAGGCCGTGCCGATCGGGACTAAGTTCGTAACGCCGGAGCAGGAAAATTACCTGATCGAATACGACCCGAAGCGGGCCAGCGCGCTGCTCGACGAGATGGGATTGAAGAAGGGTCCTGATGGCATGCGGTTACGTTCCGACGGCAAGCCGCTGACCATTCTTTGGGAATATACTACCCAGTATACCTATTCTCCCGAATTTCCGACCCTGATCGCGGGCTGGTGGAAGGATGTCGGCGTCAACGTGATCACCAAGGAGATCACCACCCAGCTCCATCGCGAGCAGGCGACGGCCAACAACTACGACGTCCACATGGGATGGACCGATCCTTATGAGCCGGTGATCATCTCCAACATCGCAGTGATGGTGATTCCGTTCGAGGACCTGTCGCCCAAGTTTGTCCCGTGGCGGGATTGGCTGGTCAGTAACGGTGCGCAAGGCGATGAGCCGCCCGAATGGGCCAAGAGACTCGACGCCATCGGCAAGGAATGGGTGACGGTATTGCCGGGCAGCAAACGTTACTTGGAACTGGGAAGGGAACTCGTAAAAATCCACTTGGATAACCTGATTATCATTGGGACGGTCGGTAAGATTCCGATTACCAATGTGGTCAGTAACCGGCTTGGAAACACTCCCCAGTGGGGCATCGACAATTACGGCTACGGCTATTCATACCCGTACCGTGCCGATCAGTGGTACTTCAAGAAGTAGCTCGTCGATAGTCATTGTGAAATTGGGCAATGCCGATTCAGGAACACGCCTCCTGATGAAGCATTGCCCAATACGTTTAGGCCTGATGTGATAAGGCCGGGCTAATCCATGTTCAATGTCGTGGCTAATCGTCTCCTGTCGACCGGCCTGATGTTGCTGGCCGTCTCCGTGGTGGCATTCATTCTTATCCAACTGCCGCCGGGGGACTTCGTCGATTCCTACGTCAACCATAAGCAACAGGGCGGCGTGATCATGACCAGGGAGGAGGTCGCCGAAATGCGCAACCTCCTCGGTCTCGACCGGCCGATGTATGTCCAGTATTTCGATTGGATCGGCCGCGTCGTGCAAGGCGACTTCGGCTTCTCCTGGGAATACCGGCGCCCGGTCGCCGACGTTATCGGCGAACGATTGCCGCTGACGCTCATTCTGGCCTTCAGCACCTTGTTGTTCACTTATCTGCTCGCCATACCGATCGGCATATACTCGGCGGTCCGGCAATATTCGGTCGGCGATCATGCCTTTACGGTCCTCGGCTATATCGGCTTGGCGACGCCGAATTTCATGTTCGCCCTCATCCTGCTCTATTTCGGGCAGGTTTACTTTGGCACCAGCGTCGGCGGTCTGTTTTCCGCCGAGTTCGAGAACGCCCCCTGGTCGTGGGCCCGGCTAGTGGACCTGTTGGCCCATTTATGGGTCCCGGTCCTTGTCCTCGGCACCGCGGGAACGGCCTTTCAAATCCGCACCATGCGGGCAACGCTGCTCGACGAAGTGAACAAGCTGTACGTGACGGCGGCCCGGGCCAGCGGGCTGAGTGAGTTTCGGCTGTTGATCAAGTATCCGGTTCGGATGGCGATCAATCCGATCGTCAGCACCATCGGCTGGGAACTGACCAACATTATTTCCGGCGCCCCCATCGTCGGCATCGTCCTGTCGCTGCCCGACACGGGACCGTTGTTCGTCGACGCCCTTCTGAATTCCGACCTGTATCTGGCCGGCGCGCTGATCCTCATCTATTGCGCGCTGGTCCTTATTGGCACGCTCGTTTCGGATCTTCTGCTGATGGCCCTCGATCCGCGGATTCGCATGGGAGGCACGGCCTGAAATGGCATCGGCCGGAACCAACGTGATCGTTCGACCGCGAACGGCGGGCGTGCGGCGTACCGACACCGCCACGCACTGGCAATTGATGTGGTGGAAATTTCGGCGTCACAAGGTGGCGCTGCTTGGCGGGGGTGTCCTCGCTTTCTTGGTGATCGTTTCCCTGTTCGCCGAATTCACGGCCCCCTACACGCCGCAGGAGCGGACGGCAAAGTACGCTCAGGGCCGTCCCATGGGTATCCACTTCATCGACGAGCAAGGTTCCTTTTACCTGCGCCCCTTCGTCTACGCCCGGGTCACCAAGCGAGATAAAGTGACGCTACGGCTGGTCCCAACAATCGACACGACCACGAAGTGGCCGATCAAGCTCTTCGTCCGCGGGGACCGATACAAGATTTGGGGATGGTTCGAAAGCGATATTCATCTATTCGGCGTCGAGGGAAAGCGGGCGTTCGTTCATCTGCTGGGGACCGATCAGTTGGGCCGCGATATGTTCTCGCGCCTCCTCTATGCCACCCGAACATCCCTGTCGGTCGGTGCCATCGGTGTCCTGCTGTCATTCGTATTGGGGATCATATTGGGCGGAATTGCCGGTTACTTCGGCGGCATGGTCGACAACCTCATCATGCGGATGATCGAGTTCATCCGCTCGATCCCCACACTTCCCCTGTGGCTGGCCCTGGCGGCGGCGTTACCCCGCGACTGGACGGCATTGCAGGTTTACATCTCGATCACGGCGATCCTCGCACTCATTGGATGGACGCATTTGGCGCGGCGCGTCCGTGGCAAGCTGCTGTCTCTGCGCGAGGAGGATTTCGTCCTCGCGGCTCGCCTGTCGGGTTGTAGCCATACCCGCATCGTGGCCCGCCATATGCTTCCGTCCTTCATGAGTTACATGATCGTCGATCTGACGATCTCGTTTCCGTACATCATCATGGCGGAAACGGCACTCAGCTTCCTCGGGCTGGGAATGCGCGAACCGATCGTCAGTTGGGGGGTCCTGCTTTATTCCGCCCAGAACATCCGTTCGATGATCCTGATGCCGTGGCTATTGATCCCGGGGCTGGTGGTGATCATCGCGGTCATTGCCTTCAACTTCCTTGGTGACGGCATGCGTGATGCAGCCGACCCATATTCGACGTGACGGAGCGCCGGATGGGCCAGGACACGTTGCTGGAAATCGAGAGCTTACGCATTTGCCTCGAAACCGACGGCGAATCGCTGACCATTATCGATGATGTCAGCCTGTCGGTGAAGGCGGGTGAGATCCTGGCGCTGGTTGGTGAAAGCGGTTGCGGCAAGAGCGTGACCGCCCATGCTGTCATGCGCCTGCTGCCGAAGACGCTGAAGATTGATTCCGGCCAGATCACGTGGCATTCCCCAAAGCAAGGAAAAGTCATCGACATTGCGCGACTGGACCCGAGGGGTCGCGACGTCCGCCAGATCCGCGGCGACGAAATCGCGATGATATTCCAGGAGCCCATGAGTTCCTTTTCCCCGCTCCACACCATCGGCAACCAGATCATGGAAGTCGTTCGGCTCCACCACAAGGCAGGCAAGAAAGAGGCCCGGGCCGTCGCCGTGGAAATGCTCGACAAGGTAGGAATTCCCGACCCCAACCGAGTCGTCGATCAATACCCGCATGAATTTTCCGGCGGCATGCGTCAACGGGCGATGATCGCCAAGGCGCTGTCGTGCAACCCGGCCCTGTTGATCGCCGACGAACCGACCACGGCGTTGGACGTGACCATCCAGGCCCAGGTGTTATCCCTGATGCACGACCTGCAGAGCGAATTCGGCATGGCCATTATCTTCATTACCCACGACCTGGGCGTCGTGGCGCAGGTCACCGATAAGGTCGCCATCATGTACCTTGGCAAGATCGTCGAGCAGGGCGACACCCGGGAGATATTCAACAATCCGAAGCATCCCTACACCGTCAATCTGCTCGAGGCCATCCCCCGGCTCGGGCGGATTGAGGATAGGCAGACCTTGATTCCCATCCAGGGAACCGTTCCCAGCCTTTTCGATCGCCCCATGGGCTGCCCGTTCGTGACGCGTTGTTCACGAGCCATCGCGGACCGTTGTGCCGCCTCGATGCCAGCCTTGTCGCCGGTGTCCAAGGATCATCAGGTGGCCTGTTTTCTCCACGAATCAATCGGCGAAGCAACGGTCTGATGGAACCCTTGGTCACCATCCGTGACATTCACGTCTCGTTTCCGGTCGGCAAGACCGGAATTCTGGGTCGGCCCAAAGCCTTCGTCCAGGCCGTCGCCGGCGTTTCCCTGGACATCCTGAAAGGCGAGACCCTTGGCCTGGTGGGCGAGAGCGGCTCGGGGAAGACCACCCTTGGGCACGCCATCCTGCGTCTCGTGGCGCCCACCGAGGGCAATGTGGTTTTCCATCACGACGACCGCCGCATAGAAATTGGAGAACTGAAAACCAAGGACCTCAGCCGGATTTGGCGCCACATGCAAATGGTGTTCCAGGATCCCTTTGCATCGCTCAATCCCCGCATGACCGTGCTCGAGATCATCAGCGAGCCGATGGTGGCGAACCGCCTGGGGACCGGCAAGGAAATCCTGAAACGGGTGGAAGAGATCGCCGAGACCTGCGGGTTGGAGAAGGAGCAGCTGCGACGCTACCCGCACGCTTTCAGCGGTGGCCAACGCCAACGGATCGCCATTGCCCGAGCCTTGGTGATGATGCCGCGCTTCATCGTCTGTGACGAGCCGGTATCGGCACTTGATGTCTCGATTCAGGCGCAGATATTGAACTTATTGAAAGAGTTGCAGGATAGGTTGGGTTTGACCTACCTGTTCATCGCTCATGATCTGGCGGCCGTAGCCTACATCTGCGACCGGGTTGCCGTCATGTATCTGGGGCAGATTGTCGAGTTGGCCGACACCACGAAACTCTATTACACGCCGAAACATCCCTATACCGAAGCCCTGATGTCGGCGATACCTGATGCCGATCCGAATCGGCCGATGAGCCCGGTACTGTTGAGCGGGGAACGACCGAACCCGGCCAACCCACCCCCAGGGTGCCGTTTCCACACCCGTTGCCGCTATGCCGACCAGACCTGCCGGACCACGCAGCCGGCGTTCCACGAGGTCGAACCCGGGCACTTCGTCTCCTGTCATCACGCCGAAACCCTGGAGTTGAAGGGGGCACTTACACAGCACTCGGAAAATAGCCCGACCGACCCCGATAGCGGACGTGCGAAACCACAAAGTGCCCAGGGACCGTTGTAGCCCCCTTCTCTTCCGTCTTCGGTCTAAGATATTGTTTCCATCCGCGATCCAGGCGTCCATTTCTCGATAACGGGAGGCTGGTTAAGAGAGGTCAGTTTTTCGGCCTGGTCGGAGAAAGCGGTTTCGGCAAGACGACCTTGGGGCGCGCCATTCTGAAGGCGGCGCCGATCTCCGAGGGCGAGATCATCTTCGATGACGAGGAGCGAGAGTTCGATGTCAACAATCTCGCCAAGCAGGATGTGCTGGCATTAGAGTCGGTAGATCGCGGCTCGAAAACGGCGACCACCCGGCGTAGAATCTTGGCGCCGGTCCGATAACCGAAACTATTGAAGGGGGGCCAGCCATGGGCGCACCCATGAACATCCTGTTTATCACGGCCGACCAGTGGCGCGGGGATTGCCTCTCATCGGTGGGTCATCCGTGCCTGCAGACCCCCAATCTGGATCGTCTCGCTGCCGACGGAATTCTGTTCGGGCGGCACTTCGCCCAGGCGACGCCTTGCGGCCCCAGCCGTGCGAGCCTCTACACGGGGATGTATCTGCAGAACCACCGCTCGGTGAACAACGGTACACCCCTGGATGCCCGCCACACCAACGTCGCTCTGGAGGCCCGCAAGGCCGGCTACGACCCGGCTCTGTTCGGCTACACGGACGTGAGCGCCGACCCACGGCACCACCCACCCGACGACCCGGCGCTGCGAACTTACAGCAGCGCGCTGCGGGGGATGACACCGGTGGTGCATACCGACGACCACGCTCTGCCGTGGCTCGCGGATCTGAAGGCCAAGGGGTATACGGTGCCCGAGGGGTTATTGGGGGTGTACAAGCCCAAGGATGCTGGCGCCGAAGCCGGCCGTCGTGGTCTCACGTTCGCACCTGCGCAGTATACTGTGGAGGACAGCTACGCCGCCTTTCTCACCAACGAGCTCATCAAGTACCTCTCGGTGCGCGTGGACAAACCGTGGTTCGTGCATCTGTCTTACCTTGCCCCACACCCGCCGTTCGTCGCACCGGAACCGTACCACGCCATGTACGATCCCGCTGACGTACCCAAACCGGTGCGCGCAGCCACGGTGGAGGAGGAAGCCGCGCAGCATCCCTATCTGGACTTCTACCTCTACAACCAGAAAGGCTGGGGCATCCGCTACGATCACGACTCGAAGAACAATCTCCAGCTGGACGACAGGGACGTGCTACAGGCGCGCGCGACCTATTACGGGATGATGAGCGAGGTGGATTTCCATATCGGCCGCCTGCTGGCGTTTCTCGACGAGACGGGTGCCTATGACAATACCATGGTGGTATTCACCTCCGACCATGGCGAGCAACTGGGCGATCACTGGCAGTTCGCCAAGTACGCCTACTTCGACCAGTCCTTTCACATTCCGCTCATCGTTCGCGACCCGAGGGCGGCAGCGCGGCAGGCCCGGGGCGGGCGAGTAAATGCCTTCACCGAAAGCGTAGACATCATGCCGACCATTCTCGATTGCCTGCAAGTTCCCATACCGAGCCATTGTGACGGCGAAGCGCTGACGCCGTTGTGCCGCGGTGAGACACTCGACGACTGGCGGGCAGAGGCGCACTGGGAGTTCGACTTTCGTCGCTTCATCGACGCCAACGGCAACAGCGTCCAGGGACTCAAGCCGGATCAGTGCGCGGTGAACGTGATCCGCGACGAACGTTACAAGTACGTTCACTTTACGGCGCTGCCACCGCTGCTGTTCGATCTGGTGGAGGATCCGGGCGAATTCAGGAACCTCGCCGAGGATCCCGCTTACCAGCCCATAGTGCTCGAATACGCCCAGAAGATGCTGAGCTGGCGAATGAACCACGATGAACGCGTGCTCGCGAACACGCTTCTCACACCCGCGGGCGTAGTGGAGCGCAAAATGCCGCGAAGATGATCAAACCTCGAAACGGCGACTCCACGGGCAGGGGAATATAACACTTGCCCTGTCTGTGGCGAATTCCTATTTTGTCGCATAAATCCGCAGAAAATCCAAGTCTTGTCATGCCCGTACTGATTGTTACGATGATGGCGCAATGCGTGATCTAGCCATCTTATTCATTCACCTATTTGCTACCGTCGCGAAACTGATGCGCCCAGGTGGTGGTCGCGCTGTGGTCGCAGAATCTCTGCTTCTGAAGCACCAATTGGTGGTCCTGAATAGAGGCCGTGAGCGCGCGCCCAACCTCCGTCCGATGGATCGGCCGATAGGCGACTCAAAGCCACGAATGGATGAGTTGGCGAGGTATTGGATTGTTGGAGATTTGTGGTTCGTGCGATGGCCGCTCTCGCACATCTGACCGCCATGG
>FXBF010000841.1_pt1 | contig 10753 bp, 9 predicted proteins | sample 5335321 | NCBI WGS metagenome assembly FXBF01 (sample SAMEA103928391, study PRJEB20085) | sediment metagenome | isolation source: sediment | reverse complement strand
TCCAAGACGACGATACTCCATCGAGTGTCTCTCCCCGGTGGCCGAAATCTTATCTCAAAGCTGCTGAGTTAACGGAGTGGGTGTGATCGTGATCGAGTTTGGGCGATAGGCCAGGGCCAAAGGTCCTGCTCGGAACTTCAGCTTCAGTTAGATTGGGCTTCCAGCAGCTGAGCAGGAGGCTCGCTGGCTTTCAACACCCAACGCGCGACCAATCCCCAGATCACCAGCAGCAGCCCGGTCTGAAATCCGCAGAAGCTGATGCTGATCAGGCCGAGCAAAAAGCTGAGGTAGACGGCAGGTACCAGCGCGTAGATGCCCACGGTCAGCACCGGCCCGTACTCGGATCGGATCTTGAAGGCGGAGAGCACTCCCCAGACCAGAACCGCCAGGAACGTCAGCCAAATGAATCGAACCAGGACGTTCCAGAGCCCGATCCCGATGAACGCGAGCACCGAAAAGATCGATGTGAACGAGCGCCAGAATTTTAGCGCCGTACCTCGATTGACCGCGATAGGGTTCCCGAATGCGTCGTTGAGGTCGCGAAGTTGTATGACCTGGTAATCCCCATTGGAATAGACGTGCAAGCTGTCTCGCGTGAGGAGAAAACCCTGCGAGTAGCGACCTGTATCGATGGATTGGTAGGCCCCGGTAGTGTCGAGAATGACGATCACTCCCTCTCCCTCGAGCAGGATAAACGGCTGGCGCGCTCGAACGGTTGCGAGGCCGTTCTCGATCACGATCTCTGGAAATTCCCCGCTTGCGAAGGCCTTCTCGATCTCATCGGTAACCGAGCCCAGATTACGGCTCAAATTGAAGGTGCTGATGATCGTCAGGAGCGTGCCGAAGGCGACAAAGAATAGAACCGCGTCAATGAGCGATTTCTGTGCTGCGGCACGGTAGAACGGCAAGCTGTAGAGCGGCTGGAAGAACCCACGACCCAACCAAGTTAAGTCATCGACGATCCCACCTTCGGCCAGGTCGACCTTTCCCTGGTCGGCGGTGTCTTGATCCACACTCTCAGGCCCTGTCATGGTTAGCCTCCCTTTTCGAGCTTCAGTAAGCCAATCTTAGCAACCGTTCCCCTGCTACCGAAGATCACGCTATTGAGATCATATGGAAGGTATCTACCAAGTCAGAGCGTTGGAAATCCGATTGGACAGGGAGGAGTAGAGTCAACGCAGCAGAGCGGTACCAACCAAGCCGCAGAACACAAGACCTGCGAGCGCCGTCAATCCGATAAGGATCAGATCCGTTCGGCCTAATGAGGACAGGAATCCCAAAGCAGCCACTACTTGAGCGATTATCTCATTCTGCGCAGTCTGCTCGGAGGCGCGGTCAGCTCTGGGTACTGCCGTTTGGGAAGCTACTTCTGGAATCCTGGGATCCTCCGCCGTATTCGTTGCTGCTGCAGACCCTCCGCGCGCGGCCGCTCGGTCGGCAGCACTCTCTTTGTCGGCGACATCTTCTTGATTAGTCCTTGGGCTCGGGGCTGCGCCTTCGAGGGCTTCGCCGGTATCCTCAGGCTGCGCAGGGCGAGCGGAGGCCTGACCCACAGCGCCAGGGCCACCCAGCGATCCCACCGAGAGACTTGCGCCCTCTCGGTTCGAGAGTTTCTCGAGCGCAGTCGCGTTGCCTGGATCGAGGTTCAGCACCTTCTGCAGGCAAAACTCAACGCGATCCGGCTCCTCCACCACATCTGCCAGCGCCAGCCAAGCCTCCACGTTGCCCGCATCGCGTTGAATCAGCTTGCCGAGCAATGCGATGGCAGCCTGAGAGTTATCCTGCCGAGCAAACGCTTTGGCTTGCTCTATTTCTTTCTGAGCGACCGCCATTGCCAATTCGTCCCCTTTGACGCGTTTATGTAAAGTTATTCACAGGCAGCGCACCTGCTAGACTACATATAGCGGGATTTTGGCGTGAGCACAATAGAACTATGCGGTAGGGTGTTCGGCCCGGGTAGGTACTAGATACGCTGCAGGGGAGCCTAGAAGGCACAAGCAGGGGGTTGAGGAGCAGCCTTCTCTAGCTCTGGCGCAAAATCAGCCGCGGCATCCCAGGCTTCGAAGCCGTCCGCAACGCTTCCCCGCATCGCCCTTCCTCCATAGCCCCCAGGGTACATGTGTGCACGGACGATCACCACGGCGTCAGGTCCAATCGGTACAGGACCTCCCGATCTTGTGAAGGGTTGTTCGTCGATATGGCTGTGTAGCAACGTGCGGCGATAGATTAATTCGCCCTCTTCCGATACGACCTCCCACCAATCGGCGTATTGGTCGCATCCGGTGTCCGGGCTGGCTACCTCGACCGAGAATTGGTAAGCGTTCGGCTCCCCGGCCACGCGAACCGCCAGAACATCAGAAGAACCGCTCATTTGAGCTGCCTCCAAATCCTCATTCCCCGTGTAAGCAATGCGATATATGAAGCCTCCCGAATCGTCGCTCACATAGAGTGCTCCATCGGGGCCAACGGCGAGCCCCACTGGGCGGCCGGTCACCGTCTCCAGGTCTTCTTCGAGCCAGCCGGTCGCGAAGTCTACGACCTCTGAGCCAGGCTCGGATCCCTCGAAGGGCAGCCGAACCACCTTGTAACCGGTCGGGGTGCTGCGATTCCAGGAACCGTGGTAGGCAATAAAAAGGTCGTCCCGATAAGGCTCAGGAAAGGCATCCCCTTCATAGAAGACCAGGCCGAGCGGCGCCGAGTGGGCCTGCATCTCGGCGATCGGCTTTTCAACGTTGTCGCAGGCTCCTTCGTAGCCGTATTCCGGGTCGAGAATTCGGCCGCTGATGCAGCCTGGCCAACCGTAATCGGCTCCCTCCCTGACGAGATAGATAGTCTCCGGGGGGAGATCATCCCCCATCAAGTCGCGGCCATTGTTGGTGGCCCAGAGTTCTCCAGTGTCAGGATGGAGCGTCAGCCCTACTGCGTTTCGCAGACCGGTCGCAAAAAGCTTTTCCCCCTCTGCGGCAGCATTGTCATAGACCAGAACGGCCGCTCGGCGAGCGTCCTTCTCTTCACATACGTTGCAGCTCGAACCTACAGATACAACCATGCGCCCATCGTTGAGAAACTCAACCGTGCGCGTAGTGTGTGTGCCGGAGGTCGGATAGTCATCGATCAGAGATGTCCGCTCATCTGCCTTGCCATCGCCATCGTAGTCTGTAAGTCGAATCACGCCGCTTGGCACCCCGACGTACCAGGCACCCTCGCGAAAAACCAAGCTATGTGGCTTCGTTATATTGTCCGCGAATACCTGCTGCAAGTCGGAGCGCCCATCGCCGTCTGTGTCTTCCAGGACCACGATCCGATCCGCGCCGCGCTCCGCGACAAAAAGCTTCCCCTGCGGACCGAAACTTATGAAACGAGGGCTGTCGAGCCCAGCGGCAAAGATGCTTACCTCGAAACCCTCCGGTACGCTGACATCGGCCGCCGCACCTCTAGCCAGCAGCCCGACCAGGTTCACTTGGCTCGAAATAGCACCGTAAGCCAGGTAACCTCCCACCAGGAGGACGGCCACTACGGCGATCCCGATAGTCCATCTTCTTCTTTGCATTGGTTGCGTTATCCAGAGGCGCGCGTCGCAGTCATCTCGCAGTACGAATTGCCGCGAGGTGGTCAGCTACCTACATGGGAATTCTAGGAATTCTTGGAACGCTGCTAATAGCCGAGAGCCACCTTTCAGGGCGCGAAGCGACCTCAATTCTTCACAAAAGTACCGTTTCGCAGATCCGTCAGTGCCTGCATGATTTCGGCTTCGGTGTTCATCACAAAGGGTCCATAGGGCACAATCGGTTCACCAAAGGGCGCGCCGGCTATAAGCATGAACCGGACATGGGAGTTCGGAGCCGCTCGAGCCAGGATCTGATCACCCGCCCCAAATGCGAGCATTCGGACAGCCTCAACGGGTTGATCCAAGCCATCCCCGAAGAGACCTCTCCCCTCGAAGACATAAGCAACTACGGTGTGGCCGTTCGGCACCGCCAGCGAGAATTCCTCTCCTGCCTTCAACGTCACATCCATATATTGCGGCTGCGCGGCAATTTCCGTAACGGGTCCGGATACGCCGGCATATTGCCCTGCCACTACACGCGCTTTTGCACCGTTCTCCCCTGCGGTCGGAATCGTCTCTGAGCTCAGCTCTTGGTAGCGTGGCGATCCCATTTTCTCTGCCGCGGGAAGATTGACCCACAATTGAAAACCGTAAACCGTGCCTTCCGGTCCACGTTTAGGCATCTCCTCATGCATTATGCCGCGCCCGCTCGTCATCCATTGCACATCGCCCGGGCCGATGACACCCATATTCCCTAGGCTGTCACGATGGCGGGTGTTGCCTTCCAGCATGTAAGTGACGGTCTCGATCCCCCGGTGCGGATGCATGGGAAAGCCGACCAAGGGTCCCTCGATGGGATCGTTAAAGGCAAAGTGGTCAAACAGCAAGAATGGATCGAAAGGATTCTCCCTGCTGGGCCCGAAGGAGCGGCGCAGCAGCACACCGGCGCCTTCAATCACCATTTGCGGCTCAATCACTTGCTCAACAGCTCTGGGGACCTGGGTCATATCAGCCTTCTCCGATTCACTGCTCACGATTGTATTCGCAAGTAGCCGTTGGGAGTCTAATCGCCCTCGCTCCCATCGGTCAGGGTGATAGATTACGTTGATACGTACCCGTAATCCGTGGCCCAGCTAATCGTTCGATTGATCTATAGGGAATTCGGGGCAGAACGCCCGGGCCTAGCCACCAGGCATGGTGAAATCCAGCGCTTGAACCCAACAATCTCCACCCAGGTAGTCCTCCGTGCAAACCATGATGACCGCACGCATTCCGTTGCCGCTCTCCGCACCCTTTAGGGGTATATAGATATAGGCGACGCGATCCGGGTAGATCTCATTTTCATGGCCAGGCGGGCAATCGCGGGGGCGAGGTGCGAATGGATAACGATCGAGCGCGGGGCCGTAAAGATCTTTCCCCGTTTCCGTGTCGATCAGATACCGTTGGGCGGTCATGTAGGTAATCTCTGTTGGATTATGAATCTTGAAGACGACGTAGTCGGTCTCCCCGCAGCTCCAGAAGCTTTCCAGGCTCATATTGAAGGCGGGACTCGGTGTTGGGCTGGGAGGGGGTGTATATACGGGCAGCACCTCCTCCTCTCCAGCCACACTCGCGTATTTCCCCCACAGCCAACAGTATTCGCCGGGGCGGTCCGGATTTGAGATGTACCAAAAATTCGGATCGGAGCTCTTTGCAATGACTTGGGCGGTGGCCTCTATGAGCAAGGTGCCGGATCTTTCATATCGGATCCCGGGTCCGATGCGGCAATTGGTGGGGGCGGAAACACTTATGTACACCGGTTCTGGCGTGGAGGTTTGAGTTGCTGTCGGCGGGAGGGTGGGACTCGCTGTAGGCGTCGGGACTGGCTCGGTCGACTCCGCAGCAATCGCCGAAACTGTCATCTGCACCTGCGCAGCTACCGTACGCTCAAGAACTGGGGTTTCGGCAACGGTCGACTCCTCTGCTGGGCTCTCGACCGAACTGCAGGCTCCAAGAAGTAATGCTAAGACCAGAATTGTCCATCGGCCTTGCTTGATCGCGCTATCTAATAGCAATAGACATCACTCAACACTCGGGAACACGGCATTCTAAGTGCGTGCGCGGCGCCCGGTCAAGGTGTACGGCTCAAGATAACCGCCCACCGATCAATCTAACAGCTGAACGCGCAATGTTATCATCATCGAATTCACGATCTGCGTGCTCGGAATCTCGGCTCTGAACGCGGGCTGCCATCAGGTCGGCGCAGACCAGTCGGATGTCGCGGTCGAATAAGCTCGGAGGCTAATCTACGCTCATGGAAATCAAAGAAAAACGCAGCGCGGCTGAAATGCTCAAGATGCCCCGTGATTGTGCTCGCTCACTGCAGCTGACGCACAACGTCCGCTACAAGGGCGATCTCTTGAAGGCATCCTTCTTCATATGGCTGGCCGACTATTTCACTACTGTTCTCCGTGGCAAACATCCGTTCCCAGAGTACGACCTGTCGGATCCCCACGCCGGAATTCATGTCATGCCGAATGCCGTCAAGATCGGGCTCGCCGGAGATTGGGCGAGCGGCACCATTAGTGCCTACCGCGTCAGGTACGAGATGCAGGAGCTGGAGCCGGATATCACGATCCACCTGGGGGATGTCTATTTCGCCGGTAAGCAGGAGGAATTCGACGAATACTTCGTGGGGGAAGATGATTGGCCAAGAGGCTCATTGCGCCGAACGGAGGAAATCACCGCTTTGCCGAGCTATGCGCTAAACGGCAACCACGAGATGTATTCGGGCGGCCACGCCTACTTTAACTCGATCAAGAAGCATTTTGGGCAAGAAGCCAGCTTCTTTTGCCTGGAAAATGAACATTGGCGGGTCGTTGCGCTGGACAGCGGCTATTCATCCCGATTGATTCCGGTGCTTGAGCTGATTCCATGGTGGATCCATCTTCATTCACACAATATGCAGTGGTTGCGGAACAACATCCTGGATTCGCCGGACCCGAGGCCAATCATTTTGCTGTCGCATCACCAATGGTTCAGCAGTTTCGATCTCGAGTACAACCGCTTCGGGCGCGAACTGGGAAATGACCCGCGGTATTTGCTCTGGTTTTGGGGACACGAGCACCGACTTGCGGCCTACGGCGAGTACCAGGCCCATCCAAACGGTCCGCGTACGCGGGCACGGTGCATCGGGCACGGTGGGATGCCCATTGAGGACATAAATTTACCAATCAGGCGGGATCGAAACTTGGTGGCCCACGATCGACGCTCTTCCGGGAATGTCGATGGGACGGAAGTTGGCTATTGCGGATTCGCCTTCCTTGAATTCAATGACGAAGCGCTGACGATCAGCTACCGCGATGAAACGGGCAGGGTGTTACTAACGGAGAGGTGGCATAGATCGGAGGACGGGGCGCATGGTGAGGTGCTCCATCATGAGCCTGAGCTTTTGACCTTGGAGCGACCGATCGAAGAACTTGTCGCGTAGCAGGCCGGCGCAGATGCCCAGATTAACCGATTCATCCTGCTATTTCCTCTAGCCTCTACTCAGCCAGAGGCTAATTCGTTGGAAGCCAGAGCCTCAGGACACCGTCCTCGCGACCTACACCAACAGCCAGATCCCCATTTGGGAAGGCTACTGCCGCAAGATTAGAGCTTAGTCTCCCCCCTATTGGGATCGACCACACTGCCTCAGCCCCTTCGCTATTACGGCGGATCGCTCCTAGAACTTCCTGCGCCTGGTCTGGCACCAGCAGCTCGATCCGTCCATCACCATCCAGGTCGCCGGCGAGCCCCATGTCAAGATTTGGGGATCCGATGGCATGTGAGCTGTATCCGGGTACTTGGGCCACGATCTCCAGCTTGTCGCCGCGCATCTGGTAGAACTCCACGACGCCGCCGATGTGCGGGGTGAGCACGCTGGCCAACTCTAGCTCTGCGTTCGGTCCGAAAGGCGCAACCGCCAGCTGGTGACGCCATCGAGATCCGGCCCCGATGGCCGGGCCGGCAGCCACGCGGATCCCCTGCTCGTCATAGGCCACGATCTGAGCTCCCTGATCCGCGTCGCTCTCTGTAACGATGATTTCTCGCGTGCCATCCGCATCTAAATCGGCCCAAATGGCGGCAATTCCCTCGATAACCTTCGGTGGTTCGATCTCCAACCGAAGGGAAACGCGCGCAGATGGCGAAGTGTCCACCAGGGTGATACTCGCAGCTTCAAATTCATCTCCGAGCACGCCATGCCCGTACCGGGTTGTTGGATCCGACAACAGCAGCAATTGCCCAGACTCGTCCATCAGCAAACGCGCGTCCGGCAAGGCATTCACCGCGAGATGAACCACTTCTTCATTCTTCCCAATTGCCAGGTCGCCCGCACTGGTTATGTAGGCCAAGGATCCCGCGGGAGGTGCCAATCTGACAGCGTGGGTCAAGGCGGATGCTTCAGGATCTCCACTTATCAGCAGCGCCGGAATACCATCTTCCACGATGAGCATGGGGGGCATCCCTGGAGGCAACCTGGGCGGTTCGACAGCCATGGTCTCCACATTTTTTCCTGTGACATAAAACGCCTCGGCACGGCCGTCATCCAGGATCGCCACCCAGATGCTCCCCTCTCCCAAAGGCGCCGCGACCAGCCACAACGGTAGTCCATTCAGCGCGATGTCCAGAGGCTCGATGTCAGGCAACTGCCCCTTTCCAGCAACGAGACGGTTGCCGTCTGGTTGCTGGTAAGTAAAGCCAGAGGAAGGAGGTCCAACTTCAGTCGAGGTCGCGCGAGCACCTGGCGAATCGGTGATCTTCGGTCCCGGCATCAAGGTCCCCTCGCCTCCCGACTCTACTCGAGGCGCGCTCGGCACCGTCTGCAACTTCGCCTCGGGGCCGCAGCTCGCCGCAACCAAAGACAGTGCTATGAGCGCCAGGATCGGAATTCTTGTCACTGTTCGCTTAGCAGTCGTCTTAATCGGCACGCCTCGATCTAGCCCACCGGCCCAACGCTTACACCCTGCGGGATAAGGTCTGATTGAGAACTGGGCAAATGAGTGTACTCGCTCGGATATTGCGGTTGTGTGCCGCGCAACCCTTGCGGAGCTTATCTAAGCAGCAGTGAAGCGATGCTGGCCGATCTGCCGAACAGGCCAATGATCGCCTCGCCAAAGTACTACGGATAGCTTGCGAATACCTCAATTCGGCCAGCCTGCGCAAAGGCGATTACATCGAACGGCTCGGACGCAGTACTCTCACCTCCCATGCCCGGCGAACCCACAGGCATCCCCTTTACTGCCAGCCCAATGATGTCAGGGCGCTCATCCAACAAGCGCTGGACCTCTGCCGCGGGCACGTGACCTTCAATGATATAGCCATCTACGATGGCAGTGTGGCAAGATTGGAGTTCTACAGGGACAAGATAACGAGCCTTGACTGCGGCCAAGTCCTGGACATCTTCGGCGACCACAGCAAACCCATTCTGTTCCATATATTGAACCCAATCGCCGCAGCATCCTCAAGTAGGCGATTTGAATACCCGGACGACGCGTGGCTGCTGAAGGTCGGTGGCTGGGAGCGTGGGGGCCGGTGTGGCACACGCGCCAAACAAGACAACTGCCAGCGATGCCAAAGCAAGGTTTGTGGACATACAATCTCCTTTCGTCTCACAATTTTTCCCCTCGCCGCTGCTTGCCTGCCCGAGCCCGTCTGAGCGCACTCGCTAGAGAGTCCTTGCGAAGCACGGGCAATCTGCCCGCGCGTGTGCTCGCCAGAGCACGGCGGCGAGGTTGTCCTGCCTGAGCCTCGCCATGCTCGGTCCTTCCATTCGGCTCCTGTCCTGAACACATCTTCATCTCAAGACTGAACCTCTGTTCCTTCGGGTTCCGCAGGATCAGGTGTGTTCGTGCAAAGTGGAGGCGCCGTGGCTGTCGGAGAGTGGAAGTCCCTAGAGTTGTTTCCTTCGTTGATTTCACTGACCTGCTCATAAATGTCAACAATTGCAACGTAATGGCCGCTGGGATCCGTTCCTGAGAAAACGAGATACAAAAGCTCGCCAGCAGGGAGGCCTTCCCTGACCTCCTGAACCCTGCCATTTAGAGAAACCGCGAAGAAGCCCGCATCTGCATTTCCAGAGTTGTAAATCGGGACACCGATATCGTACGGCAGGTACTCAAGATAACACCCGCTAGGGAGCATTCCTTCCATTTGAAGGTGTATGTAACGGACGGTCAAGTCGGGAAGAGACATCACCCTATTCTGTTTGGTCGCAGGCTCCTGCGCAGAAGGAACTTCCGATTCTTCAGGCGCTGGGGGCGAGCCGATTCGATCGGGACTATTGTCGATGGTTGAGCGCAGGATGCAGCTAGGAGCGCAAAAGCAATGAGGGAGCACTTCGAGATCGGGTTCAGCATCTTTCGAAAAGATATCCGCGAATCGAAATGGACTGTTTGTAGGTCAGGAAGAGTGCTGCGGATGGGAAGGATCTGTGCCAGGCGCTTGGCGCGTTGGTCAGGATCTTCGACAACCGGTGACTGGCCGGGAGATCTTCGTAATCTACACACCATACGACGATTGTGATGTTTTCCTGCCTTGATTGCACCAAATTATCACATTTGCGCGGCGAATCTTATCGAGAATGTCGCGATTATTCTTGATACGTACTGTTTGCTGGCCGCGGGATGCTGGTCTGAGGTGAGCTCAACCTGCGGCCTGTCGAGCGAGGAACTCTTCTAGTTTTGGAAGCAAGCCCTCGTTGAGGGCGCCTGAAGCAGTCCAGTGATCAATCAGCTGTGAAAGCGTGAACACCGAGTGTAGTTGAAGACCTGCCGCCAGCATTGCCTCGCCTGCTCCCGCCTCACGGTCGATTAATACGACCACGTCTCGCACTTCCATGCCGGCTGTCGTAACTTTGTCTACCGCTTCGAACTTGCTGCTCCCGCTCGTTGTGAGGTCATCGATCAATACCGCAGTATCGCCAGGCTCGAAACCGCCCTCGATTATCGCTTTTGTGCCGTATTCCTTCACTTCCTTTCGGGGATAGATCAATGGCCGATCCGAAAGAAGCGATATAGCGGTGGCGATCGGCAGGCCGGCATATGGCACGGCCGCCAGCCGATCGTAAGTGAGACGCCGTAGGATCGGTAGATATGCGGCTGCAACACGGGACAGCAGACTGGGACTGCCCGCCAGCAGGCGAAGATCGAAATAGATCGGCGAGTGCTCGCCGGACTTCAGCTCGAA
>FXBF010000840.1_pt1 | contig 10758 bp, 13 predicted proteins | sample 5335321 | NCBI WGS metagenome assembly FXBF01 (sample SAMEA103928391, study PRJEB20085) | sediment metagenome | isolation source: sediment | reverse complement strand
TCATGGTGCACCTCCTACCCAAAGTATAGGACATTATTTATGCATGAATCAATAGTACCGTGATTGATAGACAGGAGATCATGGAGTTTGTTCGTGAGTTCGGCCTTGCCCCTCATGTGATCGAAAAGGACTATGTCCTTGGTTGGATGCTAGGAGGAATTTTAGCCCATCCTGAGATAGGGCCAAGCTGGGTCTTCAAAGGCGGTACATGTCTGAAGAAGTGTTACTTTGAAACCTACAGGTTTTCTGAGGACTTAGACTTCACACTGACTGATCCAGCGCATCTCGACGAGAGTTTTCTCTTGTCTACGTTCACCCGTATCGCTGAGTGGATATACGAGCAGACAGGTATTGAGGTTCCTCAAGATACGATCAGGTTTGAACTATACGACAACCCCCACGGCAATCGTTCGGCACAGGGTCGAGTTGGATATTGTGGTCCGATGGGCAGGGGTGGTGATGTTCCGCGAATCAAATTGGATCTGACCAATGATGAGGTGTTGGTTCTAGAGCCGACAATTCGTGACGTGCATCATCCGTATTCAGACCGACCCGAAGAAGGCATGCACATAAGATGTTATTCCTTTGAAGAGGTTTTTGCGGAGAAGATTCGCGCCCTCGCAGAGCGTGGGCGACCACGAGACTTGTACGATGTCGTTCATCTGTATCGGCATGACGAATTGAGACCAGACAGAGCAGTGGTTTACAGCACCTTGGAGCGGAAGTGCGTATTCAAAAACATCGCTGTTCCCACGATGGCTTCTATCGAGAGTGCGCCGATGCGTGTTGAGCTGGAAGCGGATTGGGCAGCCATGCTTGGTCATCAACTGCCTGCATTGCCTCCGTTCGAACAGTTGTGGCAGGAGCTTCCTGGTTTGTTTGGTTGGCTCCATGGTACCGTTGAAAGAGTAGTGCGGCCCGAGATTCAGGTCGGTGGGGTAGGTGCAGTCGCGATTGATGATGTCTGGCGGCCGCCTGCGATGGCGCAGGCGTGGCATGCATCAGCGCCATTGGAAATAATTAGGTTTGCTGCTGCCAACCATTTGTGTGTTGATTTGTCATATCAAGGTAGCCGCAGATTGATCGAGCCTTATTCATTGCGGCGTACAAAAGATAACAACTTGCTCTTATACGCGGTGAAGCACCAGACCGGTGAAGCTCGTTCATACCGAGTCGATCGCATACAGGGCGCACAGGTGACGCAAACCTCATTTAGTCCACGGTACGCCGTTGAGCTTACGCCGGTAGGGCCTATTTCCACACCCCCAACGACGCGACAGACATCCACTTTTTCTGTACCACGGATTTCTAGACCACGGACGGTTCGTCGAGGTTCAAGTCGTTCTCGTGGGAGTTTTGGTCCTAAGTATGTATTTGAGTGTATGTTATGTGGGAAAAAGTTTACGCGAGGTTCGTACAGTGCTTCACTGAATCCACATAAAGACAAAAGTGGTTATCCTTGTCCAGGCAGGACAGGGATGTACGTAGAGACTAAATACTAGGCATATAGATGAGTCCGCCGGACATCGTCCAAAAACCCTGGAACTACTGTAACGTCCTGCGCGACGACAGCATGAGCTATCTGCCTGCCTCGCTATGCTCGGCGCAGACAAGTGGTGACTACCCCGGATCAAGTCCGGGGCAGGCTAAAAACGAGGCCGCTCCTCGGCTCGGGCATCCTGCTTCGCTCTACCTCCTCCGTCCATGGAGTCGTGTGCGTCTATGCACCCGGCCGCTATCGGCTCCCGCCTTGGGCGTTCGGCGGGACTGAAGTTCACAGGGCTTCGGTCTATTTCCACCTCACCCACCACACCCTTGAGGCGCGGGGCTACCAGAAGGGCTTGCCCAGGTTCGCTTCAAGCACGCCCGCGATGAACATATATGCAATATGCATATCGCATACGCAATTAAGCCAAATGACTAGCAATCGGGCTTGCCATATGCTATATGCATATAGCATATGAAGAGAGCTCAATCACCGGAAAAATCAGTCGCCATGAAGCGGGCCAGCAGCCGTCAGTGGGTGCTCAAGCCGCAGGATCTGGCGATTGCTTTTAAATTGGTAGCCTTAAAAGGCCAGTGGCTGCCTTATGCCGCCTTGGGCGATGCTATGCGCATGTCTCGCTTCGAGGCGCATGCCGCCGTGCAGCGACTGATGGCTGCCCGGCTGATGGCCGAAATCGATGGCCCGCCCAGACCCGTGCTGGCCGCCTTGCGGCAATTCGTGATTTTCGGAGCACCTTATGTCTATCCGGCTGTGCGTGGAGAAATGACCATCGGTTTTCCGACCGCCCACGGTGTTTTCCCGCTCAAAGACAAGATCGTGGCCTCGACCGAACTGCCCCCGGTATGGCCGCATCCGGATGGGATAGCGAGAGGGCCGGGGTTGTTGCCTTTGTATGAGAATCTGCCGCTGGCGGCTGTAGAAGACGACGAGTTCTATGAGCTATTAGCCTTGTTTGATGCGTTACGGGCCGGACAGGCAAGGGAGCGGGAGCTGGCAAGAAAATTACTTGAGGAACGTCTGCAGTGAAAAAAGGTGGTGTCATGGATGACCCCAACCTGGCCATTTTAGTCCCGGTAGCGGAGGCGCTCGGGGATTTGTGTGAGTCCGTAGTCTTCGTTGGCGGATGTGCAACAGGGTTACTGCTGACGGCACAACGTGCACACGCAATTCGAGCAACCAAGGATGTGGATGTAGTCGTGCGCGTTGTTTCCATTGCGGATTACCATGCGATGGAGCGGGCGGTTGAGTCACGCGGGTTCAAGCACGACCTCTCGCCTGAGGCTCCAATCTGCCGTTGGGTTTGGAACGGTGCGATGCTGGATTTGATGCCCAGCGAGCCCGGTATACTCGGGTTTCACAACCGTTGGTATCCCTTGGCCGTTAAAACCGCTACGCGTGTAAAACTGCCGGGCAGTATAGAGATTCAGCTCATTACCGCACCGCTATTCGTGGCGACCAAGTTCGAGGCTTTTCATGGCCGTGGCAAGAACGACTATCTGGCGAGCCATGACCTCGAAGATCTGATTACGGTGATCGATGGTCGTCAGGAATTGATTCAGGAAATTGAGGAGTCAGACAATGAACTGAGGTGCTATATCGCTGCTGAGATGAATAAGCTGCTCGAAAAACGCGATTTTCTAATGGTGTTGTCCGGACATCTTCCCGGTGATGCGGCTAGTCAGGCACGCCTTCCTGAGCTGATGCGTCGATTGCGGTCAATTGCGCAATTGGGTAGCTAAAGAGAAGTTAAAAATGAACACATCGACCATCGTCCAAAAACTCTGGAACTACTGCAACGTCCTGCGCGACGACGGCATGAGCTATCTGCCTGCCTCGCTATGCTCGGCGCAGACAAGTGGTGACTACCCCGGATCAAGTCCGGGGCAGGCTAAAAACGAGGCCGCTCCTCGGCTCGGGCATCCTGCTTCGCTCTACCTCCTCCGTCCATGGAGTCGTGTGCGTCTATGCACCCGGCCGCTATCGGCTTCCTCGGCAACTGCTCCATGCGTTGCTCTACCTCCTGCATCCCTGCAGTCGTGCCTCTCGCGGCATTACTACATCCCTGTACGGCACGGCATTCGAACTTCCCTGTTCAGCACAGTTGACGTATTTGCTGTTTCTCAAGATGGCCGATGAGTGGAGCATAGTCCACCTAAGTAGATGCGAACTGAGATCGTGCGAACGTATGCCAATTGATGAGTAGTGACGAGTGAAAAAGGACGGCAAATACGATGTTTCGGGTTTACCCGAAGCCAAATTTGAGCCTGGCTCGGATGAGCAGGTGCTCAAGAACCGGCTTGGCATCAAGTCACCGAAGGAAATGGACGATGCTGAGGCCCGTGCGCTGGAAAGGGTGATGGTTGGGCTCGTCGGCAAGTACGACGAGAGGCATCGGTTTACGACGCCCGATATCTGCCAGATACACAAGCGTTGGCTTGGTGAGATTTACGAGTGGGCTGGTGAATACAGGCGGGTAAACGTGAGCAAGGGCGATTTCCCGTTCGCCGCTGCCTCCCGGGTTCCGTCTCTTATGGATGAATTCGAATGCGGCGTACTGGCGCGTTATACGCCGTGTAACTACAAAGAGAGGGCAGATATTATCCGCGTGCTGGCAGAAACGCATGTGGAGCTGGTGCTGATTCATCCGTTCCGCGAGGGCAACGGCCGGGTGGCGCGTATTCTTTCAATCCTGATGGCGCTGCAAGCAGGGCTGCCGCTGTTGAATTTCAGTTTAATTGCCGAGAAGAAGAAGCGGGAATATTTCGCTGCGGTGCAGGCGGGATTGGACAAGAACTATGGGCCGATAGAGCGGCTATTTACTGAGATTATCGAGCAGAGCCTTGCGTCGTCGTGAGTGGCCCGGTTTTTTCGCTTTCTTCCAACATGCGGGCGACTGACGCAACCGGAGCGCCCGTTTCGATGGCGGTGGAACTGGCGACGCACGTAATCAGCGCCTTCCGGAATTTCTCCGGGTCGCGCAGATACGGATTAGTCTCGATGAGTGGTTTCTGTTCCATGTACCAATTATAGCAGAAGGAGGCAAACCCTGTTACGCCGATTGGCCCCGAGGCTCATGCCAACCGATGGATGGGAGCGCCCCGAGCACGTAGCAGGCCTTACTTGCCTCACCGAGAATATACAGAAGTGGTAGAGTTAACGAAACCGGAATAATCATGAATACCTCGAATATCGTCCAAAAACTCTGGAACTACTGCAACGTTCTGCGTGACGACGGCATGAGTTATGGCGACTACGTCGAGCAGTTGACGTATCTACTGTTTCTTAAGATGGCCGATGAGCGCACGAAGCCACCATATAATCAGAAAAGCCTGATCCCAGATAAGTACAACTGGTCAAGCCTTATCAAGAAGGACGGTGACGAGCTGTTCGACCACTATCGCCATATTCTCGAAGCCTTAGGCAACGAAAAGGGTCTGCTCGGCCTGATCTTCAACAAATCCCAGAATAAGTTCCAGGACCCCGCCAAGCTGCGGCGGCTGATCGTCGACCTTATCAACAGAGAAAACTGGTCGGTGATGAGCGCCGACGTAAAAGGTGACGCGTACGAAGGCCTACTGGAAAAGAATGCGCAAGACATAAAATCGGGTGCGGGACAATACTTCACTCCACGCCCCCTTATTCGTGCAATGGTCGATGCAATTAGTCCTAAACCGGGTGAAATAATCTGCGATCCTGCTTGTGGAACGGGTGGGTTCCTGTTTTTAGCACATAATTATATCGTTGAACACAATCCCAACATGACGAAATCGGAGAAAAAGAAACTTAAAGAAGATACATTTAAGGGTTGGGAACTTGTGCAAGATACGGCCCGCTTGTGCGGTATGAATCTAATGTTGCATGGTATTGGTGGCGAAAAAAATCTGCCCATAGTTGTGACCGACTCGTTAGCTGCCGATCCCGGTGACCGCTTTGATATTGTGCTCACCAATCCCCCTTTCGGAAAGAAGAGTAGCACCACCATTGTGGGCGAAGAGGGAAAGGTCACAAAGGAGCGAGACATCGTCGAACGCGATGACTTTTGGTCGACTACCTCAAACAAACAACTCAATTTTGTCCAGCACGTCAAAACCCTACTCAAGGTCAATGGCCGTGCAGCAATTGTAGTCCCCGACAACGTCCTCTTTGAAGGCGGCGCCGGTGAAACCATCCGCCGCAAACTCCTGCATGAGTGTGACGTTCACACTCTCCTGCGCCTGCCCACCGGCCTGTTCTACGCCCAAGGCGTCAAGGCAAACGTCCTTTTCTTCGACAAAAAGCCAGCATCGGAGACACCCTGGACCAAGAAGCTCTGGATCTACGACCTGCGCACCAATATGCGCTTTACGCTTAAGACCAATACTCTAAAGCGCGAAGATCTCGACGAATTCGTGAAGTGCTACAATCCGAAAAACCGCCACGAGCGCAAAGCCACCTGGACCGAAAAACGTAACCCCGACGGCCGCTGGCGCGCCTTTGACTACAAAGAGCTCACCAGCCGTGACAAATCCAGCCTTGATATTTTCTGGCTCAAAGACGAATCCCTGGAGGAATCCGAAAACCTTCCAGACCCTGATGTCCTTGCTGCTGAAATCGTCGAAGATCTGGAAGCTGCTTTAGAACAATTCCGCGAGATCGCTATAGATCTCGGCGAAGAACAAACACAGGAGTTATAGGCATGGAATTGAGTCGAATAGAAAAAGTTGATATTCGGAGTCAATGGAAAAATGAAGAGTACAACTTTACTCCTTGGCTAGCAAAGGAGGCCAATATTCAGATATTGGCAGACGAAATAGGTATTGATCTAGAGGTCGAAGAAACAGAAGTACTTATCGGTTCATATAAGGCGGACATTGTTGCACGTGATGGTGAGGGAAGAAAAGTAATCATAGAAAATCAGCTTTCAAAAACTGACCACAAACATTTGGGTCAGTTAATAACTTATGCATCTGGAATCGATGCGAGCATAGTCATATGGGTATGTAAGGAAGTAACTGATGAACACCGTCAAGCCATCGATTGGCTCAATGAAGTTACAACAGAAAATGTAGCATTTTTCGCATGTGAAATAGAACTTTGGAAAATTGGAGATTCAAAATCAGCTCCTAAATTCAAAGTTATTTCTAGTCCAAATGATTGGTCAAAATCCTTAAAAAATGCTGTGCCGACAGAGGCGCTATCCGAGACTAAAAAGTCACATTTGGAATTCTGGAATGCTCTTAAGGAGTATATGACAGACACAGGAACAGATCTGCGCCTAAGAACTCCACGACCACAACATTGGTACACGATAGCGGTAGGTAGATCAAAATTCCATATAAGTTTGACAACTAATACTCAAGCGCAACGAATTGGCTGTGAGATCTATATTCGTGGGAAGAATGCTAAACGAGCATTCTCTCTTCTTAATCAGCAAAAGGAAGAAATCGAAAAGCATCTAGGTAAACTTGATTGGCAGGAACTACCTGAAGGTCAAGATTGCCGGATTATTCAATATAGAGATGGCGATTCAAAGAATAAATCATCTTGGCCAGAATTACACAAATGGCTAAAAGATCGCGCTGAATTATTCTATACTGCTTTTTCGCCAAGGATAAAAAGCTTAAGCATTGGCGAAGAGTAAAAGTTTAAACACAGACAAAAAAGGGAACAGATATATTATCTACACACTACGTTCAAACGTTTTCACAAACTTTTCTAGCGTCGTGCCCATCGCGCGGCAGAATTCCCGTAGTTCAGCGATATCAATCCGCCGCTCGCCGCGTTCGCATTTGCTGACGAAAGATTGAGTTTCTCCCAGGCGTTTGGCGAGATCCTCCTGGGTGAGCCCGGCCTTTTCACGGGTTTCCCGCAGGCATTTGAGAAATTGGGCATAGGCCCGGGAGTTAATGAATTTCTGCACTGATGCCAGTCCATCTATAACCTCCCTGGCAATCTATAGGCCGTTTTAGAATAGTCCAAAATAGACTATTATGTTATCCTAATAGAACAGTAGGGATCATTAGGAGGATGAAGGGATGCTAGTTCTCACGCGAAAACCCGGCCAATCCATCAAGATCCAGCTGGATGAGACACTGCCTTGGAAGACGCCGGTAGGAAAGCTCTTTGTTGACGGCCCGATCGAAATCATTGTCACCCAGGTTAACGGGCAGCAGGTCAAACTGGGCATCATTGCTCACCCGGACCTCAAGATTCTGCGAAACGAGCTGGATACCCACGATAGCGAAGAGACGATTGACAGCGGCACCGGATAATCAGAAGAAACTAGCTGCCCTAGGCCAGGGCATGTTGGTACAGGCGACGCAGGCTCTTAATTGAAGCGATCGAATTACTTTGACTCGATGGCTTCGGTTTCAATTCGCAGTCCTTTGGGTACAACTCATCACAAGCCAGCAGGAAGTTGCGCAGCGTAGCGCAGAAACAAGTTTCCAGTCTCTCCTGCACCGCGCTTTTAATGGAGAGTTGTAGTTGCTGTTTTGAGGATACTCGTTATGCTAGATATCAACGGGCTTTGCGGAATTATCTGGCTCGCGGAAACTAAGATAGCTGTAATCCCACTCGCGAAACCCATTTAGACCGTCAATAATGAGAGCTGCTGTGGATTCGATGTTGATATCAGCCACATTGATCCCTTTACACTGGTTAAGTTGGTGTTCAAGTTGATCCTTGAGTTCACCGCAGCGTTTATACTGGTTTTTATCATCAAATGTTTTGGCCTTCATTAGCAGAATGATTTCCAGGTCGTAGAGCTGCCCATCAGAGAGTTCTTTGTAAGTGGATAACTTAACAAAAACATTCGACACAAAAGAGTTCAGATCGGCAAATTTTTTGCCGATCTGTTTCTTCCGGGCGTCAATCCGTTTAACAAATTTTTCAGGGAATGCGGTTCGAGTGTAGCGTCGCGCCAGCCACCGAACGATCGTTTCCAGGGTTTTTTCGTCTTCCAGAAAGGCCGCGGGCGTCAGATCAAGGAGCACGTCGCGCTTCACGGTGTGCCTTTCATAGGGATGACTATACCAGTAGGCCACGCCATCGATATCAACACTGAATTCGATTCGGCGGCTGTTTTTCTCGAAGCCATAGTCGCCTTTTGGTTCGCGACCCAATGGGTGGATGCACAGGACCTCGAAATAGGGTTCCTTTTCAAATGAACCCTGTACCAGGTCGCAGGTCTGGCTGACGATCAGCAGGCGGGTATCATCAGGGATATTGTAATGCGCATTTTTTTTCAGGCGGCCATCGTTGGGAAGAAGCAAAGCGCCTTGCTTCCATCCAAGCTCAATGAGGCGCTCGCGATTCGGCATTCAGCACGATACCCGTCATCTGTCTGCAGACACAGAGCCGGTAATTCGCTCGAGAAGTTCCTTGTGGCTCTCGGAATCCTCGGGCACCTTTGCCGAACGCGCCTTTGCGCGATCCATCCTTTCGCGTTGTTTGTTCATAAGCACCAAAAGACTGTCTATTCCGTTGCGGATCTCATCCAAACTCAGTCCTTCACCGCTGAGACGTTCAAACATGCTTGGGCCGTCACCAAGTTTTTGCTTCATCAGCTTACCAGGTGCATAGTGGTAAGGATTTTTGGCTTCCCATTCTTGCGCGATTTCATGCAGCTTCTCGATACGTTGAACAAAGCGCTCGGTCGGAGGTCCATTTTCGAGCCAGATGTAGACGATAGCTCGGGAAGCCCGCAATATGGTAGCTAACGATGCCACGCTTAGGCCAAACGCGTTCTGGATTGTTGATAATTTCTCTGCAATCGTCGGTGGAGTATCTGTGGCCTCAATCTCGGAAGACAGGATTATGACGGGCCATACATCAGGGGTATGTACAGGTGTTGGGTATCGGATCAATCCGGCCAGTGCAGCGTCAAAACGTGAACCAGAGCCACAAATAGTAAACATACCTTCCGAGCCCAGAAGGACATGGATTGAGCTACCACTACTTACTTCCAAAGGTTCCGGTTCGTATGCCAAGACGTGACCAAGTGGTAACGGAAACTTCCTTGATGTCCATCCTATCTGATCTTGTTGTGTTGCCATCAGCCGATCTCCTTTTGCCACACAGTACGTGCTTCTTCTGTGGTCGTATTAATGAATGCCTCCGAAGATACAGTATGTAAATTACGAAATTGTTCTACAATTTTATCAATATCGAAAGGCTGTTCCTGTTCAACATAGTGATCATAGTCGAGCAAACCTGTAATCTGATTTTCTAAGCGCTCCCGGCTTAGACGTGGAGCCGGTTCAAGTTTGGTCGGAAAAATATCAGCCGGCAGTAAATCTGGGGTAGTCCTTTGCCGATGCCGCATGATTAGCGTGCCCCCAATAGGTGTTTTATATATCACTAGCTGCTCCATACGTCGTGGTTCTCCAATAGCCGACAGATTTGGCAGTCGTAGAGTCTCGATCACTTGTTTATCGACAGTAAGGCCGGTCTCAGGCTGTAGTAGATCTACGTAACGCAGACCTTGTCGTGTGACACGCACTCCATCTGGCAACGTTTTGACAAAAGCCTGTAGAACTTCCTCGAGTTCGGAGGTAAAAGCTCTCGAAGTCTTATATTCAGTAGTGTGAAATGTCAGCGAGCCAGCAGCAACAATCATGCCTGTACGACTGCTATCATTCTTGAGGTGCCAGCGTTGGATGCTATCACCTATAGTGGGCTGGCCATCTTTAAAGGCAATTTGTTCTATCCGCTCAGTCTCTGCCTTGGGATAAAGTCCGAAAACCTTTTCGTGGAAGTCTTCCCAACGCTTATCCATGCGCGGCACATGGGTGAAGCGAATCTGGGCCAATACGTAAATTAACGGGGCGTTGGGCATCTGGCCGAGTGAGTGCGCCACTTTATGTCCTCTCTCATTGATATTTGCGGTCTGCAAGACGTAGTGTTCGTTCTGTACGTGCGCCTGCTCTATCGGCGCATGATAATACAAACCTTAGCATCTTTTTGACACTTATTTTGACACTTTATTTGCGTCTGAAGAATGAAGGTGAATTGGGGTCGAATCATACGTTTCATAATAAATTCAATAAGTTACAAAAACTCTCTCGCCAAATCCTCAGCCTTCAGGTACGTATATCTGCGCAGCATGCGCCTGTCTGCGTGCGACGCACAGGCAGGCAGGTCTTTGTGGCCGGTGATGTAAGCCTGGAATTCCCACCAGCTTTCTACTGCGGCCGCATCGAAGCGCTGGAACTGCTGTTCCTTCTTTAACCTTCGATAGGGAATGGGATATAAACGGAGGAATCGGCCAT
>FXBF010000839.1_pt1 | contig 10778 bp, 9 predicted proteins | sample 5335321 | NCBI WGS metagenome assembly FXBF01 (sample SAMEA103928391, study PRJEB20085) | sediment metagenome | isolation source: sediment | reverse complement strand
TACGCGCCGGATGCCGAAAAAATGAAAACGTGGAAAATGTCGCTGCCAGAAATAAAACGATAATCCTCTCATCAGTCAGGAGTATAAAATGAAATTTATAACCTGACCAGAACACGTATTACCAATAACGTAAACCATGCCATATGAGGAGTAATAAAAATGAAGCAGAACATAAACAACGTGCTAATTACCCTGGTGCTTCTCGGAAGTGTTTTGGGTTTAGGTGTTACTCAGGCGGCGGATAACACGCCGACAACGCTAAAAGACGCCAGAGGCGACCGTACTGAATACTCGCCTTATCTTGAAGACACATACCCTGATAATGTGTTCTTTGGTGATACCCACCTCCATACCTCTTATTCGACGGACGCTGGCTTGTTTGGTAATCGTATCGGTCCGGATGCGGCATACCGCTTTGCTAAAGGAGAGCTGGTCACATCTAGTAGCGGTGTTAAAGCCCGCTTGCTGCGCCCCCTGGATTTTCTGGTCGTTGCCGATCATGCTGAAAACCTGGGGCTTGCGCCTATGATGGAAGAGAAAAATCCACTGGTTCTCAACAATGCGTGGGGAAAGCAGATAACCGAACTTTACAATGCAGGTAAGCTCGGAGAAGCCTATGGCATGTGGGGGGCTCAGGTAACTAAAAGCGAAGACCCTTTTGCTGGCGATACAGCAGCCATGTCTTCGATGTGGCAGCGCATTATCGATGCAGCTGAAGAGCATAATAATCCAGGAAAATTCACCGCTTTTATCGGCTTTGAATGGACTTCTTCACCTGGCGGTAGCAATTTACATCGAAACGTTATTTTCCGAGATGGTGGCGATAAAGCTAAACAGGTCTTGCCGATGTCTAGTTATGACTCTGAAGATCCTGAAGATTTGTGGGCCTATATCGAAAAATATGAACAGTCGACAGGCGGAAAAGCGCTGGCGATTGCACACAATGGTAATTTATCCAATGGCTTGATGTTTGATGACATCACCTATACAAGCAAAAAACCGTTAGATAAGAACTACGCCGAACGCAGAATGAAAGCAGAGCCGCTGTATGAAGTGACACAGATTAAAGGCGATGGGGAAACACACCCGCAGTTGTCGCCCAATGATGAATTTGCTGACTTTGAAACCTGGGACAAAGGCAGTTTTGCCGCCATCAAAGAAGAGGGTATGATCAAAAAAGAGTACGCTCGTGAAGCGTTTAAACGTGGCCTTCAATATGAAGAGACGCTTGGCGCTAATCCCTTTAAGTTTGGGCTAATCGGCAGTACTGATTCCCACACCTCAATAGCCAGTTCCACAGAAGATCAAAATTTCGGTAAAGTCAGCGAGTTCGAGCCTTCAAATAGACCAGCTCGATTTAACGAAATGGTTACCGGATTTTTGCCTGATCCTCAGGGGCGTGAATATGCTATTTATCATAAGTCCAGCTCGGCATCCGGTTTAGCTGCGATATGGTCTCGCGAAAATACCCGGGAAGCTCTGTGGGATGCGATGGCGCGTAAAGAAGTTTATGCGACAACCGGCACGCGTATAAAAGTACGGGTATTCGCCGGCTGGGATTTTGAGCAGGACGATTTGAACAGGGCTGATTTTGCACGCCATGGTTATGATAACGGCGTACCGATGGGAGGCGACCTGGTCTCTGCTAAAAAAGGCAAAGCCCCCGGTTTTTTGATTCAAGCGCTTAGGGATCCTGATTGGGCCAATCTAGACCGTATTCAAATTATTAAAGGCTGGACAGATGCCAAAGGCGACGCACATGAACGTGTTTATGATGTTTCCGTTTCCGGTAAGCGAAAGATAGGGAGCGATGGGCGTTGCAAGGCAACGGTAGGTAATACCGTTAACGTTAAAGACGCCAGCTTTGATAACAGTATCGGAGAGCCGGTTCTTGATGCGTATTGGCAAGATCCTGACTTCGATGCCCGGCAGCGTGCTTTTTACTATGTCCGTGTGATGGAAATTCCAACACCTCGGTGGACCACTTTTGATGCCAAACATTACAAGCTGAAATTGCCCGACAATGTACCGACTAGCATTCAAGAACGAGCTTATACCTCACCTATTTGGTATGCACCTAAAATATAGTCATCGTTTCAACAAAGCATTAACTAACATCCCCACTCACGTGGGGGTTTTTTAGTGGTGTAACGCTTTTCTTTCTACGTGGTATAAAACCGATGCGCAACATCCTGCAAGATCCACTTCTCCATTTCCTGCTATTTGGCGCTGTCATTTATGTAGCATCAACATTCTTTATTGATGCCAGTGATAATAAACAGCTTATTACCGTTTCTACGGGGCAGGTACAGCATCTGAAAACGCTATTTAAAAAAACATGGCAACGTCCACCTTCGTCTGAGGAAGTCGAAGGCATAGTTAACGACTATGTTCTAGAGCAGGCAGCTTATCTTGAAGGGGTGCGGCTGGGTCTGGATCGTGATGATATCGTGATTAAGCGACGACTACGCCAAAAAATTGATTTTATTGCTGAAGAAAGTGTTTCAAGGCCGCAGGCGACGGACGAACAACTCAATGATTACTTAATGACCCACTCCGATCAATTTCGACTGCCCCCAACGCTAACTCTACGACAGGTTTATTTGGATCAAAAAACCTATGGAGAGTCACTTAATCAAAAGGCAGGCGAACTACTCGCTGTTTTAAAAGGTAGCCCGGAACAAGATATTACGCAGCTGGGTAATCGCACACTTTTTGAACCCCGTTATCAGTCCAAAAGCAGTTTCGAAATAACTCGGTTGCTCGGCACAGAGTTTTCAAGAAGTGTTATCAAGTTAGAACCGGAAAGCTGGTATGGCCCTATACGTTCAAGCTATGGCTTGCACCTGGTATATATAGAATCAAAACAGATGGGACGATTGCCTGAACTCTCTGAAATTCGTTCTGAAGTAATACGAGAGTGGGGACACGACCAGCGAGGAAATGCGATAAAAACTTATTACAGTCAGTTGTTATCCCGTTTTCAGATTTCCATTGAATGGCCCAAAGATAAAACTGCAGAGCTTGCTACAGTCCCTGAACACACTCTCTTAAGTAAAAGTTCCGAGTAAGTGTGTTCAATGAAGTATGTATTCTTATTATTGGCCGTCCTTAACCTTTATTCTGCGGCAATAAGCGCACATGAGGTGCGCCCCAGTTTTTTAGAAATCGTGCAGAAAACTGAAGATACCTATCGTGTTATGTGGAAGGTGCCGGCAAAAGGAAAAGACCTTCGCTTAAGCCTTTACGTGGTATTTCCTGATTCAAGTAAAACGCTAAACACGCCCACGGAGGAGTTTGTCGGCGGTTCCTACATCAAGCGCTGGTCTATTCAAGACGAATCAGGACTAGTCGGCAAAAATATCTATATTACAGGTCTGGAAGCTACATTAACGGAAGCGCTGGTGCGCATAGAGCAACTGGATGGCGCACTGCAAGTAGAAAGACTGATGCCGGATAAGCCCTATCTGACTGTAAAAAAATCACCAACGTTTATGCAAGTTGTCAGCACCTATTTTAGTTCCGGTGTACGGCATATTCTGGGTGGTTATGACCATTTACTCTTTCTTGTCAGTTTGCTGTTTATTGCTGGAACAGGCAAGCGAATCTTTGTTACCGTCACCGGTTTCACTCTGGCACACTCATTGACACTGGTGCTATCTACTTTGGGTATTGTACAACTCGCTATAAAACCCGTTGAAGTTATCATCGCGCTAAGTATTGCTTTTTTAGCAACGGAAATTGTGAAAGCTAGAAGAGATACTTTAACCTGGCGGTATCCTATTGCAGTCTCTACGTCTTTTGGCCTGCTACACGGTTTTGGTTTTGCTGCAGTCCTGCGAGAGATAGGTATACCCCACAACGAACTGGCAGGTGGCTTGTTGTCCTTCAACCTGGGAGTTGAGGTTGGCCAACTGATCTTTATTGCAAGCGTATTATTGTGTGTAAGATTGCTGCGTCAATTGCAAGCTGGTTTTTCTCTACAAAAAATTGAAAAACCGGCAGCCTATTGCGTGGGTACATTATCTTGTTATTGGATGATTGAAAGAATGACCGGCCTTGTTGTATCGTAAGTTTTTATATTTTGGGTTATCGGGGACAGACCACGATAAAAAAATCAGGATACAGCCGTGTTACAAAGGTACTTAACGTTTAGATTGTTTTCGGTGAAAATTAAGACCGTAGCTTTAACCTAATGAAACAGAGAAACGGAGAAATTTTAAAATGAGATCAAAAAAAACATCTACTACATTCGCTTACATCCTGCTATCAATTTTCTTTACTCTACTTGCAGGATGCGCCCACGAGCAACAAAAGACAACTGTAACAAAGCCAAACCTGAAAGAAGTAGCCTATGAGGCATTCATTTATGCTTATCCTATGATGGAGCAGGTGAAAGTTGTGAATGGCATGTTTAAATTCACGGGTACGAAACCAAATGTCATTACAATGACCCCTAGTTTCCCCATGGACAATGTGGGCATGCCGATTGTTGCTCCCAATCTTACTTCCATGACCGGGGGGCTATATATTGATATTTCAGCAGGTCCTGTAACACTCGAAATACCGGAAGTGAAAGATAGGTACATCGTTTATCAATTCATCGATGTATTCACGCATAATTTCTACTATCTGGGAACTCGTGCAAACAGCGGGGACGCCGGTCAGTTTACCTTTTATAACAAAAATCAGCAGAAACCTGGTGGGAAAGGCAGCACGCCTGTGTTGATGGAAGGTGATCTTGCCATTATGGTTAATCGCATTGATATTAAAGATAGAGCCGAATTGGATCGGGTACATGAAATTCAAAAGGCAATTAAAGTGGTATCAGCACCCGCTCAAACAAGGGACTACCCAAAATATGACAAAGTAAAAGCGTTTTCGCCTGCTTTTGTAGAATATGTCAATGAATTATTAACCGAGGTTCCGGAATCCGAAAAAACATTATTTGCTCGCTTTGCTGCTATTGGCATTATGAATAACGTAGATTTATCAGACGATGATTTGAAAGATATACAGGAAGGGATTGATTCAGCCTTTGCAGCAATTCAAGCGGAAATGAAGAATCTGGACATCGGCAACGGGTATATAGCAGCCACTGAAGTTTTTGGAAGCCGTGAATTTTTGAATGGCAATTATTTGGGCCGGGCAGCAGGGGCCCATTTCGGCCTTTGGGGAAATTCCAGGGAAGAGGCGAATTACTTTTTGCTGTACACCGAAGGTGAAGGAGAGATACGATTTGAAAAAAATGAACTTCCACCATTGACTGATATTGGCTTCTGGTCGGTTGCAGTCCATGATGAAAATGTTTTGGTTAAAAAGAATGAGTACGATTCTTATGTGCTTACGAAGGATAAGATGAAGTATGCAGAAGACGGCTCCTTAACCATCAGCATATCCGCCAAACCTCAGGAAGGAAATTGGTTGTTTACTCCCGGAGGCAAGATGGTCGTTTTAATCCGGGCCTATCAGGCAGACCCGGAAAAAATTGGAGACTATGTGCCTCCGGTCTTTATCAAGACTAAATAGTCAGGCTACAGATTCAGGAATGGGTTCACTCAGGTGTTAGCCAGGTGTTAACTCATTTAAGTTCGGTTTGATTGGTGGTACAGATTCACATACGACAATTGCCAGCAGCAAGATTGGTTTTGTCTATGTACAGGGTAGCAACATTAGTCATATTGTTTCTGTTCAGTGCTGCCAGCCTGACTGCTGACCGTTATATCAAAATTACTATGCCAGTTGAGCAGAACATCGTGGATACCACGCGGCCATTGCTGGTTTACGGTACCGGCAGGGGAGTGTTTGAAGGCAATGTGGCCGTGCATGTTGAAGATCTTGCTGGTGCGCAATTAATCCAGATTCCGGCTACGATCATTGGTGTAACCATGATGACCTGTGCGCCCTCTATTTCTGAACAGGAACGCCAATACCTTAAACGCTTGTCCGAGGTTGTTGGCTTTCAATTACAGAACGGGGCACTGCAGTTGCTTGATAAAGACGGTCAGGCGGTACTGGGTTTCTCGGTCGTCAAGCCGCTTGCACTGGTCAATACGCATTGGCAGGCCTTGGGTATTAACAATGGCAAGGGGGGTGTTGTAAGCTCGGCGACCACCGGGCTGGCGACGGCCCGGTTTAGTGACGGCAAGGTCAGTGGACAGGCGGGCTGTAACTCGTTCCGCGCCTCGTATGTGATCTCCGACAATCAAATGACTATTGGTCCGGCAATGGCGACACGCATGCACTGTGCGGAACCGGAGGGAATCATGGCTCAGGAACAGGAGTACCTGCAGGCACTGTCGAGGGTGCGGGTGTACACGTTAATCGATTCCAGGCTGCAGCTACGTGATGAGAAGGGGGCCTTGCAGGTTGATTTTGTTGTGAGTGAAGAATAGCGAAAAAGCCGGGTCGTATTTATATAGATAATACGCTGTTGTAAGCAGCTAAAAGGTATGACCAATAAACATTTGAACTTCCGTATCTTCTTCTCCCCGCGCAACATCCAGACGAACAACAACGCCTTCGACATTCAGGCGAAAACCAACCCCGGCATCCCACTTCATGTCATCATGTAATTCAGAAAGGTCCCACTCACCATGCACCCTGCCAACTTCAGCAAATGCGACCCACTGCCACCAGGGTAAATTCAGTTTATTGATATAGGGTATGGACTTGAATGGATTGTATTTCTGCATTTGCCGATATTCGATGGCATAAAAAACGGCTGAACGATCGTTAAAGCGATTGCTAGAGTAACCCTTGAGCCTGTCCACTCCACCGAGTGTGGCGCCTGCAAAAAGTGGTGGCCGGTGAAAAACCTCGCTACCGTTAATAGTGCTGGATGAATCCCACGTGGGTGAATCGATCCACCACATATTAAGCGCCAACACCCGCTGCAGAGCATCTTTTGTTTTACCAATATTAAAATATTTGCTCGCCTCAAAACCAATACTCGTCCAGGGCGCAGTGTCGTCCAGACTGCCCCAGTCACGACTAATAGTGATGCGCTGCCTGCTACCATTAGCGGGATTACTATAAAAATCCGTATTATTATATTCAAACGCAAAGGTAACGCCGAGAGTTTCAGGATCAAATCGACCTGGGAGATTATCCAGTGCTTGCTTGCGATAGAAAAACTCGCTTTCTACGATCATACGCCCACTGGTAAAGGGGTTCCATTCGCGGCCACCCGACTCATATCCTGGTACCAGCAAGCCTCGTCTATCAACGACATATTTATGTATAGGGCCTTTGGCGCCATCGCCAGTGGGTAGTACATAGCGAAAATTAAGGCGGTAGAAATTATCAGTCCCCTCAGTATTAATGAAGTTGTCCTTATTCGAATCATTACTACCTGCCCGTTCATTCGGAAAAGCAGAGTTGCCATTTTGGTAAGATTCGATTTCGCCAAAATCACTCACTGCTAATTTGGTATCGAGGAACAGGCGATTATGTAGTTGCAAATCCTTGACCAGCAGAAACCCGGACGAGGAGCCATTAGCACTGGTAAAGGCATTTCCCACAATTGTCAATTGCGGTTGATAATAACCGGCCGCAACAAAAGCAGCGGAAACAGCGAGGTCGGTAGAGTCGTTATAAAAGGCAAAAGGAATAATCTTCAAATGAGGCTTTCTTTCTGCATCTTCTCTGCCCTGTAAAACAACCTCATTTATTGCCAGCGCTGCATTGCCGGTTAACAGCAATGACAGAAAGATTGCCAGAAAATATCTGGCAGTAAATGAATATTTCCATTGCAAAATCGTGGCAGGCCTCCATACATGTTAAGTGACAGAGTGTTCATTACCATCACTAATACGCAGTACGCAACGGTACAAATCAAACTATTCTCGTTGTTTCCTCCATATTGGACTATTGACCTAAGGTCCAATAGTACTGTTTCACTTCCTGCGCTAGATTGTTGATGTAGATAAAAGTTTCTTAATTGGCCATTGCAATCGGTCTAGACAATGATATTGAAGATGAAGAGAGCTTTGCTCTGTGACTGATAACAATTTTATCATTTATCTCGTTGATGATGATATTTCTATTGGTAGGTCTATTGGGAGGTTGCTTAAGTCCTGGGACTACAGTTATAGAATATTTACATCAGCTGAATCATTCCTGGAAGGTGCGAACAAAAATGATGTCAGCTGTCTGATTCTCGACATTATGCTTCAGGGTATGGATGGTGTGGAGTTGCAGCAGAGATTGAAGCATAGTAAATGCAACATCCCTATTATATTTATTACGGCGTATGGCGATGAAGAGATGGAAAAACAATTGATGGATGCTGGCGCTTATGGGTACTTAGACAAACCGTTCGACGAGCGATTACTAAGAAGCATGATAGATGAGATATTTAAGTCCAGGTCAAGTTGTTAATTAACACATAACCAGGCGGGGCGGTGTAATTTGACCAGGAATCTAACAAAACATAGTGTGGCGACACAATAAGTGAGGAGAGAAATGGAATCAATCAAATACAAAATCAATCCTACACGCTACTGGTGTGGTTGTCAGGGAAGAGAGCAAGAATCCACTCAAAGGTCTGGTAATGGGCCAGGTAAAGCATGCGCAACTATTTACGTAGCTGCGACTGAACACCTGTTTAGGTTACCTTCAAGAAGGCGTTTCATGACACGTATTTCTCAATTATTGTTGTTGCCCACGATTATCACCATGGCTGCTCCCGCGCACTCAATCCAGCCGATTCCAGCAGAACCGGGCTGGTCTGGTACAGTTACTGTCGGTGCCGGGGCGCTTGAGGCGAAAACGAACATGGTAGCGGGTATCGATAGATATTCAATCGATATCGGTGAGGCCAGGATTGATTCGCTCGCGAAAGAACCAGAAACGGAGTCAGTACTGCTGCCGCAATTTAATATGAACATCAACTATACCTTTTCCACGCAGACACAATTGTTTGCTGGTAATGGATTAGAAGACATAGTTCAGTTAGATACAGTCTCAGTTGCAGGCGTGCGGCAACAGTTCTCTAACAAGAGCATTCTCGAGCTTGGAATAGTGTCATCTCCCACTTTCGGGCCTGTACAGGTATGGAAAGACCCTTACGTTGCCGGCGTCGACCGCGAGCGGACCGACCGCACCACTAGCGGGTTACGCATTGAATACGACAAGATCCTGGGTACCGGTTTCGGCGTCCAGTATACACAAAGGGAAATAGAGATTGAAAAAGAGTTAAGTGGCATCACCCAGCTGGGTCTTTCGGCTGCACAGGCAGAACTTTTAAAACGCGATGGAACCACCAAACGACTTGTCGGTAGCTATCGCTTTTCCTTGTTCGGTAGAGACCAGTTTGAATTACGTGTTGGTCTTCGGACAGACGATCTCGATGGCAAGGCAATGTCGGGTGACATGAGCGAGATACAGCTGACACATGTTTACTTCGGCAACCGTTTTGTCACCGGCATTAACGTCACTTACTTCAAAAAAGAATTTGATGCTGTTAACCCCGTTTTTGGCAAAACACAGGAAAATGATACCCTTGGTTTAGGCCTCTTTGTATTTGACAAAGTAATATTTGGCAGCAAAAACTGGTGGGGGCAGGCCTCGATTGTTTGGGTTGATGATGACTCTAATATTGATTTCTATGATCAAAGTTCACGGGCCTTGATAGTCGGCGCTCAGTATCGTTTTTAGGCTATTGCCCATGAGATTAGGGGTACAGAGGAAATGCCGTCTTGGTCAGGGCGACACACTAAAAAAACATTCCAACAAGACAAATTAACCCGGACTGCCAATGGCTGCGTCTCTTCGCTCTGCACCTTCTGGCATCGGGTTATTTGCGACAACGCACATTCTAGCCAGTAGCGGACAAGCTATGAAATATTTTATGGTGTTTTTTTTATTTTTTGTTTCTTTTTCTGCAATGGCCGATTCAGAAAGGCTGGTTCACGTAATTCATTTCAGCGATTACAAAACGGGATCAGAGGAGAACTGGTTACTAGGCAAGGGCTTCCAGTTTAAAGCGGATGCGAAATACCGTAATCGAATCGGTCTGGAAGTGAATGATGGTAGCCTCACTATTGAGGCTAAGCGTTGGGCCTTTGGTGTCATACCTAACGAGACAGTGAATGTACCAGAATTCACCTACGTGGAGATCGATTGGGGCATAAACAGATTTCCCGAAGGCGCATCTTACGAACAAGGTGTGCGTAACGAAGCGATAATGGTGCTAATCTTTATGGGTGACGAACACCAGCCTAGTGGTTCCATGTTCATCCCGGATAGCCCATATTTTATCGGGCTGTACCTGTGTCATGGTAGTGATCGTACCAACCATCCCTATGTGGGCGCCTACTATAGAAAGAGTGGTAGATATGTTTGTGGGGATCGTCCTGCTATTGGTGAAATAGTAACGACCCGATTCAATTTGTTAGAAGCTTACCGATCTTATTTCGATGAAGAACGTGACGATGACCCAGCCATATCCGGGCTAGCCCTGGCGCTGGATACCAGGAAAGCGGGAGACGACGGTAAGTCATCGGCATTTATTCGGGAGATTCGATTCTACTATTGAGTGTTTAGCTATAATTTCGGCCCTGTATATCAATTCTGCGGTGTTCCAAAAATGGTTATTCTGAGTAAATTTTAGGTTTTTGTCTTGCTCAAAATATTTCCCATTTATCTATGCGTACCGTACGCGTAGAGGAAATTAGCAATTATTGCTATATTAATAGCGTGATCAATCACGCATACCGTCTCATGAAAGGTTAAAAGTATGACATGCCGGCAGCGCAAATATTACTTTTGGCTTC
>FXBF010000838.1_pt1 | contig 10789 bp, 6 predicted proteins | sample 5335321 | NCBI WGS metagenome assembly FXBF01 (sample SAMEA103928391, study PRJEB20085) | sediment metagenome | isolation source: sediment | reverse complement strand
GCGGGGCAATCCCATGGCGGTGAGCACGTGAGACGGCTCGGGCAACCCGGTGTTGCAGGCGGAGCCCGCAGAGCACGCGACTCCCGCAAGGTCGCAGTGCATGAGGAAGGCCTGCGAGTCGATGCCGGGGATGGCAACAGCGCTCACGTGTGGCGCCCGGTTGGCGTCGGCCCCGATGACCGTGGCGTTCGGGATAGCCTCGAGCAGTCGCCGCTCGAACTCGTCGCGCAGTGCGCCGAGTTTAGACGCAGTTTCGTCGACTTCGCCGACGGCCAGCTCCACGGCCTGGCCCAGCCCCACGATCCCGGAAACATTTTCCGTCCCCGGTCGGATGCCGAACTGCTGGCCCCCGCCGTGAATGATCGCCTCCACTGCATTGCGGTCGCGTACGATGAGCGCACCAACCCCCTTCGGTGCGCCGATCTTGTGGCCGGAGATCGCCAGCAGTGTGCAGGGGAAGTCGTCGAACCTGCAGGGGATCTTGCCCACGGCCTGGACCGCGTCGGTGTGGAACGACACTCCTGCGTCCTTGCAGCGCTGGGCGAGCGATCTGACATCCTGGATGATGCCGACCTCGTTGTTCACCCACATGGCGCTGAGTACCGCCAATCCTCGCGCCAGCGCCTCGTCCACCGCACCGACATCCACCTGGCACCGGGCGTCCACGGGCAAGAAGAAGGCCTCTCCACCCATTTTCTCGACCGTCTTCGCAGCCGCAATGACTGCCTTGTGCTCGGCTGCACCGACTGCCACCCTCATCGGGCTCAGGCGGCTCTGCGCTGCGAGGGCCGCACCGATTACCGCGAGGTTATCGGCCTCGGTTCCGCCGGACGTGAAGATGACCTGACCGGGTTCGGCGTGGAGTGCGTCGGCGATCTGCCGTTTGGCTCGGTCGATCCCGGCTTGCGCCCTCTGTCCGAATCGGTGCGCGGAGCTGGGATTGCCGAAGGCCTCGTCCGTGAGGTACGGCATCATGGCGTCCAGCACCTCGGGCCGGACGGGCGTGGTGGCTGCGTTGTCGAGGTATACTGCGGTGGTCATCGGTTACCCTGTTGAGAGACCTGCAAAATAGAGGAACAGTTTGCTCGGTGGGAGTGGGGAGGAGGGAGGAGGGAGGAGGCAATCACCGCCCGTCCCTAGAACGTCGTCACCCCCATCGCGACGACGTCGTCGATTCGGACGGTCTCCAGCGTGTAAAACGGTTCACCGTACTTGCACCTGATCAGGCTCCCGTAGTGGGCGTTTTGCACCCGGATCAGTTCGTACAGGTCTTGGCCGGTTGCGAACAGCTCTCCCGCCGCCTTGGCCCCGTCGAACTGGGAACTGTAGCAGTGTATGGCTTTCATCTTGGTGTCAAACTCCGCCGACACGTCCACTACGAACGTGGGTTTCACCGGATCTTCTCTGTACGCCTGTGCGTAGAGCACCTTGTCGGGGCGATGCGGCTCGCCGGAGGCATCGTACCTGGCGAGGCCCGCGAGGTAACACGCGTCCCTGCACAGTTCGGATGCGATGCGGTGGTCCGGATGGCGGCCGGCCGGGAAAGGAAGGATCACGGTTCGGGGACGCATCTGCCGTATGAGTTCCACGACCGTCCTGCGGCTCTCCTGGGAGTTGAAGATGCCGGCGTCGGGCATTCCCGCGTTGACGCGTTCGGCGACGCCCATCACCTTCGCCGCCTGTTCTGCTTCTCGGGCTCGGGTTTCCGCGTCTCCCAGAGTCGCCGTCTCGCCGGCGGTGAGGTCAACGATGCCGGTGCGGTAGCCGGCTCGCTGCGCCTTGACCAGCGTCCCGGCGCAGGTGAGTTCCACGTCGTCCCGGTGGGCGGCGATAGCGAGAAGATCGATCGGTTTCATGGGGAAGGAAGGTAGACTGGATTCCGCCCTCCGTCTATTCGTATCGCAGCGCCTCCACCGGATCGAGGCTCGCCGCACGTATCGCTGGGAGCAGACCGAACCCGACACCCGTAAACGCGGAGACGGCGAGTGCGGCGACAATCGACCAGAGCGGCACCACCGCTGGGAGCGGGGTTACGGCTCGCGCGATAGCTGTGAGAGTACCGCCGAGGACCATGCCGATAGCACCGCCGACCATGGTGAGAGTCGACGCCTCCACTAAGAATTGCCAGAGTATTTCCCGCCGCTTGGCGCCCAGGGCCTTCCGCACTCCGATTTCCCGGGTCCGCTCGGTCACCGAGATCATCATGATCGCGATCACTCCCACGCCCCCCACCAGGAGCCCCACGCTCGACAGGCCCAGCATGACCATGAAAAACACACCGGTCATGCCGTTCCAGCTCTCCAGCAGCTTGTCTTGCGTGACGATATCGAACGTGTTCTCGCTGCCCGGCCGCAGACCCCGGGCGCTCCGCAGTACCGCGGTGACGTCGTCGATGGCATCCGGGACGCTCACGTTGGGCCTGGGCACCAACATGAGCGCCATCCAGCCGCGCCGGTAGGGTACGTGCTTGGCGAACGTGTTGTGGGGGATGATTGCCTGCGGGCGGTTGCCTGAGCCGAACATATCGGGCGGCGGCGTGTAGACGCCGATCACCCGGTAGGGCACGCCGGCGATCCTGATGCGCTTCCCGATGGGGTCGCGCCGGCCGAACAACTCGTCGGAGAGCTTTTCGTTGATAACCGCGACACGGCTGCTCGCCTGGTCTTCCACCCGCGTAAACGAGCGTCCCGGGAAGATGTCGCCGCCGCTCACCGCGAGCCACTGAGGGCCTCGTCCGATCACGTTCACCGACTCGAGATTGCGGTTTTCGAACTCGATGCCGCGGCTGGCCTCCTCGTTGACCACCACGAAAGCGATGGTCGGAAGCTCAGCTATGCGCCCGGCCTCCGCCAAGGTCAGCGGGGGTTTCCTGCGGCGCTCGCGTCGCGCGTCGTCCGAGATTTCGATCCCTCCCTGGAAGCTTCGAACTACCCAAAACGTTCGCGGCCCGACTTGTTCGACAATGTCGGTGACGCCACGGTTGATGCCGGTGATCATGGCGGCGATGACCATCACCACCGCCACACCGATGGCGACTCCCAGGATGGTGAGAGCGGCCCGTGCCTTGTTGACACGAATGGAACTGAGGGCTATTCCCACGCCTTCAAAGACCTGCATGCTACTCCTGCCTCATCGCATTGATGGGGTCCATCCTGGCGGCCCGGTTGGCCGGGTATAGACCTGCGGTGACGCCCACGCCGGCCCCCAACACCACGGCAACCACCAGCGACCACGGCGCGATGCTGGCAGGGATGGGGCTGGCTGCCTCCACTAGTGCCGCCACTCCGAGCCCGGCGGCGATGCCCATCCCAGCGCCCACCACCGAGAGGGTAGCCGACTCTACGAGAAACTGACGCAGGATGTCACGCCGCTTGGCGCCGAGGGCCTTGCGAATGCCGATCTCGGCGGTCCGCTCGGTCACGGACATGAGCATGATGTTCATGATGACGATTCCACCCACCACCAGTGAAATGCCGACCAGCCCGGGCAGGGCGAGGGCGAGAAATCTGTTGATCTTGCCCCAGAATTCCAGGATGGCCTCGGCGGTCTCCAGCGTGAAGTTGTTCTCTTGCGTCGGCCTCAGGCCCCGGCGGCTGCGCATGATCGCCTCGGCCTCGATCCTCGCCGCCTGCATCTCGCGCTGCGAGGTTGCTTTGACGAGGAGAATGTCGACCACGTTCGGAGGGTTCACGAATCGCTTGACCGGCGACAACGCCGGCGCCACCGCGAATTTGTCGAGCGACATTCCGAAAATGTTGCCCTGGCTCTCCACGACTCCGATTACCCGGTAGGGAATCGAGCGGATACGAACTTGCCGCCCAATGGGATCGAGATCCTCGAACAGGCGGTCGGCCAGTTCCTTCCCGATCACGACCACCGGCCGGCCCGTACGGACTTCCTGTCCGGAAAAAGCTCGTCCCTCTTCGATCTTCCACTCGCGTACGTCGAAGTAACGCTCCGTCGCACCGATGATGCGGATGCCCGGGGCAGCACGTCCGCGAAATTCCACCTCGCCGCCGCTAACGGATTCCCACGCGGTGACGACCGGCGTCTGGATTCCCTCCGCCACGGCCTCGGCGTCGGCGTACGTGATCCGCGGTCGGCGCAACCACCGCCTCCAGGTTTCCCGGCTCGTGTCGCCCACGTTGAAGTCCGGATAGCGTCGTAACTGGAAAGTGTTGGCGCCGAGGAGAACGGAGAAACGGTCCGTCATGTACTCGTTCATGCCCTCCACCATTGTCACGACGGCGATCAGGAACGTGACGCCGATGAACACACCGACCACCGAGAAGCTGCTCTTCAGCTTCTGCGCCCAGATCATGCGGAGCGCTACTCGGACGGCTTCGAACAGCTGCATGACTAGGCCGCGCCGCGGCTCGGTCTGCCCGGCTCGGTGCCGGCGGTGTCAGTCATCAAAGGCGACCGTCGTTGTTGACGTTGGCCGGCAACGGCCGCACCAGAGTGCTGTCCTGCAAGTCGCGAATGGTCTGGTACGGTCCGGCGATTATGGAATCACCCATCGCTAGCCCGGACAGCACCTCGAAATGCTCCTCGCCCGCGATGCCGACCTCGACTGGGCGGAAGTAGACCACGCCGTTGGACACCACAAACACCCCTTCGGTCTCGGTCGCAGTAGTGTCACGCGGATTGTTTTCCGTGGATATCTGACGGTGCTCCCGGACGGTGAGTGCGATTATGGGAATGCTCAACACCCCGGTGCGCGTGTCCGTCACGATCTTAGCCGTGGCGGACAAGTCGGGACGGACGTCGGGTGGGGGGTTGTCTAGCGTGACTTCCACGTCGTAGTCGACCGCGCGGTCGCCGGTGCCACCCGTCGCCGCTACCACTGTTGCGCTCTGTGAGATCTTGGTTACCCGTCCCGCGAATGTCGTGTCGGGAAAGGCGTCGATGGTGACCTCCGCCGAATCTGCCTGCACCAGGCGTACCACGTCTGTCTCGTCTACGCGCACCTTGACCTGGATGATCGACAGATCGCTCACGGTCATGAGCAAGCCCGTTTCACGCGAGAACGTGCTCGCGAGCGCTACCTCGCCCTCCTCTACCGCCAATCGGGTGATTTGCCCGTCCATCGGCGACACCAGCGTCGTCTTCGCCAGCCGGTCGTTAGCCTCCCGCAGGCTGGCGCCGGCCTGCTCCACCTGGTGACCCTGGGATTCCGCGATGGCCGCCGCCACCGCATACGTCGTCTCGGCGTTTTCCAGCTCTTCGGGAGTCACCAGATTGGAATCCCGGCTGCGCAGCTCCAGCGATCGATCGAGGGCGCGTCTGGCCTGCTGCTGATTGGCGATAGCCTGGAGCTCGGACGCCCTGGTCGCCGAAAGAGCTGCCTCCGCGCGCTGTACCGAGGCTTGAAACTGGGTAGGGTCTATGCGGAGGAGGAGTTGGCCGCGACGGACGAGCTGTCCTTCCTCCACCGGGATGGAGATGATGCGCCCGGTGATGTCTGACGCGATATCTACCGAGCGCTTCGGCTCGATCTTGCCACTGGCAACAACCGTCGCCACCAAGTCGCGACTCCCCACCTCCTCGATGCGGACCTCAATGCCTCGATCGCCCTTGCCGATCTGCGCAGCAATCAGGCCACCCAGGGTCACCACGACAATCCCGATTATCACGATTTTCTTGCGGCGGCTCGTCATATCCTAAGAATCAATCCTTTATTCAATGTGGACGTACCATTTCGTTCTTGAGTCTAATCATTTCGTCGCGTGGCGACGTTCGGAATCCTAACGAAGCCGGCGGCCCACTGCGGCCTCCAGGCTCACCAACGAGCGGTGGTAATCGAACAGTGCTCTGACATAGTCCGCCTCGGCCTGCTGCGCAGCCAACTGCGCGTCCAGCAGCTCGAAGAAGGTCCCTACGCCCACCCGGTACCGCTCCGTGGCAAGCTGCAACCCGTCCTGGGCCAGCACCCGGTTGTTGTCCTGGATCGCGATCGACTGGTAGTTCGCCAGCAAGCTGTAGTATTGCTGGCTCACATCCGTGCGAACCAGCAACTCCCTGGCGCGCCGGAACTCCTGGGCATCCTCCGCAGCCGCGGATGCCTGGCTGATTCGAAGGTTCCGGTTGAACTGATCGAAGATCGGCAACCGGATCTGGATTTGCGCCAGGAACGGGTTTTTCGAGAAATCGAAAGGGAACACGCTGTTGCCTGCAAGGATGGACGCCTCGGCGTCGGGGCTGAGGCCGAACGCCAAAGTGCAGTCGGGGACGATGGTTCGACCCAATCCCAGTCGCGCGTTCAAGTCTTGATTGATGATATTCGCGTCGTCACAAGCCGCAATGTTGGCCGCCGCTCGCGCTTGCTCCTGCGGCAACAGGAAGCCACCGTTGGTGAACTGCTGGGTGAATCCCGACCACGTGGCAAAGAGGTTGACGCTGGGAAGCCACTGCGACTTTACCGAGCGCTCGTTCCATTCGGCCGACGTTTCCTGCGCGCGGAGCGCGCTTACGCCGGGATTGAATGCGTCCGCCTCCGTCAGGAGGTCTTCCAGCTTCCATGTCGGCTCCACTACCGGGAATGTGTCCGAAAGCGTCACCATCGTGGGATCTTCGGGTGCCGGCACCCCCATTTGCTGAAACAGACGCAGTGTCTCGACGATCACGCTCTGGCGGGCCTGCAACAACCCGACGTCGCTCTGGCCTTTGGCGACTTCCGCCTGTCGAACGTCAATCATCGTCACCTGGCCCACATCGAAACGGGCCTGCGAGAGACGAAGGTTCTCGACGTTGCGCTCTACCTGACGCTCCTGAAGTTCCACCTGTGCCTGTGCTTCCAGCACCGCGACGTACTGCTGCACGACGCCGGTACGAAGGGCCATCCGAGCCGCGTCAATGGATGCGTCCGTTGCGCTCAACGCGGCCTTCTGCACACCCGGCTGCAGCAGCGTGTTCCCGTCGAGGGTCCAGCTCAGGCTCAGGCTGTAGCTCGATCCGATGGTCGCAGAGGGCTGCCGGAACTCGGTTGTGAGAAACCGCTGGACGCCGGCACCCCGATACGTCGCGTTGGAACTCGCCGTGAGGCTCGGGATGAAGGCTGCATACGCGTTCCGAACCCCCCAAGCCGCCGGCCCGCGATCGTTGGCGGTCTGCAAGTAGGTCGGATTGTACCTCTCGGCCAGACCGAGAGCGTCCTCCAACGACAGGGTCTGAGGTAGGGACGGCAGTCGGTTCTGTGCGGCCCCGGCGGCGGCGGCGCCGAGTAGCATGATGCTGAGCAGTGGGATGACACGAACGTTCATTGAAATTTCCTCGAGCGCATGGCTGGGGTTGCTGATCTCTACGCCACGAAACAGGACCGAGTTTCATCCTGCGACGTAACGTGCTCTTCACTAATCGCGTGGGCGGCCCCGTGGTTTGGCGTGTCGGACTAACGGCCGGGCATCGCGGAATCTAGCAGCCGCACGGCTGTTAACCGGCGAGCCGGTATTTCGACTTTCATCAGCCGGCCGCCGCTGTCGTACCACAGATGGCGGACGTCCGTTCCGGCGCTCAGCACGAGGTGCAGCAGTGGCCGGAGCCTACCCTGCACGGCGGTCTCCTCCTGTCCCCGGTTGGTCAGTTGATAATCGGTGCGCCAGCCCTGTCGGGGCGATACCAAGCGCACGGCTCCCGTCTGAGTGCCCGGGGGTACGGCGTAGAGGGCCAGCACCGAATCGTCGACGACCCAGTTTCGGGTTACGCCGGGATGCTCTCTGAAACTCTCGCCGCCGGTCCAAAACCTCCGCAGTATAAGGATTCTCGGTCCAAATTGGGCCACGGTGCGGACGTCGCCCCCGGTCATCGGCGGGAACTGGGCCAGGCGGGGCAGGGAATCCGGTCCCAGCTCGACGGAGGGAGAGATGGTGACCTTGGTTCGGCGCGGGGGGTAGAATGCGGTGGCCGATATGCGAAAGCCTCCTCCTCCGCTCGTGGAGCGTCCCCGCAAGATGGAGAATTCTTCCCGCGCCACATCGGTCGCGCCGATCCTGACACGCAGGGTTCCTTCGTCGGATGCCCGGCCCTGGGCCGTGATCGCCTCCGGTGAGGCGAGCGACCCAAAAAGAAGCGTGGCAGAAACGGCGTGGCAGATCAGGTGGTTGCGCATGGTCTCGAAAGATGAAGATATACGGTGGGTATGAGACTTCGAAGCATCGCAGGTTCCGATAACACTCGATAGGCGGTCATTGAAGGCAACCCCCTGGGCACTTTGGGAAATCTGGATCGGCGCGCTGATCGTGGCGCTCGGATTCTGGCTGCTATATCCGGAATGGGTCTGGGGTGTGAGCGCTGCCGTCTTTGCTCTTGGTGCCACTATCCTGGCGGCGCGCACGAGCCGGCCGGTCAAGGTGGCCGCTTCGGTGTTGGGACTCGCCGGTTCCGGGGCGGCTCTGCACGCATCCTGGCAGGTAGCCGCCATCGAGAACAACTGGGAAGAGGTGCGGACGTCACTCATCGAGCGCGCGACCGGCCAGCTCGAGACCACGCTGGGAGACGCCGTGGCCATCGTAGAGGCCCTGGCCGAGCGTGGGGCCAACCTCCAGGCGTCATCGCGCTCCGAGATGTTTTCGATGCTCCAAGGCGGGCTCGGGGCGAGAAGCCCCGAGCGCGGGGTCGTGGTGTTCGGCCCCACGGGCGAACCGTGGGCCTGGGCGGGGAACCTCCGGATTCCGCCGGTCCCCATCGGCGTGCCTCTCCGTGCACAGATCACCCCGTTCTACGTGGTGTTGGAGGCCGAGCGCACCCGCGACGGCCAGAAGGCGGTGGCCCAGTTGCTCCTCGCAGGAGACAGTGCGGTTCCCAATCGGGATGCAACGGTGGCGGCGCGCTTTGCTCGCGCGACGGGATCGGGGCTCCGCTTTTCAGCTCCGGGCCCGGCGCGGCGGGGCAGGGACTTTTTCGAGTACTGCGTCCCCGACTGCAACTCGATAGACGTACAGCCAGACACCTTGTTCGCCGTACGGCCGGTGCCTCCCACGCAGGGGACGTTGAAGCTCATGATGTTGGAGCGTGGTGGGAGGCGAGTGGCGGTGGCGTTGGCAATGACTCTGGTGGTTTTCTTTGTCGTCGTCGGTTCCCGGCTCCGGTTCTGGACTCTCGCCGGTGGTGCGGTATTGCTCCTGGTGACGCCGCTGGGGTCGAGGCTCTGGTTGGAGCCTCTGTTTTCGCCTCGCACCTATTTCTTATCGTCAGTCGGCTTGTTGAGCACATCGGCGGGTGGCCTGGTCGTACTGGCCGGCGTGGGATTGGTACTCATCGTCGCCTTGTGGGGGAGGTCGGCCGCGAAGTGGCGCGGCACGCTGCTGCCGGTTGCAGGGGCGGTCGTGGTCATATCGCCTTTCGTCCTCCGCGCCTTGTCCCGTGGCGTGGCCGTTCCGGAGCAGGGGGTCGGCTTGGGAACATGGCTCATCTGGACGACATCGATGTCGCTGGCAGGCACTGCGATACTTGCCGTTGCGGCGTTGTGCGTTCGGGTGTCGGGTGTGGGTCACTTCAGATGGTGGGCCGCATGGGCAGCCGCTGGGTTGGCTTTTGCCGCGGGCCTTCTGGGCCTCGGCCTGTGGGATCCGGGCGCCGGATGGCCCCTGTGGTATCTCGCGCTATGGATTCCCGCCATGTTCTTCGCCGTACATCCAGGCAGGCGCTCGAGGGTGATAGCGGCGTGTGCGGGTGTTTCCGGCGCGGCCGTGATTCTCTTCACCTGGGGTGCGGTGCTCGACGGGAGGGTGCTGAACGCCGAGCGGGACATCAGCCGGTTGGCGGATCGGGTCGATCCCATGGCGCTGGGGGCCTTGGAGGAGTTCGCGACCGCGCTGCAGTCCCAGCCTGTGCCGCGCAATGCTGCCGGGCTCTACACTCGCTGGCAGCGGTCGTCGCTGAGCCGTGACGACTACCCCGCTTCGCTCGCCACCTGGAACGCCGACGGAGAGCGAATAGCCCAGCTCGAGCTTGCGGTCCTGTCCCTCCCGCGGCTCGAGGTGGAGATCAGTGCCAGGAACGCGGTGGGCCGCGAGGGCCCCCTCATCGAAGAACTGGCCGCGGTACCGGGAGGCCACTATCTCCTCACCGTTCCGTTCGAGGACGGGAGTGTGGTGAGTGTTGTGGTAGGGCCCCGCTCCCGAGCCATAGCCCCCATTAGGGTGGCCCGCTTCCTCCGGGGAGAACTGCTGACCCTGCCCCCGTACCAGATTTTCGTAGCCGACAGGATGTCCGCCACGCCGGCGGCACCGCGTCTGGAGTGGCGCAGGGAAGGGAGGGTCGTGATGGGGGAGCGATCGATCGTTTTCCCGGAAGGCTTCAACGACCTTCAGGTTCGCGTGCCCTTGGATGGGATGGGAGATTTGCTGGTTCGCGGCGCCCTCCTGGTCGGTCTCAATGCCGTGCTCGCCGCGCTATTCGTGCTGTTGGGAGAGACGGTTCAGGGGCGCTTCAAGTTGGAGCCCCAATCCCTCTGGCGTTCCATGAAAGGCGGGTCCTACCGAACTCGCCTGACGCTCGTGCTGGCCCTGTTCTTTTTCATGCCGACTCTGGGTCTGGGAACTTGGAGCGTGGGTCGCTTTCGGGCCCAAATCCGAACGACTCGTGACTTGGTCATCAGGCAAACGCTCCAGGATGCCGGGGGTGCGGAGTTGGACTTCGCCATCATGAGTTCCCGCAGCCAGCGGCGGCTCGACGAGCTGGCCAACCAGCTGGACGCCGATTTGCTGTTGTACGGGGATGGCAAGCTGCTGCACTCGAGCGCCCGAGTGCTGGCCGAACTGGGTCTCGTTGAGCCATACCTGTTCCCCGA
>FXBF010000837.1_pt1 | contig 10792 bp, 9 predicted proteins | sample 5335321 | NCBI WGS metagenome assembly FXBF01 (sample SAMEA103928391, study PRJEB20085) | sediment metagenome | isolation source: sediment | reverse complement strand
ACGTTGGAGAGCACCTAATGACTGACATGCTCTCTCAGATCCAAAGCTTGGGCGACCAGCTTCGGTGGGCTAGCGAGCAAGAAGTGCCGGCCCTGGGCACCTCTTCGGAGATTTTGTACGTTGGAATGGGTGGCTCCGGGATAGCCGGCGACTATGTCCGTGCCATTGCCGAGCCATACGGGTCCCGCGTGGTCGTTCACAAGGGTTATGGCCCTTTGCCTCTTTGGGCGACCAGGGCACGACCGCTGGTCTTGGCTGCCTCCTATTCCGGCAACACGGAGGAGACGCTCGACTTCGTGGTGAGCGCTCACGATTCGGGTCTCCGAGTAGCGACGATCACGACAGGTGGCCGTCTGGGTGAGTTGACGGCCACCCACGATTGGTCGTCCGTCTCGGTGCCTTCCGGCATCCAACCTCGAGCCGCGGCGGGTTACATGATCGGGGCGGCTCTAACTGTCCTGACGGGTGCCTATGCAGTGGATGATCAACGTCTTGCCTTTGCAGAGGCGGCAGCAATGGCAGACGAAGCTACGGCCGAGGGCGGTGATCGTTGGATGGAAGCGGCGCAGATCGCCGAACAACTCGACGGGCGCATCCCGATCATTTACGCCGGTGGGCCCCTGAGCGGCGCCGTCGCCCAGCGGTGGAAGACACAGATCAACGAGAACGCCAAGGTTCCTGCGTGGTGGTCGGTGTTGCCAGAACTCGATCACAACGAGATCACAGGGTGGGAAACGATGCCTGAGAAGACAAGTAAACATCTCGGCATCGTTGCCCTCCGGGACCGGAGTGATCACGATCGCATTGCAACTCGACTTGCCCACACGAGCGCACTCACCCAAGATGCCGTGCCCTGGGTGGCCGAAGTCAATTCGACCGGTGTTTCTCTGCTGGCCCGCTTGGTGTCGCTGACTGCTGTTGGAGACCTTGTCTCGTGGATGCTGGCCGAGTCGGCGGGCGTTGACCCGGTACCCGTGGCCACCATTGAGAAACTGAAGAAACTATTAGCCGAAACCAATTGAGGAAGACTGAATGAACTACGACATCGCCAATCCTGACCTGGCGGAAAACGGCGCCCGTCGCGTGGAGTGGGCGGGAAGACGAATGCCGGTCCTGAAGACGGTACGGGAGAGGTTTCTCGACGAGCGGCCCCTCGAAGGCCACGTCGTGGCCGCGTGTCTTCATGTGACGGCTGAGACGGCCAACCTGATGCTTGCCCTGCGAGACGGTGGGGCAGATCCCATCCTGTGCGCTTCCAACCCTCTCTCCACTCAGGATGATGTCGCCGCGGCTCTCGTCGCTGACGGGATCCCGGTGTTCGCCATTCGTGGCGAGGACGACGACACCTACTACAAACACATCAACGCTGTGCTCGACCATGCTCCGGCTGTCACGATGGATGATGGAGCCGATCTCGCCACGGTGCTTCACACCGACCGTCGTGACATTCAGGTCATTGGCTCGACCGAAGAGACGACCACAGGTGTTATCCGGCTCAAGGCTATGGCCGCGGACGGGACGCTGCGGGTGCCGGTCGTTGCGGTCAACGACTCGGCGACGAAACATTTGTTTGACAACCATTTTGGAACCGGGCAGTCAACCCTCGACGGGATCATTAGAGCCTCCAATGTCCTTCTTGCCGGACAGAACCTGGTTGTTATTGGTTATGGAGACTGTGGCCGTGGTGTGGCGAAACGAGCCGACGGGCTTGGAGCCAAGGTGATCGTGGTCGAGGTCGATCCGGTCCGCGCTTTGGCTGCCGCCATGGAGGGCTATCGCGTGATGACTGCGGCGGACGCCGCCTCGGAGGGTGACATCTTCATCACCGTTACCGGAAACAAGCACGTTCTTCGGTCCGAGCACTTCGCAAAGATGAAGGATGGGACGATCCTGGCCAACTCGGGTCACTTCGACATCGAGATCGACCTCGCCTCGCTCCGGGCGGAAGCGGTGGCGCGTCGTCCGATCCGGGAGAACCTCGAGGAGTTCGAGATGCCGGATGGTCGTCGCATCCTGGTTGCCGCTGAAGGACGTCTGGTGAATCTCGGTGCAGCCGAGGGTCACCCAGCGGATGTGATGGACATGTCTTTCAGCAATCAGGCTCTTGCTGCGGAGTACTTGATCAAGAACGAGAAGACACTCGAGCCCAAGATCTACACACTTCCCGACGAGATCGATGACGATGTTGCTTCGATCAAATTGGCACACATGGGTGGTGGTTTGGAGACTTTGACCGAGGAACAGGTCGCCTACCTATCGGGCTGGCAAGAGGGGACTTGAACGCTTACATGGGTGGTGGTTTGGAGACTTTGACCGAGGAACAGGTCACCTACCTGTCGGGCTGGCAAGAGGGGACTTGAACCCCAGCACCATGTTGTGCACACGAATCGGTCAAGCGTGTGCAGAGGGTGGGACACAGCACCATGTTGTGCACACGCATCAAGGTGCTCGGGATTCTGTCGGAGGCCGGCAATAGGTTTCTCGACATGTTTTGTCAGGCATGTCACCGTTTCCATTCCGGTCACCTCCTATGCGCTGAGTGTCGGTGCCAACTCCGTTTGGCGCCCGACCGCCTGCTCCCCGGGGGAGTTCGCCTCGTTGCCGCCTTCGAACACTCAGGTCCCGCAAAAACCCTGGTTCATCACTTCAAGTATCGAGGTATGACCGGGTACGCCGACCTAACGGCGTCGATGCTGGCAGAACGTTTGCCTCCGCTTCCCCTTGTTCCAGTACCTCGGGCTCTGACGAGACGGGTCCGTTATGGCGTCGATCCGGCCCGTGCCCTCGCAGACCGGCTAGCTCGCCGTCTGGGGGTGCCGGTCCTGCCCCTTCTCCAACCGCCGTTACACAAGCAGCGACGTGCCGGGGGTGATCACAGCCGCGTCGTCACCGGCTTCAGGCTCCGCCAGGTTCCCAGAGGACCGGTCCTGGTTGTGGACGATGTGGTGACCACCGGTGCCACGCTGGTGTCGGCAATCGCGTCGATCGGCGAGAATCATGTCCGTGCTGCCGTCGTCGCCAATGCAGTGCCAGTAGTGCCCACACCACTAGTCTCCGTCTCCCGGAAGCGGAGCCCAGTGCGCATGTCCACCCAGCAGAGGTAGCCCCGACCCATGGCATCAGTTCTTGTAGTTGACGACGCGGAGCTCTTTCGCGAAGCGCTGAGGGCTGCCTTCGTCCAGGAGGGCTTCGATGTTGTCGGGGTCGCCGCAGATGCGATGACAGGTATCGACCTGACGCGAGAATTCGAACCCGACCTCGTGATGCTCGACCTTCTCATGCCGGGTATGTCAGGACTCGAAGTCGTGGGCGCCATGATCAAGGCCAGCCCGACGACGCGTGTGGTCTTGCTCACGGCAAGCGAATCCGCCGAGGATCTCCTTGCAGCCGTCAAAGCCGGAGCGTCGGGCTATCTGACAAAGGACACCCCCCTTCCGAGACTCGTCGACGCCATGAACGACGTGCTCGAAGGTGGTGCCGCGGTGTCACCGGCAATGGGTGGCAAGCTCTTCTCCTCGTTACGTGATCTTCTTCGTCATCACGGCTCCGCTTCGGCCCGGCAACCGGAACTCACCGGCCGGGAGTTGGAGATCCTGACACTCGTAGGGGTGGGCAACACGTCGAGGGAAATCGCCGATCAGCTTTATATCTCAGAGAACACAGTCCGCAACCACGTTCGCAACATCCTGGACAAGCTGGGAATGAAGTCAAGGTTCGAGGCAGTTAACTGGGCTCATCGTGAGGGGCTCATAGAGGTCCGATGACGCTTGCTCGCCGGGCGAGCAAGTTGGCGACTCGAAGTGGGTCAAATCGGCACTATCGGTAGGATTAGGGGGTCTAATGCCCATTCTTCAGAAGGTTCTTCGCGTCGGCGAAGGCAAAACCCTCAAGGAATTTCATAGGGTCGCCGCCGCTGTCAATGACGTCGAACCGCAGTTCGAGTCATTGAGCGACGAAGAACTCGCCGCCAAGACAATTGAATTCAAGGACCGCGTAACCAACGGCGCCAGCCTCGATGACCTCCAGGTCGAGGCCTTTGCCGTTGTTCGTGAGGCTGCAAAACGAGTGCTCGGACAACGGCACTACGACGTGCAAGTGATCGGAGCCGCCACCCTTCATCGTGGGATGGTCGCAGAGATGAAGACCGGTGAGGGCAAGACACTCGTTTCCACTATGCCGGCCTACCTCAACGCCCTTAGTGGAAACGGCGTCCACATGGTCACCGTCAACGATTACCTGGCCAGTCGTGACGCCGAATGGATGGGCCATGTCTATCGCTTCCTGGGTATGACTGTCGGCCTCATCCAGAACAATATGCCCACTGAACTACGCCACCCGGCGTACGACTCAGACATCACCTACGGAACCAACAACGAGTTTGGGTTTGACTACCTGCGCGACAACATGGCCATGGCCTCGGAGAACCGGGTCCATCATGGCTATCGCTACGCCATCGTCGATGAGGTCGACTCGATCCTGATCGACGAGGCAAGAACCCCCCTGATCATCTCGGGCAAGCTTTCCGATAGCGCCAAGTGGTACAAGGACTTCGCCAAGCTCGTTCGTCGCCTCCAAGATGGTATTCATTACGAAGTAGACGAGAAGAAGCGCCAGGTGCTCACCACCGACGAGGGTGTGGATCGAGTCGAGCAGATTCTTGGAATAGAGAATCTTTATGACCACGCCGCCGTCGACTTCGTTCATCACCTCGAGACAGCGCTGAAGGCTGAGGCCCTGTACAAGAACGACGTCGACTATCTGGTCGATCACGGTGAGGTGAAGATCGTTGACGAGTTCACCGGTCGTGTTCTGGAGGGTCGTCGTTACTCCGAAGGCCTGCACCAGGGAATCGAGGCCAAGGAGGGGGTCACGATCAAGGAGGAGAACCAGACGTTGGCCACGATCACTCTTCAGAACTACTTCAGGCTCTATGAGAAGCTCGCCGGCATGACCGGTACGGCCGAGACGGAGGCTGCCGAGCTTGCATCGATCTACGGTCTCGAGGTCCTGGCCATCCCGACCAACCAGCCGATAGCGCGGGCCGACGAAGGTGATCTCGTATACAAGTCCGAGGCCGGAAAGTTCGGCGCCGTTGTCGACGACGTGAAAGCTCGATACGACAAGGGTCAACCCGTGCTCCTGGGGACGATCTCGATTGAGAGATCTGAGCTGCTGTCGAAGGCTTTGACCAAAATCGGAGTCAAGCACGAGGTCCTCAACGCGAAACACCACACTCGAGAGGCCGAGATCATCGCCCAGGCGGGCAGGCCGAGCGCGGTAACGGTGGCCACCAACATGGCCGGTCGTGGTGTCGACATCATGCTGGGCGGAAATCCCGAGGGGATGGCCCGTGTCGAGTTGAAGCGACGCAGCATCGCTATGGACGACCCTTCCTACGCCGAGCTCGAGGAAAAGCTGACCGAGGAGTTTGCACATCAGATCGAACCCGACAAACAAGCAGTCATTGACGCCGGAGGTTTGTACGTAGTCGGAACCGAGCGACATGAGTCAAGGCGGATCGACAACCAGCTCAGGGGTCGGTCCGGACGTCAGGGCGACCCCGGGGAAAGCCGGTTCTATCTCTCACTGGAAGACGACCTGATGCGTCGCTTCCAGGGTGAGTGGGTGTCGAGCATCATGGAGAGGTTGAAGATCCCAGACGACCAGCCGATCGAGGCGAAGATGGTTTCCAAATCGATCGAGAGGGCCCAACGCCAGGTCGAATCTCAGAACTTCGAGATACGCAAGAACGTCCTCAAATACGACGAGGTGATGAATCACCAGCGCGAGGTGATATACGAGTGGCGGCGCTCGATCCTCGAAGACACAGCTGGAGACGACCTGATCGGTGATTGGATCATCGATGTCATGACCGCGATAGTCGAGTTTGAGTTCTCACCTGATATCCCGAAGGCCGAGTGGGATTGGGACGCCTTGCGAAGAGAGCTGGATCAGTTCTACCCCACCAAGATCGACGAGTCGAAATTCGACGATTCCTATGACATTGACGATGTCATCGATTTTGTCGAGGACGAGGCGCTGGAGGCCTATCAGGCGCGAGAAGACGAGCTGGGAGCCGACGTCATGACCCGCGTAGAAAAATCGGTGATGCTGTCAGTCATCGACAACAAATGGCGGGAGCACCTATCCGAGATGGACTACCTCCGGGCCGGTATCGGACTTCGTGCGATGGGCCAGCGTGACCCGCTCACGGAGTATCAGCGTGAGGGGTTTGACCTGTTTGCCGACGCCGTCGATTCCGTGAAGAGGGATGCCGTCAGATACGTCTATCACGTCGAGCTGGCACAGCCGAAGACAGCGCCGCAGCGAGTGCAGGCCGCGCCTGCCGGCAGCACAGCTTCGAGGAAGCCGGTTACTTCCGAGAAGATCGGGCGCAACGATCCCTGTCCGTGTGGAAGCGGCAAGAAGTACAAACGCTGTCACGGCGCGGCTTAGCTCTGCCGTGGAGATCAACGATCCTCAGGCGGCGGTCGCGGAGCTGCGAAAGCGTCTTGATGATGCTCGATTGTTTCTCGACCTCGAGGGCAAGGCCGCAGACGTCGAGCAGCTCCGTGAGAAGGTCTCATCTCCCGACCTCTGGGACGACCCCGACGAAGCACGGGCAGTCAGTCAACGGCTCGCCCGTTATGAGGCGCTGTTCGAGAAGGTCGATGGTCTTGCATCGCAGATAGATGACGCCGAGGTTCTGTTGGAACTGGCAGCCGAGGCCGACGACAAGGAGTCGCGGGACGAAGCCGTCGATCTCCTCGAGGAGTCAGGTTCGTCCCTCGATGACCTCGAGCTCGAGTCGCTGTTTTTTGACGAGTACGACGAGGCAGACGCCATTCTCAGCGTTCACGCCGGCGCAGGGGGAGTCGATGCCCAGGATTGGGCCGAAATGATGGCGCGGATGTACCAACGTTTTCTCAGCGACTCCGGATTCTCGGTGACTGTCGAAGAGGTCACAGAGGGTGACGAGGCTGGAATCAAGTCAGCGACATTCACGGTCAAAGGTGATCGCGCTTATGGCATTCTCGAGTCGGAGCGGGGGGTGCACCGGCTTGTGCGGATCAGCCCGTTCGATGCCAACGCCCGGCGTCATACCAGCTTTGCCGGTGTGGACGTGGTGCCTGATCTCGGCGATCAGGCTGACGTCGAGGTAAATGAGGAGGATCTTCGGATTGATACCTACCGTTCTCAAGGTGCCGGTGGTCAGCACGTCAACACGACCGACAGTGCAGTACGGATCACCCACGTTCCCTCCGGGATCGTTGTGCAATGCCAGAACGAGCGATCGCAACTCCAGAACAAGGCGAGGGCCATGGCGATGCTCAAGGCGCGTCTCGCCGAGCGTGCCCGTTTCGAGCGTCAGGCTCACCTCAATGAGATCCGGGGCGAAAAGGGTGAGGCCGCCTGGGGTCGTCAGGTGAGGAGCTATGTCCTCCAGCCCTATCAGATGGTCAAGGACCTGAGGACAGACCACGAAGTGGGAAACGTACAGGGTGTTCTGGACGGCGACCTTCAAGGCTTTGTTGAGGCCTATCTGCGCTATCGGAGGGCTGAGCATGAGGCGCAGGGTTATTCCAACTAGTTTTGGTCTCACCATTACGGTTTTCTCTATCCGCAGCCAATTAACACATTCCTGCGAGACTTCCCCACTGTTCGAATGATCCGACTCGAAAACGTCACGAAGGTCTACGAAGGCGGCACGATTGCCGCCAACGACGTCTCCCTCGATATCCAGAAGGGGGAGTTCCTGTTTCTCGTGGGCCCCTCAGGCTCGGGCAAGTCAACGCTGATCAGACTCATGCTGCGCGATGAGCCGGTCACCCGCGGGAAAGTCTGGGTTGCGGGCAAAGACATCACGACATTGCCGAAGTGGAAGATTCCCTATCTACGCCGATCCGTCGGAACGGTCTTCCAGGACTACAAGCTTCTCCCCAATAAGACCGTTGCTGAGAACGTGGCCTTTGCCCTCGAGGTCCTTGGCCGTCCGAGGTCTGTGATCGCTCCCCAGGTGGCCCATGTGCTCGAACTCGTAGGGCTCGCAGACAAGGCGGAGCGGTATTCCCGCCAATTGTCCGGTGGGGAGCAACAGCGAGTCTCAGTGGCACGAGCGTTCGTGAACCGACCCCCGATAATGCTCTGCGACGAGCCGACCGGAAACCTCGATCCCAAGACATCGGTGGGGATCATGAGACTGCTCGACCGAATCAACCGGACCGGCACGACGGTCGTGATGGCAACACACGATCACGCCATTGTCGACGCCATGCAGCGACGTGTGGTTGCCCTCGATGAGGGCAAGGTCATGCGTGACGACGCGTTGGGGACATACGAGGGTCTGAGGGAGGAGGAATGAGCCGCATCCTCTTCCTCATCAGGGAAGCCTTCGTGAGTCTTCGGCGCAACCTCCTCATCGTCGCAGGAGCGATTCTGGCCGTGTTCATCTCGCTGACGCTTGCCTTTGGTGCCCTCGTGGTCAACGAGATACTTCGCATCAATACGCTCGCCTGGCAGGACGGCGTCCACGTCATCGCCTTTCTCAATGATGCGGGCGAGAACGGCCTGCCGTCCAACGCCCACGAAGTTCTTCTGGATGACGTGAGGGGCTGGGACGAGGTGGAAGAGGCCAAGTACGTGAGCAAGGCCGAGGCCTGGATCGAGTACCAAGAGCTCTTCGCCGGGCAAGAGGAGTTGCTCGACATCGACCCGACGATTCTTCCAGCGTCCATTCGCATAGAGCTGGTTGACATCGCTCTGAACAACTCGGTCAAATTCCGGCTTGATCAGCAGACTCAGGTCGTGCGCCAAGTGACGACCGCTGCCGACTCAATCGAGCAACTTCAGAACCTCTCCAGCGTTCTCAACGTGTTGGGCCTGGGACTGGCTGTTGCTCTTGGTCTCTCCGCCGTCGTTCTGATTGCCAACACGATCAGATTGGCCATCTACGCCCGCCGCGACGAAGTGGCCATCATGAAACTCGTCGGCGCCTCGAATTGGTTCATCAGGGTGCCCTTCCTCTTGGAGGGGATGATCGAGGGCGTAGTGGGGGCGGCCCTTGCTGTGTTTACCGTCTGGCTCGGCTCGACCAGCCTGGCTCGCGCCGGGGAAGGATTCGCCCTGTTCCGTCTCGATGTCGGTCAGGACTGGTTTTTCCGCTGGGGTCTGCTGTTCCTGGGGTTCGGCGCGCTTGCCGGCATCCTCGGGTCCCTCATGGGCCTGAGTCGTTACCTCCGAGATGCCGACGGCACCGGACCCGACATACCCGCTGGTTTTTAGTGCACCCCGATGAGAGCGCGCTGGTGTTGCGCCGGACAGGAAGTCCGCTCGCGGCGTTCTCGTCCTCGACGCACCGCTTCGGGTGCGCCTTCGTCCTGCGTCCTGGCGAGCGACGCCCCTGCCTCGGCGAAAAACGCGACCGCACTCCCTCCGGAGCGCACTAATGAGCCGCTCGGAGGACTCCGGGCGGGTCAAGGTGGTGGCGACCAACCGACGTGCCCGGCGCAATTACTCCGTTGTAGAGACCTACGAGGCAGGGATGGTGCTTGTGGGCTCGGAGGTGAAGTCGCTTCGCGCGGGCAAACTTGAGCTCAAAGACTCGTACGCTCATGTCGACCATGGCGAGGTCTTCCTGGTGGGTGCCCACATCTCCCCTTATGACTTTGCCCATGAAGGCGGCCACGACCCCGAGCGTGAGCGAAAACTGCTGCTCCACCGCAGGGAGATCGACCGGATCGCCGGGGCACTGGCACAAAAGGGGCTGACGCTCGTCCCGCTCCAGGTTTACTTCAAGGAAGGGAAGGCCAAGGTGGAGTTGGGTCTCGGCAAGGGTAAGACCACCTTCGACAAGCGTCACACTCTTCGCGAGCGAGAGCACGCCCGAGAAATGGAGCGTGCCACCCGCAAATACCGTTCCTAAGGCATGGCGCGTCGTATTTGATCTTTTGCGTGTTTAGAACGCGCCAAGACCTCATTGTTCTTGTCCCGGTATCCCGTTACCGTTACAGGTGACACCCGCAATGGGGGTGAAACGGTTTCGACGTTGAGTGTTGATGCGTTGGAAGCGAGCCGGGGTCTCCGGGGCCTCGTTAACAAACCGGAACAACCAATAGGTGCCAAACAACCAATGGCCCTGGCTGCCTAATTAGGTAGCCCGTCCTCCTGGCTGGTTCCCGTCTGGTCAGGTCAGGGCGTCGCAATGCGGGATGCTCCACTCGGGAGTCCGGGACCGTGTGGTCAAGACCAATTTCGGATAGACGCAGGGAAACTCGTCGTCAGAGTTCCTGTTGTCGAAGCTCGCTGACGACTGCGCTCGGAGATGCCGGCGCTGACGGCTTAGCGGACCGGGGTTCGACTCCCCGCACCTCCACAAATCACCGCCACCCTGACACCGGGTGGCTCTGCCTGGTAGAAACCCCGCTATGACCCCGCGTCTCGATCTGATCGGGTTGATTGTCGAGAACATGTCTCGTTCTCTGGCCTTCTATCGGCGGCTTGGTTTCGATCTCCCTGCCGAGCTCGACAGCGAGGGGCACGTTGAAGCGTCCGTGGGTGGGCTCCGTATCGCATGGGACACGGTCGAGGTCATCCAGAGCTTCTCCGAGTACCAGTCGCCCACGGGAGGTCATCGTGTGGTCCTGGCTTTTCTGTTCGACTCACCCGCTGAAGTCGACGTCAAGCACGCCGAACTAGTCAAGGCCGGCTACGTCAGCCAACTCGAGCCGTTTGATGCGTTCTGGGGCCAGCGATATGCATCGGTCTTAGATCCGGATGACAACCCGGTCGACCT
>FXBF010000836.1_pt1 | contig 10794 bp, 11 predicted proteins | sample 5335321 | NCBI WGS metagenome assembly FXBF01 (sample SAMEA103928391, study PRJEB20085) | sediment metagenome | isolation source: sediment | reverse complement strand
TGTGAATCAGTCATATAATTACAGATACTTGCATAAAATGAAAGTATCTAGAACTGATATGCGTTGAGTGCTTACCTAGATGAGGCTATCTACATGATATTTATACTAATTAATTTACGGAATGAATAGGGTAAAACCTTGCGTGATCAATGAACAACGCCATTTTAGACTGACCTTGCAACCACCTCCCCACCACACAACAATAGGCACACTGTATAAATAGGAATCACCAGGACGGTCGCGAAGGAATGGTCCTGCCAGATAACATACTGATAATACTAAAACATTATTTAATGGGGGCCGGCTAAACTCGATTTTGTAGGCGTATGAGTTATTATTCTCTTTAAATAGACGAGCTCAAATACTAAATAAAATAGTTGCAATTTTAAAAAATAAGAGTATTGTCATTCGTCCATCGGATAGTGACCGATAAAAAAGGCCCATGCGTGAACATGAGCCTTTAAACCTTAACCAGCTGGGCAATGCCTGGTGGCTAGCTAAAGTCGCTTTAACAAGCAAATAAAGTGTACTCCAAGTTGGTCCGCCTCGCCAGATCCGGCAACAGCTTGGAGATACAAAATGGCAAAATTAGACATGAAAGGCCCTTTCTCTTTGAACGACGGGGAAATCGATCGGCAAGTTACTCGGAAGTCCCCCGGGAATTACGCGCTTGGTTATACAAAGGATGATGGAACGTTCATCGTTAATTACGTAGGAAGGTCGGACGATGATGTAAACAACCGGCTTCATGACTGGGCGGGAAGCAAATATAAGAAATTCAAGTACTCTTACGCAGCGAGTGCAAAGGAGGCCTACGAGAAAGAGTGCCGTAACTACCACGACTTCGGTGGTAGCGGCAGTCTCGACAACGACATCCATCCGGCCCGCCCCAATGGGACGAACTATAAATGTCCGGTCTGCGGCCAATAAGGTAAACCTATGAACGCACAAAACACAAGGATTGCAGACTGTGCAGAAGTATTGCCGGGCTATGCCCTGAAGGTTCGTGCGGAGCACGAGCTCAAGGGCACCGTGCAGGTCATTATGGCCAAGCACATAAAGGACCGTTCACCTTATCGATTTACCAGCGAACACGAACTGCGAATTACACCGAAGAGCAAAACAGACAAATATCAAGTACATTCCGGTGATGTCTTATTTCTCTCCCGCGGCACACGAAACTGCGCCGCAGTCATTGAGTCGGTGCCGGAATACACGGTCGCCTCGGCCACTTTTTATATTCTACGTCCCAAGCAACAAGTGGATCCCGGTTACCTGGCCTGGTGCCTGAATCAACCCCCAATCCAGGCGCAAATCAGCCAGGTACGAACCGGCGCGGGCACGCCTATCGTGCAACGAAGCGTATTCGGCGACATCGTAATCCCGCTGCCGGCCCTGTCTGAGCAAAAACGTATCACCGAGTTGGGGCAATTAATGCAAAGAGAGCTGGAGCTGCGCAAACAACTGGCGGAGGCCACCGAGACCCATCACAAGGCCATCGGTACCCAACTGATTTCACAACTGAACAAGGCTTAGTATTCAAGTACGGAGTACATCTTTATGACTGACAAGATCAAACAATCCGAGATCCATTCCACGGCCTGGGCGGCCTGCGATACCTTCCGTGGTGTCGTAGACCCGGCCCAGTACAAGGACTACATCCTGGTAATGCTGTTCCTGAAATACATCTCCGATGTATGGAAGGACCACTACGAGAAGTACAAAAAGCAATATAGTAGTGACGATGAGCGCATTCGCCGCCGCCTTGGCCGGGAACGCTTTGTGCTCCCCAAGGGCAGCAGTTTCTATGACCTGTACGAGTCACGCAATGAGACTAATATCGGTGAGCACATCAATATTGCACTGGATGCCATCGAGGAAGCCAACAAACTCAAGTTGGAAGGCGTGTTCCGTAACATCGATTTCAACTCCGAGGCCAATCTCGGCAAGACCAAAGATCGAAACCGCCGTCTCAAGCATTTGCTGGACGATTTCAACAAACCCCAGCTGGAAATGAGCCCGTCGCGGGTCTCGGAAGATGTGATCGGCAATACCTATATTTATCTGATCGAACGCTTCGCCTCCGATGCCGGCAAGAAAGCAGGTGAGTTCTATACCCCCCATAAGGTTTCCGAACTATTGGCCAAGCTGGCGCAACCCAAGGCAGGTGATCGCATTTGCGATCCGTCTTGTGGTTCTGCCGGTTTATTAGTGGAGGCCGCACGGGAAGTGGGTGGACGCGATTTCGCCCTGTTTGGTATGGAGGTGAACGGCAGCACTTGGGCCTTGGCAAGAATGAACATGTTCCTGCACGGCATGGACGGCGCGCGCATCGAATGGTGCAACACCCTGACCAGTCCGGCCCTGGTGGAAAACGATCGTTTGATGAAATTCAACGTGGTGGTTGCCAATCCACCTTTCTCACTGGACAAGTGGGGCCAGGACGAGGCCGAGAGCGACCGCTTCAACCGCTTCTGGCGTGGCATCCCACCCAAGAGCAAGGGCGATTATGCCTTTATCAGTCACATGATCGAGGCGGCGCTGGAGAAGGAAGGCCGGGTCGCAGTGGTTGCGCCCCATGGGGTGTTATTCCGTGGCGGGGCAGAAGGCCGTATTCGCCGCAAGCTCATCGAGGACAACCTGCTGGATGCGGTCATCGGTTTGCCCGCCAACCTGTTTCCGACCACGGGTATTCCGGTAGCCATTTTGGTTTTTGACCGTTCACGAGAAAAGGGCGGAGCGAATCAAAAGCGCAAGGAAGTGTTCTTCATCGATGCCAGTCGAGAATTTGAATCCGGCAAGAACCAGAATGCTCTGTCAGAAAAACAACTGGAAAATATTGTATCGACCTATCAGAAGCGTCAGGACGCAGATAAGTACGCACATCTCGCCTCATTTGAGGAGATCAAGGGAAACGACTTTAACCTGAATATCCCGCGTTATGTGGATACTTTCGAGGAAGAGAGTGAAGTGGATATTGCTGTGGTTCAGAAAACAATTGAGGACCTTGAAAACGACCTCGCGCATATACGGGTTGATATTAAGAATGTACTGAAGGAGCTGCGGTTAGCGTGAACACTATCCGTAATGTTAAAGCTATAGGCGACCTTTGTGAGTTCCGGAATGGGCGGGGGTTTAGTGCAAGTGAGTGGGCCGAAACCGGTTGGCCAATCATACGAATACAGAATTTGAACGGATCTAAGGGTTTCAACTATTTTAACGGTCAAACGCAGGACTCCTGGTTTGTTGAGAGCGGAGACCTGTTATTTGCGTGGGCCGGGACTAGAGGAGTGTCTTTTGGACCAACCATCTGGGATGGTCCGAAGGGAGTACTAAATCAGCATATCTTCAAAGTGATCCCAAAGCCAGGAGTGGACAAGAGATGGTTGCTTGGCGCCTTGAAGATAGCAACGGCTCGTATCGAGCAAAAAGCTCATGGATTTAAAAGTACACTACTACATGTCCAAAAGGCAGACATAACTGAGCAAACCATATACACGCCTTCATTTAATGTGCAAGAAAAAATAGCCGGCATATTAGAGTATTGGGAACACTCCATATCCAAAATCGAAGAACTGATCACCGCCAAGCAGGAACAGCGCAAGGGGTCGATGCAGCAGTTGCTATCCGGCAAGCGGCGGTTTCCAGAGTTCGTTCAATCACCGGAAAGAAAAGAGGCACGTTGGGGATCGTTTCCGGTTGATTGGGGACTACCATGTATAGGCGATATTGCAAAACAGGTAGCCGCCAAGAATAAGGACGGCAAGCAGCTTCCGGTATTGTCTTGTACCAAGCACCATGGATTGGTTGACAGCTTAAAGTACTTTGGCAAACAGATATTTAGTAAGGACCTGTCTACCTATAAAGTCGTGAAGCGTAACCAGTTTGCGTACGCCACCAACCATATAGAGGAAGGATCTATCGGGTATCAGGATTTATATGACGAAGCTGCTATTAGCCCTATGTACACAGCCTTTGAGACAGACGACCGTATAAATGATCGTTTTCTGTATCTGCTGCTCAAAACCGAACTCTATCGGCATATCTTCGGAGCTAAAACAAGCGCATCAGTAGACCGGCGGGGGAGCCTTCGCTGGAAAGAATTTTCAAAGATACATATCCCACTTCCCTCCATGGATGAGCAAGAAGCAATAGTCAGCGTATTCGATTATTGTGATCAAGAACTTGATTTGCTTGGCCAACAACTGGATGCATTCAAGGAACAGAAGAAGGGCCTGATGCAGCAACTACTCACGGGCAAAATCAGAGTCAGAGCGGACAGCGAGGTCGCTGATGCAATTTGAAGTGTATTGCGACGAATCCATGCCGGATCTTTTTACGTCGGCACATCCTCGCTCGCGTTATCTGATGATCGGCAGTCTGTGGTTGCCACATGAGTTACGAAAGGAGGTGAAGTATCGCATCAAGGAGCTGCGTACACAGCACAAGACCTGGGGTGAGATCAAGTGGACCAAGATCTCCCGATCCCGCCTGCCATTTTATATTGGACTGGTGGATCTTTTTGAATCCTATGGATTGGATATGCGGTTTCGCTGTATTGCGGTAGATAGCCAACAAGTAGATCTGGAGTGGCACGAGGGTGACAGCGAGTTGGGATTTTATAAGTTTTATTACCAGTTGCTCCACCATTGGATTCTGGACTTCAATGAATATCGAATTTTCTGTGACACTAAGAGCAACCGAGATTTGACACGACTGAAGGTGCTGCAGCGCTGTCTTGGTAATGCCAATCTGTCGTCAAAAATTACCTCGATCCAGGCGCTCCCATCGGGGCAGGTGGCGCTGATGCAGCTGTGTGACTTGCTGTTGGGCATGGCCAGTAGTCGTATAAACGACCGACTACAGGCAAACAGTGCCAAGGAAGCCATCGTCCATCGGCTTGAGGGCCATCTGGGGATTGACCGGCTTGGCCCGACTTCACGGGACGCGCAGAAATTCAATGTCTTCAATATTCGTTTACAGGGAGGCTGGTGATGGCCTTGCCGCCCTTGGTGCGGTATGGCACAGAGGCAGAATACCGTGAGCACTACAAGCGACACTATTGCCGCCGGGAAGTGGTTACCGCTGATGGAATTCGTGTTTATTTCAATGCGAACCGTTTCGAGCACGCCTTTTACGAAGGGCGGGGGAAATACCGCTTTTCCCCAACACGGGCGCAGCGAATCGATTGGATCGGTGCCACCTTGGCCCATCCCGATGCAGTGCTATACCAAGGATGGAATAAGGACACGAAGGTTTATGTACCGGAGCGAAGAGTCAGTGTTGTTTATGAGAACTTTGTTGTGGTCATCGAATTAAGACTGAAGGGGAACGACTCATTGAAGGGGAGCTTCATTACTGCTTACCAGGCGGATAACAGCTTTACGAAGATACGAACATCGCCCCGATGGGCCTTGGACGAATGCTTGAAAGTTCTAAGGAAGGAAAATGGCCGCTGATTCGCTACGCTGGCTCAGCAGACCGAGGCCTCGATTGGTTCAAAGCCGCTGGGCAGTGAACTCAATAACAGTATTGGTAACGGCAGGAAGAATGTCAAGTTTAGTCACTTGCCCCAAACAAAAGGGCCCCGGAGAGAGTCCAGAACCCTTATGCCGACCGGGGGAAGCCCAATCCATGGATGGCAATATAGCCAGATCGATGCGTCAACACAAGAATGGGTTTCAACGTATTAAGGCGCAACCGTGCGAAGGATTGACGACCGGAGCTTTTCAGGCGATCATTTCTTTAACACACCCGCCACGCCTATCCGGTTTCGACCGTGACGCGCAACCATGGCGGGTTTTTTGTGCCCGTGAAGTCGCTGCCGCATATCCATGGCAAATGAATTATCAGGAAGCAGGATAGGTAAGGCGATATGAAAAGCGACGTAACAAGAGGCTTCCGCTTTAACGAAAAGTACCTGTCCCAGATCCCTGCGTTGCAGCAGCTGGTGAATCTGGGGTTTGAATATCTGAAGCCTGAACAGGCCCTTGCGGAACGCCAGGGAAAATTCGGCAATGTGTTGCTGGAAGATGTGTTGCGAGCGCAGCTCAAGACGATCAATCGTATTCGGTACCGGAGCCAGGAATATCTCTTCAGCGAGGAGAATATCCAGTCTGCCATCGAGAAGCTGAAAAACGTTAAATACGATGGTCTATTGAAGACCAACGAGGCGATCTATGACCTGCTTACCTTGGGCGTGGCCATGGAGCAGACCGTGGAGGGGGATTCCAAGAGCTTTAATCTGAACTACATCAACTGGCAGGACTGGGGTGCGAATCGGTTTCATGTGACGGCGGAGTTTGGTGTCGAGCGCACCCGCAGTACGGAAACCGCCCGGCCGGACATCGTACTGTTTGTCAACGGTATTCCCTTTGCGGTCATCGAATGTAAGTCCCCAAAGGTCGAGGTCGAGCAGGGCATTTCACAATCCATTCGTAATCAACGGGATGACTGGATACCGAAGCTGTTTATCTATGTTCAGCTTGTGATGTCAGTGAACAAAAATGATTCTCGGTATGCCACCGTGGGCACGGCTGCCAAGTTCTGGTCAGTCTGGAAGGAACGGGAGGATGCAGAAGCGGCGGTTACCGAAAGTGCTAACAAGGCGTTGCTGAAACCGGTGAAAGATGCCCTATTCTCTGGTGAATTTGCTGCCGCACGAAAATTCTTTGATGCGCTGGAGGCCGAAGGTGAGAGACAGGTCACTGGGCAGGACCGGACGATTCACAGCCTGTGCCGGCCGGAACGATTGTTGGAGATTGCCTACCGGTTCAATTTGTTTGACGGTGGTCTCAAGAAGATCGCCCGCTATCAGCAGTATTTCGTCGTTAAATCGACACTCAACCGCGTTACTCAACTGGACGCCGAAGGTCGCCGTAAGGGCGGCATCATCTGGCATACGCAGGGATCAGGCAAGTCGCTCACCATGGTCATGCTTGCGCGGTCACTGGCCCAGGCCACCGGCATCGCCAATCCCCGGATCGTTCTGGTCACGGATCGCAAGGACCTGGATAAACAGATCAAGGATACTTTTGCCGCCTGCGACATGGAGCCGCAGCGGGCGACGACCGGACGGGATCTGCTGGAACTGGTTTCAGAGAAAAAGGCGGGGGTTGTTACTACGCTGGTGCATAAGTTTGAGAAGGCACTTAACGTCAAGAAGTACCAGGATGAGTCCATCAATATTTTCATGTTGATTGACGAGAGTCACCGTACTCAGTTTGGTTCTTTCGCGGCCCGTATGCGGCAAATGTTCCCCAATGCCTGTTATCTGGGGTTTACGGGCACGCCATTATTGAAGAAGGAAAAAAACAGCTTCGCCAAGTTTGGCGGCCTCATTAGTCCTACTTACTCAATAGATGAGGCGGTATCGGATGGCGCTATTGTGCGTTTGCTCTATGAGGGCCGGCATGTGGAAATGGAGCAGAACAAAAAGGCCATTGATCTCTGGTTCAGCCGACATACCCAGGGGCTGACTGACAAACAAAAGGCGGATTTGAAAAAGAAGCATGCCCGTGCCGAGATGCTGAACAAGACCGAGCAGGTTATCTACATGCGGGCATTCGATGTCAGCGAACACTACCGTGCCAATTGGCAGGGAACCGGATACAAGGCGCAGCTAGTCGCGCCCAGCAAGGCGGCGGCGCTCAAATATCACCAATATCTGGAAGACCTCGGTCATGTGTCATCGGAGGTAGTCATCTCCGGCCCGGATACCCGCGAGGGGTTCGACGATGTTGACGATGATCCGACGGATGAAGTCGTTACGTTTTGGCAGAAGATGATGAAACGCTATGGCGCCGAAGAAGAGTACAACAAGCAAATCATCAATCGCTTCAAATATGGTGAGGAACCGGAAATTCTGATTGTCGTGTCGAAACTGCTTACCGGTTTCGATGCGCCGCGCAATACTGTTTTATATCTGACCCGGATTCTGCGCGAGCATACGCTACTGCAGGCAATTGCCCGTGTGAATCGTATCTACGAGGATGAAAGTGGCTCCTATAAGGAATTCGGCTATATCGTGGACTATGCCAGCATACTCGGGGAGCTGGACAAGTCGCTGGCCATGTACCGTGAATTTGAAGGGTTTGAGGAAGAGGACTTGGCGGGCACGCTGATTTCTGTGCAGGCAGAAGTGGATAAGCTGCCCCAGCGTCATTCTGACCTGTGGGATTTGTTCAAAGAGGTGAAGAACCAGCATGACGAGGAGGCCTATGAGGTATTGCTCGGCGACGACGCGCGCAGGGAAGAATTCTATGACCGCTTAACGGAATACAGTAAGACGCTGGGGATCGCGCTATCGGTGGAGAAGTTCATTATGAAGACGCCGGAGCAGAAGACTCGGCAATACAAGGATGATTTGAAGCGGTTTCAGAACCTGAAGGCTGCCGTGAAGATGCGTTATGCCGAGGCCATCGATTATCGTGATTACGAACCGAAGATTAAGAAGCTGCTGGATACTCATATTACGGCCAGCGAGGTGATACAACTCAATGAGCCGGTGAATATCTTTGACGAAAAGACGTTCTCGCAGATCAAGGAAGATCACGGCATTTATGAGACAAAGACCACAGCCGCCAAGGCGGATGCCATCGCCCATGCTACCCGGAAGGCGATTACCGAGAAGATGGAAGAAGACCCGGCGTTCTATGAAAAGTTTTCCAAATTGATCCAGCAGGCCATTGACGATTTCAAGGCCAAGCGGATTCTGGATATGGAGTATCTCAAGAGGGCTAGTGAGATACGTGAAAAGGTCGTCAAGCGGGAACACGATGACGTGCCCGCTAGTCTGATGGGCAATGAAGATGCCATGGCCTTTTATGGAGTGATCAGGCGCTATTTCGACCTGGGCAATCTGCCTGAGGACATGCGGGAGACTACCGCGTCTGAGGCGGCACTGGCGATCAATGGAATCATCCAAAAACACTGGAAGGTACACTTCTGGGATGATACCGACGCCCAGAAGCGCGCAGTGAATGATATAGACGATTACCTCTACGACGAGATTAAGAGCGCAAAGGGGTTGGAGTTGGGTCTGGAGCAGATGGATGAAATCATCGAAAAATCGATGCAACTTGCCAGACATCGGACGCCGGCATAATGCAAAATCTGGATGTCATTACGTATGGTGGGAAGGATATTAGTTTTCATGTCCAGATTTCCAACCGGAAGACCATGGAGATCGCGGTTCATCCGGATAGTAGGATCGTCGTAAAAGCGCCGAGGGGAGTATCCGGAGATGACATTCGGGCGCGAGTTTATCGGCGTGCCCGCTGGATTACGAAACAGGTCGGATTTTTTCAGCAATTTCATCCACGCACCCCCTCAAGGCAATATGTCAGTGGCGAGACGCACCTTTATATGGGTCGGCAGTATCGTTTGAAGGTTTCTGCCAGGGAACACGCAGGTGTGAAACTCACGCGCGGCGCTCTTTTCGTTACCTGCCGCGCCAAGCCGAACCCGAAAAAGGTCCGAGCACTATTGCAAGAATGGTACCTGGTAAGAGCCAGGGCCAAGTATGCTGAGAGCTTGGATCGCTGCTTTCCAATTTTTCAGCGCATGGGTTATTCGGAACCGACCATTTATATTCGAGAAATGAGAACTCGCTGGGGCAGCCTCTCTACGAGGGGTACACTGACGATGAATCGAGATCTCATACGTGCTCCCAGAGATTGCATTGACTACGTTGTCACCCACGAGCTGTGCCATCTCAAATACAAAAATCATTCGAGCGCATTTTATCGGCTGCTGGAACAGGTGATGCCGGATAGGGAGAAGAGAAAGCATAGGCTAGAGCTCGCGCTGGTGTAGCCGTGGTTTGTTATGAGCTATCTTCACAAGAGATTATCAGGCAATTTCTGAGGCACGTTTTCCACAGCATTACAACGATGTTCCGGATTCCAACGTTTTAATCAAAACCTATCCTTTATTCTCTGCCCATGATGTATCCAGAAACATTCGAAGTGACCGTCGAACACTTTGGCTCACCTTCATTCAAGCTGATCTGGGGGCATGACCGCCTTGTCTTGTTTACATCGGAGGTAGGGCTACCGGATTTGGATCTGGAACCCGATGAGCTCCAGCCACGCCCTGATGAATGGGAAAGGTTCTGGCTGGCGGCGGAAAAAATTGGTGTTTGGTCTTGGAAGCAAGAATACTATATCGCGGCTCTGGATGGGACTAATTGGCAATTGAAGATCAAACACGGTGAGAAATTCCTTTCGGCACAGGGTTCCAATGCCTATCCCGGGTCTAGCGATGCAAGTCCGTCGGCGGTATTCAGGTCATTGATCCGTTCTGTAGGTGAGTTGGTTGGGGTAGCTGACCTGGAATAATCGGTAGTGGGTCAGTTGGCTCGTTACATGGGGTGGGTGAGAAATACTATAGGAAAGGAAACGGAAGTTAACGGGGTAATTGTGGCAAAGTCTGTTGACCAAAAGCTTCGTTATGCCGCATCGGTGATTCCAAGTGTGTCTCTTTTCGAGTATCAAGTTAAATTCCACTTAAACGAAGCTGACCAGATTTAATAAATTGACTATAAAGGCTAACAACGCAATCGAAAGAGATTACAAATTCTTGCAATTGCGCTCTGGTTTTAATGCTCTTTATTGCGGGCGTTAGTGACAGGTAACACCAATGTCATCAAAAACTGAACTATTGCAGCAGCAGAGCCACTGGGCGAAATCAATGGGGTTAGGGCCAGACTCTCGCGGCTATCTTGATAGCGTTGAGTCGAATCTCATGAGGCCAATGGCTGAACGGACAAGAATAGCGTTCGAAAATGGTAGC